>Ga0265297_10008326_pt1 | contig 13865 bp, 15 predicted proteins | sample Munlanlwell13791_FD_192502 | JGI IMG/M metagenome (GOLD analysis project Ga0265297, IMG submission 192502) | Leachate microbial communities from a municipal landfill in Southern Ontario, Canada - Leachate well 137-91 | ecosystem: Engineered > Solid waste > Landfill > Unclassified | place... | reverse complement strand
ACCAAGGGTGACGGTTATGACATTAATGGACTCAAGGCACTAGAGTTCAGCTTTGACAATATGAAAACTCTCGTAGAAGTTAATATGTTTTTGGAAAAACGGCGTTTTAACGACATTAAGAAAATTCTATCCTCCAAATATCAGAAGGTTCGCTCGTACCCCGAGGTATGGTTGCTGTTTAAGGCAAGCCATGGTTACATTTACCTATATCTCCCGCGAAATGAAGACTTTGTAGTGAACTATATGGCAGATGCCGTTTACCGTAGGGGGAAGTTACAGGAACAGCAGACCATCGAATACAATAAAAAGTATGAGCGTGAAAATAAGAAGGCGCTAGAGCGTGAGGCGGAGGAGGAGGCAGCGAAGTTTTGATCGCTAAGTGTCTATTTTCCCTATTTCTGGCCTCAGCCATTCTCGCCTCCGGATGCGCGACGTTAAATCCGAAAGCTCCACCCCGCATATATTACGACTCGGAGGGTGTAAAAGCATACCTGGATGATCGATCTGACCAGAACCGGAATCGTGAACGGACCTGCGTATTCGGGTTTGAACTAGTCGAATCATACGTCCAAGTTAAAGCGAAATTGCCACGGAAGGCGAAGGTCAGAGACCAGCATCATGGAACTTACGGCCCTTTCTTCATCACCGATGGCGCCGGTTATGACATCGAGGGACTTGAGTCAGTAGCTTTTAGCTTTGACAGGCGCTGGAAACTCGTATCCGTCAGCATGAGCTTTTCCGAATCGGGGTTTTCGGCCTATAAGGACTGCGTTGTCTCAAATTATAAGCTTTACACCAACTTATCCGGAGGGACCGCGATATATCAGGCAAACCCTAGGCCAAAAGGAGGCGTCCCATGTTGAGCTTGGTTTTTTTGTTGGTGCTCGGTTGGTTGCTATATAAGGCGTTTTTTCCAGATTGGGCACCATACCATGGCAAGGTTCCGACCGAGCACAAGGATCTGCAATGCAATCATAGGGGGCTTATTGGGCATTGCCAAGAGGATGAACACCTGCTGGGTGACCTCTCTCTCGACCTTGAAAACAACGGGCTGCGCCTGTTCCCTTTGTTGGATGAGGATTATGGGGAGCAAAGGAGGAGGGACGACCTATTTGGCAGCCACGACCCTTGTCATCACGACTACTGGTCAAAGAGCACGGACCCGTTTGGTTAATAGTAAGAAGCAGCAACGCAAGGAGAAAACCATGGTTCCGTCACGAGTTATCCAGGCATCTGAGATCCGGGAGTATATTTTTTGCCCCCGGTCTTGGGCGTTTAGGCAAAGGGGTATTGGTCCGCCGCCGGAAGCAGTAAAACACCAAGAAGCACGATTTACGCAAGGCGACCGGTTCCACCGAGAGCATGGCGAGGCTGTTTGCAGGGCCGGACAACAATTAAGGACTGGAGCTTTCCTCATCAAGGTCGGCCTGGCGGTGATTGTTTGGGGATTTTTGACATGGTGGTACTTGTCGTCCTCCTCTTAGCAGGGCTGGTGATCCTGGTGATCGGTTACTGGTCGCTGGCCAGGGGCCGGGCCGCAGAAAAGCGGCTGGGCGTTCCTGTGGGGAGCATTCGCGCTGCGGATGTTGGGGTTAAGGTACCGCTAAATTCCAGAGTCGAAAAGACCTTAATTTCTAATAAATATCAAGCAAAAGGTAAACCAGATTATATCACCGGTGAGCGTGATGAATTTGTGCCGATTGAGGTCAAATCGGCCAGAGTGCGGCAACCCAGAGAGAGCGATGAATACCAGTTGTTGACTCAGTGTTTCCTCTCCGAAGAAGAAGGCCGTTCTGTGTCACGCGGCCGCCTGGTTTACGCCAACAAAACTTTCGATATTTCGTATGGCCCCAGGGAGAGGCAAAAAGTATTGCAGGTGCTTGAGGAAATGAGAAAAGTCGAAAAATTGCCCTTAAAGGACATCCCGGGGAAACAAGATTACAGATGCAAAGGGTGTGCGTATCGGACCTTATGCCGTGTCCCGTGAAAGGCACTTTAGTGAAATTTGGAGGCCCACAGGAACCCTTGATTTACAGGCCTTTCAGAGAATGGAGGTTCACCCGGTGCCCCCTAGAACCCTACCTACTCGCCGACCCACTCGCCCTCCCGTGGGGGTATCGGCGTCCCACGTAGAGGTATAGATAAAAAATAAATCATACTTCTTTTTCTCCTAATTCCCGACTTTCGAACAACCAGGACTGACTGGCAAGGGTATCTGGTGGTCCCATGACTATCAGCAAATCTTGGCCTTTCAGTTGCATATCCGGTTCCGGATTAGGCAGCATTTGCCCATCCCGCCCGATGGCCAGCACGGTAAGGCCGTATCTTTTTCTCAGTTCCATTTGGGCCAGGGACTTGCCGGCCAGTGGGGCCCGGTCAGCCAGGCGAAAGGTGCTGATCTCTATATCAGGAAGTCCTGGTTTCAGTCCGTCGAAGGGCTCCAGTTCTTTCTCGGAGCGAAACACCTGGTAACAGCGGGCTCGCACCTCCTCGGTGAGGCGCTCGATTTCCTGCCGGGGAATCAGGTATTTTTTTAATACTAGGTTAAAGATCTCCACTGAGGTCTCGAACTCTTCGGGCACCACGTCATTAGCGCCCGCATCATATAAAGGCTGAACTTCCTGAAGGTAGCGGGTTCGAACAATAAGGTAGACCCCCGGGTTGAGGGTCCGGGCCAGGTGGGTGATCATGCGGGTGGCCGCAGGGTCGTTGATGGCTACCACCACGATGCGGGCCTCTTGGATATGGGCGTGCTTGAGGATTTCCTCCTGGGTGGCGTCGCCGTAAAAAATAGGTTCCCCTTTGGTCCGCGTGGTCTTTACTGTCTCCGGGTTCATTTCGACAATTACATACGGGATGCTGCTTTTTCGAGCCGCCCGAGCCAAATTTCGACCGCTGACGCCGAAACCCACAATTATGAGATGGTCCTTTTGCCCTGCCTTCTTGACCTCCTGCACTAAGAAAGAACCGGTTCTCAATCTACGCGGCATCGGCAATCGCAACACCGCATCTGCAGCGCGAGGGGCCAGGGCCATGAGCAAAGGGGTGGCTATCATGGTCATTATGGTGGCATTCAGAAATAGCTGATAAGTGTTGCCGGAAAATATTCCCTGGCTAATGCCGGCCTCAGAAAGAATAAAGGAAAACTCTCCCACCTGGCTGATGGCCAAGCCGATTAAAATGGCGGTGCGCAGGGGAAATCCAATCAACAGTGCAGCGATTCCGCCTATTAGCGACTTGAGGACTAAAACCCCCAGGGTGATTAAGGCGATGAGCCAAGGTTGCTGGAAAAGGAAATTGACATCCAGGAGCATGCCGATGGATATGAAAAAAAAGCTGGCAAAGATGTCGCGGAAGGGCAGGATATTGCTCAGAGCCTGATGGCTGTATTCTGTTTCGGAAATGATCAATCCCGCCAGAAAAGCGCCTAAAGCCAGAGAAAGTCCGGCGCTGGCTGTGAGCCAGGCTACGGCAAAACAGACTGCGACAATGGCCAGCAAAAATAGTTCACGACTACGCGTCTTGGCGATTTGGAATAGCAGCTGCGGCACCATCCATTTGGCTGCGGCGATAACCAGGAGGATGATAAGCAACGCCTTGCCCAATAATATGGGCAGAGAGGAACCGACATTATCAGTCACTCCGGTCAATAAAGGTACCATCAACATCATTGGCACGATAATGATGTCCTGGAAAATTAAGATGCCCAGGCCGGTGCGCCCATGGGGGCTGTCGACTTCAGCGCTTCCTTGCAGAAGTTTGAGCACGATGGCTGTGCTGCTCAAAGACAGCAGAAAGCCAATGAATACGGATTCCCCGAATGGCTTGCCGACTTGCAGGGCCAGGGCAAACCCGGCCAGGCAAGTCAACGCCACTTGGATCGGCCCGGCCACCAGAACCGATTTTCTGATTTGCAATAGATCGGCAAAGGAAAACTCGACGCCGATAGTGAAAAGTAATAACACAACTCCAATTTCCGCCAAGACTTCTACCTGATGAACCGCTTTAATCAATCCAAAGACATGAGGTCCAGCCAATATTCCGGTGAGGATGAACCCCACAATCACCGGCACGCGGACCTGGTGGCAAATAAACAGAACGACAATGGCAAGTACAAGTGTAATGAGCAAATCGCTTAGTATTTGTATTTCCATAGTTCTTCCATTACAGAATGCGGGTGACTGTGCCGAAAGGTTATCCCACGATAATTCTTTTTAATAGACAGAATCACCACATTTAAGTTTTATTTGGATTATTCTCTATTTTTTATTGCTTTTCCCCTGGAAGTGAAGGAAATACCCTGCTGGCCGGCCGTGCCGATCATTACTCCCTCCATGACCGGTTCGTTGACTTTAGCTTCCGCTTTCCACCGCACCAGAAAGTTGGCCCCGGAACCGCCTTTAGTGTCAGATTCCTTGACCACGAACCGGGTGGAGGCCATGGGGTTAAGGGTTACTGGTTTCTGCAAATAGTTCTTGATGACTTTTCCATCGGAGTCATAGTAATCTGCCAGAGTTATAGTGATGGCATGATCCGGGTCTGTATTGCGAATGCTCACTATGCCAGTCAAGAGAATTTTTCTTTCCAGATCGCCATGATAGACATGGGAGTAAACGGGCACATAAACCAATTGCTCTTTAAATAGCTCAATGGCCTGGACTACATGATTGGTATGAAAGAGAATACCGGCAGTCAAGATAATCTTTATCAAGAGCTTAGGCCAGATTTTTTGCTTTGGTCCTTGCATGATCTTATCCTCCTGGGAATGTATGTTGTTCCGCAGAGTGGCATGTGAAAAATAGGGGGGCCAGCCAGTAAAAACTTGGATGTTTTTGTAAATGAGTCCCTGATCCGGGGGATGCTGATTCCCCGGTTATTTGTTGGAAATTTTCGCCGTCTGATATGTGTTAGGTCAAACCTTGCTAGCTATCTTTAACTCTATGGCGGCCAGTCTTGAAACGCCCGAGCAGCGCGGCGGCAGCTTTCAGGGTTCGGGTCCATCTGCTTGGTTGAGGCTTCCCTTGATTTGGTCTCACGCCAATATCCATCGTCTTCCCTATCCATAGGGCGATGGTTTGAAGCAATGCTCTTTCCATGGGAAGAATAAGGGGCTCAGCGTCTGAGTCGGGTTTCGCTAATACCCAGACGGTTAAAGCGCCGGCTCGTCTGCCGTGCGCAATGATATCGGCTGAATGGGAATCAGGCGTGGTCTGGAATTGGGATGAGTAGAAAGATTTATCGTATACTTCCAAGCATGCCCAAGTCCTTTTCGGGTTCTGGTAACCCCGTGGAATGATGTTGACAAGATCTTGCAGCATTTCAGAGATATCACTGTCGGATCGACAAAGGCAGTTTGATATGGAATACAAACATTCCAACTCCTTGACTCGTTCGTTGAGTTCACGCGTGCGCTTCCTGAGGGCGGATTCAACCCATTCGTATTCCGCAAGTTTAAACTGGAAGTCGAGGATTTCTTGATGCGCGTCGCGCAGAGCCTCAGCCAGTTCATCATGGGTCGTTTCGCGGCTCTCGTATTCCTTTGATTTCATTTCTTTTGCCTGGTGGGGTTACTAAAGGTGATAGTCTCCCGCCGCTTCTGGCTGATAGAGCACCTGTTCGATTTTAATCCGTCGCATTCCTTTGGGAACCTGCCATTCAATGACATCCCCCACAGAATAGCCAAAGATGGCAGTCCCAATGGGAGAGAGGACCGATAGCTTTCCGGCGTCAAGGTCAGCATCTTTGGGAAAGACCAGCGTATAAACCATAGACTGGTTCTTTTCGACATCAAGCAGTCTCACCCGGGAGTTCATGGTTACGACATTGGGGGGAACCTCCTTCGAGTCAACCACGTTGCCTTTTTGTAGCTCCTCGTCGAGTTTCTCCAAGTCGCCTCGATCCCGATAGCTGAATTCAGCGGCTACAGCAAGCAATTCCTCAAGCCGTTCGAAATCGAACTTCGTAATATATATTGTGCGCTCTTGCATGATTTCCTCTCCTTCGGGAATAACTTATAAAATAATAACACGAATTATGAGAAAAGTGGCTTCACCGGGTTTCTGGTATACCTGCCCAGCGTCGCCAGGCATCATTGATTTCCGGTCTGAAAATCAGGATAGGAACGTCAGGTAACCTTAACTTACTTATAGGAAAAGCTGGGGTAAATAGTAGCCATCTCGAATAATGCCGGCCTTAATCGTGATTCAGGCGGCTTGCCGCCTGAATGGCAATGGCACTTTCAAGATAACGCTCTCTTAACAGCCGGAGGAGCGCTGGCAGGACGCTCAAAGCGGCCAGCAAGACGCTAAGGCTGCCTACCGTGGACAAGAGACCCAGGCTAAAGGTGCCCTGATGACCCGAAATCATTAAGCTGCCGAAACCTACGGCGGTAGTTAGCGCTGCCAAAAGAACCCCTTTGGCAGTGCCCTCAGGCAAAGTGATGACCCGGGCCGATTTCTCCTGTTGCCAGCGCACCAGGATGATAATGCCGTACTCTACAGCTTCTCCCAGGATCAATGGTAAAAAGAGCACATTGGCCTGGTTAAAAGGGACCTCCAGAAGCCACATCAGGCTCAAAGTTAAAGAGGTTCCCACCAGCAAAGGAATCAAGGCCAGGATTGTCAGCCACAAGCTCCGCAGCAGGAAGGCGACCATAATGGTAATACCTAACAGGGAAACTCCGGCCGCCCAGAGACAGGCGTTACGAAACGCCAGAGTAAACACATAAAGCAAAACCGGGTCCCCGATGACATCAGGGTTTACGCTCCTCAAGTCGCGCACAAATTCCCCCAGGGGCCCAGGATTCCAAATATCCCGGGAAGGGAAGATCCGGACAAGATATTGTCCCTCTGGGCTGACGAAGCGCTCCCGCACATTTTGGGGCAAATCTTCCAGGCGCGGCGGGCTAACGGTCCGATCCAGATTGGCCTGCAAGAGTTCCCATTTGTCTCGCAGGTCCAAGATAAATTTTTGCTCAAAAACTGCCAGGCGCGTCGCGGCCTGGGGATTGCTTTCAGGATTTAGGAGAGTGTTGAGGCGCAAAAGCAAGCGATCAATTTCGATCAGCTTTTTCTGGATTTGCTTATCCTCCGGCTCCCAGTCGCTATCCGCGGCTTTAGAGAGTTTGAACCGGATGCGCCCCAGGGTAGAGGCGAGTTCTCTGGGGTCGGAAGGGGTTGGCGGGTCAGCAGTAAAACTTATCTTTGTCACCAATGGCTTTAGTTCAGCCAACAGGCGTTGCTTGTCTTCCACCTGCGCGGGCAGGAAGGAAAGGATGGACTCCACATGAGAGACGCTATCCAGATTTTTCAAGGCTTGCATCAGGCGCGGCAGGTCTGCAGTCCCGCTGACCACCATAGCCCCATAAGAAGTAGAGTATTTGGACTCCTCGCCACTAAGAATAGGCCCTTCTTTAGCTCTTCGGAGGAGGCGATACCGGTTGCGGGTTGACGTTAAAGAGATCGCAAAAGGAAACCACCCCACGGGGATACTGCCAAATCATGTCTGATCCAGGAAACCTAAGGGAAACGAGTCAGAACCATAAATTAACGATCACTGCCGTGATTCGAAACTTACCACCGGGCCAAAAACCTCCCATATTCAAAGGATATCCTGCCTTCTTGGCCTGAAGGATTCCTGCCGTTTCCTTCTGTTTCCTGACCTACTTCAATCTTTTGCAGTAGGTATCATTCTCCCCACAAATGCCCTGGGAGGATATGGAGATCATAACTGTCTTTCAAACTCTGCCCTTATTTTTTGTTTTCAGTCAGATTCGTCGATTCTCAGGGCCAGCCCATGGGGATTTTTTGATGGGCTCGAAGATGGTTAAAAGCATGATTCCTCCTATGCGGCGAGAATATTCTTTTCTACCCGCCGCCGACAGGGTTGATCGGTTGTAGAGCCGGAGCCCCGGGTCCTTTTGAAATTCCTTTTATCTTACCCCAGGTCGCCTGGATTTAGTTCCCGCTGCCAGTACCGGCCCATTCAAAATTTCAACGGCGTCCTCATCAGCATCAAGCCTGTCATCGCCTTTTACCTAGCAACGCTGGATTTTTCCGTGCACCGTGCTGGGGCCAGGCCTTTAACCGAAGCTGCACCCGCCCTTAGCCTTGAGAGTCAGGAGAACAACGTTTTATCGAAAAAACCGTTTTTGAGTCGTTTTTCGAAAGTCCGGTACTATTTTCCCCTTGTTATTCTCATGGCAAAAAGAGCAGGAGCTCTCCCACATGGAGAAAATTCCTGCGTTAGGAGGATGGCGGTGCGCAAAACAAGTTTTTTGCCTGCAATTTTGGTTCTGTTCCTGGTCTCTCCCGGCTGGGCGGAGACCTTTTCCGGCAAAGTCGTAGCCGTAACCGACGGCGACACCATCAAGGTGATGAATCATGGACAAGCGGAAAGGGTGCGCTTGCAAGGAATTGACTGCCCGGAAAAATATCAGGCCTTCGGCAAGAAGGCCAAGCAGTTTACTGCTGGCATGGTCATTAGCAAGGAAGTGACCGTAGTAGCCCAGAAAAAGGACCGCTACGGTCGGACCTTGGGTTACGTGATCCTGCCGGATGGCCGGAACCTTAACCGGGAGTTGGTCCAGGCGGGATATGCCTGCCGGTATCGGCAATTTTCCTCGGACAGCAGTTTGGGGGAGCTGGCAACCGAGGCCCGGGCAGCTCGGCGCGGCCTGTGGCGGGACCCGCAACCGGTGCCGCCATGGAATTTTCGCAAAAAATAAGGGGCTGGGCTGCTGGCTGAGAGAATTCAGGGGTGAATGGCATGTTTTGGTTGAAGTGGAACTCTTTTTATTTTAACGCTATGTTGATTATGTTGACAATCACGGGGCTCACAGGATTCATATGGCTAAAAAGAAGGCGGAATAAAATTCGCTATCGAAACTTGTTTCATAAGCTGGTCAACCAGCCGGAGTTGACGCAGGAGGCCGGGGTAAAATATCCTCCGGTAGCGCAGGGGATAGAAGTGAAGTCCCTGGAAGAGATATTGGGACCGCAAATAGAGCTCATAAAGCTAATCGAAATGGTGACAGAAACGGCAAACGTCTTCGACAACCGTTACTGGCCCGCCATTGAGCGGTATGCCATGACCGTGCATTTGTTGCCCGCCAGTGAATCCGACCATCACTGCGCCCCCGGAGGATTGTTGCATCACGGGCTGGAGGTGGGTTTGTACACTATGCAGGCTGCCGAGGCGGGGCTATATGGCATGGATATGGAGACCCAAGTGCGCCAGGCCAGCCGGGAACGCTGGTTGTTCGCCTGTTTCCTGGCAGGCCTGTGCCATGATCTGGGGAAAGCGGCGTCAGACGTTCGAGTGACTACGGACACCGGCAAGACCTGGCCGGCTCAAACCACGAGATTGAGTGAATGGGCCGAGAAGATCGGGGTGAAAAAATATTATGTGGATTGGGAGGACGACAGGCATAAGGTACACGAAAGTTTTACCCAGGTCATGCTGAGCAAGGTATTGACTGATGGAGACCGGAATTACATCGGCGAGATAGACAAGAGGCTATTGCAGGAAATGGTAATGGCGCTTACGCCGTCTTCAGGCTCGACCGCGCCCTCAATGCGGCCGTACAACATCAGAGACATGGTGCAGAAAGCGGACATCCGCAGCGTGCGGGAAGACAAAAAGCAGTCGCGCACCCCTGCGGACCTGGGAATAGAGACGCGGACGCCGCTGGCCCGGCATTATACGGAAGGGATGCAGCAACTGTTTAAAGAAGGAAAATGGCAAATCAACCAGTCTGGCGGGGGTGTCTGGGTGCTGGGACCGGGCCAGGACTTATATCTGGCATGGCCTCGTTGCGGCATGGAACTTTACGATTATTTGGTGGGGCAAGGGATTCAAGGTGTCCCAAAGGCACCCGAGGTAATTGCTGAGACATTGGCGGGACGCAAGGTGGTTCTGCCGGCGCCGGATGGCGGCTATTATTGGCGCATCAAAGCGGGGGACCTGGACGGGGCACCGATGACGGTGTTGAGGCTGGAGCCTCAATGGGGCAGGCACATGGCAGGCCTGCTGCCGCCGGGCCTGAGCGGCTATGTAGAGTCTGATGAGGGGGGATCGTTGTCGTGGTCGTATGTGGAAGCGGGAAACGGCCAGGATGGGGCCCCAGTATATTCTTCCGCACAGGTTATTCCATTACGACAAAGCCATGAGATGAGGGTGGTGACACCGCGGGAAGAAATAAAAATAAATGATCTTGATGGGATCATTGAGGAACCCGTGTTGGACAATCCCTGCCCTGAGCCGGGAAACTCGATGCCTTGTACTCAGGCGCCGGTTGAAGCTGGCGGTTGGTGGGGCATTCTCAGAGCAGTTGTTTTGAATCTATGTCTGGTGTCTATGATAGCTATCGGTCTTCTGCTCTATATGAAAAACCAGGTTGATCCGGAGGTTTCCTATAAATTAGCTTTCTGGATGATGATGGGCCACGCCATGGATACCGGATTATTCGTCAAGATCCTCTTCTTGGGGCTGATGGGTCTCGGAATCGTATTTTATTTTAGGAGATCCATGCAGAAAGTGAAGCAAGAGGAGCAAAAAGCCGGGGAGATCATAGCGGAGGCGCAAGAGATCCTGAACATCGCCAATAAGGACGCCATGAACATCGTGGCCGGCGCCGGAAGGGAATCAGGGCAGATCAAGAGGAAAGCCAAGGAGGATGCCGCTGAAATCCGGATAAATGCAAAAGAAGAGGCCTCGGCGGTCCTGGAACTGGCTAATCGCGAAGCCACAGAGGTTATTGAACAAGCCAAGAAAAAAGCAAAGGAAACAATGGACGATTTTTGGCTGCTGTTGCAGGCAAAGGCCAGGGATATGGGCATTTCTTCCCAGGATTTGCAGGGGCTGGTGAAAATTCTACAAACAGCCAAGGAGGAGGCCGCAGCTATAATGGCGCAAGCTCAGGTCAAAGCCCAGCAGGCGGCGGAAGAGATTATAGCCCAGGCCCAGGAGGCGGCAGAAGATATTTTAGAGCAGGCTCAGGCCCAGGCCCGAGTGCAGGCCGCTGATATTCTGCTGGGTCAGGCCCAAGTTCTGGGGCCCGAGGGGGAGCATGGGAAGGACGCCCAAACGCAGGATGCCCAGCACGCCCGCCAGGAGGGTGGAAAGATTGTAGCCCAACCTCAGGAGCAGGGCCAGATTATCGATGGCCAATCCATCCAGGAGGACCCATCGCAAGATGAACCTTTCCCGGAGGAGGGAATGGACGACCTGGAGCGGGTGGCAGCTTTGAAAGAAAGGATATGGGGGATACTCTCTGGCCAGCAAGAAATGAAAAAACGGGATTTGGAGCGGAAAGGTCATAAGGATCGTTATGGCTCATCTTGGGAGTTGGCTATTTCAAACCTCTTGGCATCAGAAAAAATAATCTACGATGCAGACAGCAATACCTACAGATGTCAAAACGCATTATTCCAATAGGTTATGGAAATTTTCACCAAATACTGGTGACAAAGGAGCAGGTGTCACCAGCAGGTGTCACCATAATTATATCAATGACTTAACCGAATTTACCTGGTTGCCTCTGGTGACAAATTAAAAGTCGCAAAGAAGATCAGCTGTAAGCCGAGTATCACCAATTTATGATGATACCCAATTTTCCAAAACCGCGGGAATGAGATGATCAAATGGTAAAAAGTCTTGGTTTTTTTATTTTAATTGTCACCAGGTGGTGACATGAATATAATCAATACATTAGGGAAAATGGCACCATTAATTGACCGAGATAACGATTTTTGTCACCAGTGTGTCACCATAATGATATCAATAACTTAACCGAATTTGCCATACACCTCCACTCTGGAGCCACATCCCACGCTCAAGCCCTTCATTCAGCCGCCAATATTTTACAAAATTATAAAAATACCCTCAATTTCGCCCCCATTCGGCTATCTGCTTGATAATAAATGTCATAATGCTTTTCTTGTATATTCTATCAAGCCAAAAAGGGAGTTCGCGCCAGAGATACTTTGCAAAGATAAGAATTAACAAAGGGCTGGCATAATTTTCATCAGAAATCAGTGAGGCCCCCAACTGGAAACCTCCCCTGGTCTTAAAAAGATCAGGCACAAGAAACCGTTCCTTGAGCCGAGATGCCCTGGGGGCTGCTTCGGCCCCCCTGGTCTTAAGAAGGCAGCCGTCATAGTCTGAAGGTTTGAGAAGGAGTAGGTGGACTAACCCAAGGATTCATCTCCCTTGGTCTTAAAAGAGATCACTTCTGAACCAGGGGGTAATGGTTTAACCAAAGGTGATGGATACTGACACTGCCCTTGGTCCTAAAAAGACCTGCCGCATCAGGGCATGTTTTTGGGGTGAGTGGTGGTAAATAATTCAGGGAGTATAACCGCCCTTGGTCTTAAGAATGTGTGTTAAAGGATTTTGTCCCCTCCTGCTATTCTGTCTCTTGGCCTGGGCCATCCTGTTTAAGGCTTGCAAATAGTACTGTAGAGTGGTACATTAACCCATAATGGAGCTGCGGAATGATCGTGAGCTTTCGGGATGACTGGCTGCACGATTTCTTTGTCGAGGACGTCCGATCAAAGGAAATCCCATCCGATTTGGAAAGTCGCCTGTTCCGCAAAATCCAGATGATCGACGACGCGACGACGGATCAGGATTTACGGGTGCCCCCCAGCAACCACTTCGAAAAGCTGCACGGAAATCTTGAAGGTTTCCATGCGATCCGCGTCAACAAACAATGGCGGCTCATCTTTCAGTGGGATGGCGGCCGAGGTGAAGCGACAGGCGTCTATCTGGACGACCATAGCTATCTGTGAGGTGAACGAGGTGAACCATGTTGACGACGAAGCGCAAGCCGGTGAGCGTCGGCGAAATCCTGATTGCAGAGTTTATGGAGCCGATGGGCCTGACGCAAGGCGCGTTGGCCGAAGCGATGGGCGTGCAGCGTAAGCACGTCAATGAACTGTGCAACAACCGCCGCAACGTGACCGCCCCTACCGCGCTCATCCTTGCCCGCGTGTTCGGTAACAGCCCCGATTTCTGGCTGAACGTGCAGCGGCGCCGCGATCTGTGGGAAGCGATGCACTCGCCTCGTGAACGCGAGCGGATTGAACGGGCTCGACCACTGACAGCCGCCGCATGACCTTTCATTTACACCCCTCTTCTATCATGTCGTGGACGTTAAGAAAGGATGGCCATGCGACCGTCCGTTGTGCTCGACATGAAGCGAAGCGCGAAGCGGTAAGCCGCTTTCGCACGGCGAACCAGCGCGTCTTCGGTTCGGTGCTGCATGGCACCGACCGGGACGGCAGCGACCTCGACCTGCTGGTTGACGCGCTGCCAGGTGCCACGTTGTTGGACTTGGGCGATTTGGAAGAAGAACTGAAATCGCTGCTCGGCGTTGACGTTGATTTGCTGACGCCTAGCGACCTGCCTCGCCGAAGTTCCGGGCCAAGGTGCTCGCGGAGGCGCAGCCGGTATGAGCGAGAACCGTCTGCCCGATTACCTCGATCGCATACAGCAGGCCGCGACCGATGCCTGTGGCTTCGTGGAAGGCTTGGGCAAGGACAACTTCCTGGCTGACAAGCGCACCCAGCAGGCCGTCATCATGAGCCTCATCATCATCGGCGAGGCCGCCACAAAGGTGTTAGGCCCTGACCGAATCTATTCACACCCGTAAGGAAATTTTCCACAATGGACATCCCACGAATATTCAACATCACTGAAAGTGCTCACCGTATCCACAACCCGATCACACCCGAAAAGCTCGCCACTCTCGGCGCGGCGCTGCGTCTGGAATCGGGGGCCCGAGTGCTCGACCTCGGCAGCGGTTCGGGGGAGATGCTATGCACCTGGGCACGCGATCACGGCGTCATCGGCACCGGCATCGA
>Ga0265297_10008325_pt1 | contig 13865 bp, 11 predicted proteins | sample Munlanlwell13791_FD_192502 | JGI IMG/M metagenome (GOLD analysis project Ga0265297, IMG submission 192502) | Leachate microbial communities from a municipal landfill in Southern Ontario, Canada - Leachate well 137-91 | ecosystem: Engineered > Solid waste > Landfill > Unclassified | place... | reverse complement strand
GTTTTTTGGCATCTCCATAACCAAAGCCGCCTGCTTTATACTTTTTTTCAAGGTCTTTTTTTTCTTCTTCAGATGCAAAAAGTGTGTACAAATAGAAAACATTACACTTTGAAGGGTCCTTTGGTTCTTCCAAAGGGGTGGAATCGGTCTGAATACTCATGACCTGTTTTTTAAGCGTAGCATCATCAGTAAACATTTCGATTACATTGCCGTAGCTCTTGCTCATTTTTTCACCGTCGGTGCCCTTAATCGTGGCTGATTCTTCAGGAATGTATGGTTCCGGAAGTTTAAACGTATCTCCGTAAATTGAATTAAATTTTATGGCTATATCGCGGGCGATTTCAACATGCTGTTTCTGGTCTTTTCCGACCGGAACAAGGTCGGGTGAATACAAAAGTATATCTGCGGCCATTAAAACGGGATATGTGAAAAGTCCCGCTGTGGGTTCTTTTTTGCCTTTTGCAAGCGCGTCTTTCCATGCATGATCGCGTTCAAGAAGACCGTGAGGAGTTATACAGTTAAATATCCACATTAAATTTGCATGTTCAGGTAGATCGCTCTGTCTGTAAAAAACTGTTTTATCCGGATCAAGACCCAAAGCAAGATAATCAAGAACCAAATCCCGAGTCATTTCTTTTAATTTTGTTGGTTCCTTAACTGTTGTTAAAGCATGAAGATCTGCAATAAAAATATATGATTCATATTTATCCTGCATCTGGATATGATGCTTCATTGCGCCGAAATAATTACCCAGATGCGGGCTTCCTGACGGCTGAATTCCAGATAAAATACGCTTCATCTCTCTTTCGGTTAATCAATACTAAGTGAAAGTATAATCTAAACTCATACCCAATGCCAGAATTTTTTAACTTATTGAAATCGGATCAACATCAACTTTGCAGATATCCGGCAATTCAATCCCTTTTAAAAGCTCAACAGGATTTTCTCCGTGAAGAAGAATATTCCAGCGGAATTTATCGTTGAGTTTGTATATAAGAGCCGGATATAAACTAATATTTATGGTGTGGGTTGTTTTTTCTTTTAATAATTTGTTGACTTTTTCGGCTTCCAGTAAAGCATTCTTAGGGTTGGCATCGGCAAAAGTAAGCTTTACGAGTTTTGAAAACGGAGGATAGTTGAAGTTTTTGCGTTCTTCAATTTCGTACTGATAAAAATTTTTATAATCATGGTTCTTGGCGAACTGAATTGCTTTGTTTTCGGGCATGTAAGTCTGAATGATTACTTCTCCCGGGGTTGCCGAGCGACCTGCGCGGCCGGCTACCTGAGTTAATAATTGAAAAGTTCTTTCGGAGCTGCGAAAGTCCGGAAAGTGGAGTCCTATATCGGCAAGAATTACTCCAACAAGATTAACTTCGGGGAAATGCAACCCTTTTCCGATCATCTGGGTGCCAATTAATATATCAATTTCTCTTCTTTTAAGTTTTTCATAAATTTCTTCGAATGATCCTTTTTTACTTATAGAATCACGATCAACACGGGCAACGCGTGCCTGTGGAAATAGTCTTTTCACTTCGTCTTCAACCTTCTGAGTGCCGGCTCCTATATATTTAATTGATACGCTTTTGCAGGCCGGGCACTGCACGGGAACTTTTTTTATGCTTCCGCAGTGATGGCAGATAAGAGTTGGAACCATCTTGTTGGAGTCGGGGAGTGATCGGTGGTATGTCATAGGGAGATCACATGAAGCGCATTTTTCCATATATCCACACTCTCGGCAAACAACTGCTGAAGCTGTGCCTCTTTTATTCATAAATAAAATTGCCTGTTTTTCGTTTTTTAATGTTTCTGCAAGTTTTTCCTGAAGTAATTCACTTAAAACCGAGTAGTTTTTTTTCTGAAATTCATCCCTCAGATCAACTAATGTTACATCCGGAAGTTTTGAGACTCCGATTCTTTCATCAATTTCAACGAGTTCCATTTTGCCGTTTAATGCCTCAAAATAAGTAGAAACCGATGGTGTCGCTGTCCCAAGAATCACTTTAACATCAATCAGTTCCGACATTTTTTTAATAATATCCAAGGTGTTGTACCTTGGAGACTGCTCCTGTTTATAAGAAAATTCGTGTTCCTCATCAAGAATTATCAGTCCAAGATTTGTAAAAGGTGCAAATATGGATGAACGCGGTCCGATCACAATAGGTGTTTCATTAAATGATATTTTCAGCCATTCCAGAGATTTTTGCTTTTCCGTTAATCTGCTGTGCAGAATTGCTACGTTTTTCCCGAAGATCCTTTCGAAGTACTGTACCATCTGAGGAGTAAGTGAGATTTCAGGCACGATCATTGCGCATTGTTTTCCTTCCTTTAAGTATTTTTCAACCAGATGAAGATAGATTTCGGTTTTTCCCGAACCTGTTATTCCGTGTAAAAGAGAGAACTTTTTATCGGTATTTATTATTTTTTCAAAGGCGGTTTTTTGTTTTTCTGTTAAAACAAGTTTTTCGTGAAGTTCTGCTGAAACCTCCTGTTTTTTAATGTCTTTTATAGGGTAAAATTTTGGCGGTAAAAATAGCTGCAAGGCTTTCTGCAGAGAGCAAAAATAATACTGGGATATCCATCTGGCTAGTTTTATCTGCCAAGCGGAAAGAACCGGATTTTCGTAAATATTTTCTTTTATATCTTTTGTAGGGTATGAAGGAATATTTGAAGAAGTATGTAAAACTATTCCGCTTACAGCTGTGTTTCTTAAGGGTACTTTAACAACGCTGCCTTCTTTAATGGATTTTTCCATTTCCGAAGGTACTTTGTAACTGAAGGTCGTAAATTTTTTCGGCATGCGCCTTTTAAGGCAGATTTCCGCAAACATACTTATATATTTAGTTCAGGAGATCATATTGTATATATGTTACAAAAATTTGTGAAGAGGGATAAATTCTGGTATAAATTAGGAGAAATCTTAACAAAAAAGATTATGAAGTTAAAAACATCAACAATAATCAAATTGGTTGTTGTGGTTTTTATCGTGGGCGCTGTCGGCGTTCTGGGATATGTCTACAGCAAAAATCAACCTGCCGCCCAGCAGCTTGAGGATCCGATTAAATATTCAAAATCCATGAGCAGCGATAAACCTGAAGAATTTGTTGCTTTAATGGCTCAGGATGAGGAGGGAGGAATAACCTCAGGAGAAACTCAGGTAACGGTTTATAATCAGAATCTTGCGCTTGTTAAAGAGGGCAGGGAGCTTGATTTAGCAGAAGGATATAATCAGGTTAAATATAAGGACGTACCTTCACAAATTAATCCATCTTCGGTTATTTTTAAGGATTTAAACAATGAAGATACTGAGGTCGTTGAACAGACTTATGAGTATGACCTTGTTTCTTTTAATAAACTTCTTGAAAAATATCTTGGCAAGGATTTAACGGTTTATTCAAAGGTTGATAATGGTTCAAAAGAATATAAAGGTAAATTATTGAGTTATTTGGACGGAATTACTCTTGAAACAGGGGACGGGGTAATAACTGTAAGAGATCCGGAGAGCGTGCAGTTCGCAAAACTGCCTGAAGGTTTAATTACTAAACCTACTCTTGTATGGAGTTTGTTTTCATCTAAGGCGGGCAAAAGACCAACACAGACAACCTACTTAACTGGTGGTTTAACTTGGAGCGCTGATTATGTTGCCAAAGTTAATAAAGATGACAATTTAGTTGATATTAAGGGCTGGACCACAATAAATAACACTTCCGGAACAGCTTATCCTAATGCAACCTTGAAGCTTGTTGCGGGTGAGGTTAATGTTATTCAGCCGCCGGTTAATTATAAATATTATGAGGAAGCAATGCCGATGGCCGACATGTCGGTTTCAACGGCTGGGGGTTATACCGAAGAGTCGTTTTTTGAATATCATTTATATACACTCGGAAGAAAAACCAATCTTAAAGACAATGAACAAAAGCAGATTTCTTTGATGAACGCAAAAGACGTTACAGTTAAAAAGGTTTTTACCTATGACAGCAATAAATCTTATGACAAAGTCCGTGTAATGCTTGAGACTAAAAACAGCAAAGAAGCGGGTCTGGGAATACCTCTGCCTAAAGGTATCATAAGGGTTTATAAGGAGGATTCAAGCGGAGCTTTGCAGTTTATAGGCGAAGATCAGATTGATCACACCCCCGAAGACGAAGATATAGAAGTGTTTATGGGCAATGCTTTTGATATTGCAGTAGAAAAAACCGTTACTGACTCAAAGGGTTCCGGTTCAATTCTAAATTACGGCAGCAGATGCCAGTATCAGGATATTTCAGTTGAACTTAGAAATCACAAAAAAGAAGATATTGAAGTAAAAGTTATTGATACTTTTTGGGGAATCGACATCGAAACCTCTAACAGCAATTATAAACAGGAAAAGAAGGATGAATTTACTTACGAGACTTTGGTTCCTGTGAAAGCAGGGGAGACAAACACCCTAAAGTATACTGTTAAACAGTGTTGGTAGAATAGATTTAAATAAAATATAAGCCGGACTGAATTATTTTTTCTTTCCGGCTTTTTTTGTGGTTTTCTTTGCAGGCTTTTTCGCTGCCTTCTTATTTGATTTCTTTGCGACTTTTTTAATTTTACCTTTTAACGCGATCTTTTCGTTTAAAAGCTGTACGAATTTATCCACATCAATTCCATGCATGCCGATACCCTGCTCAATTGTCTCAAATTCAGCCGCATGGCAGCCTATGCAGCCTACACCGTGATCGATGAATATATCAAAGGTTTCAGGATAAGTCTGGATTACATCCATAAGAATTGATTTGCGGGTGATTTTTTTTGATGGACTCTTCTTTTTCTGCATATATAAAGGTGTTAATTTATAAGTATTTCAAATATAAATTTTATAAGTTCAATTAGGTAGATTAATATTATACTTAACCTTGACAAGTTGATAAATAAGGTTATAATTGCTTCCTTTATTAATAAGCGTTAATGGACTCACGTCTCCTAAAAGTTAGATTGTTTGGAATTTTGGATAAGTTTGAAGATAAATTGTTAAATTTTTATCTTCAAAATGGTCCTTTAGCTTTAAGGCAGAAGCTAAACCTTAACGAGGATGATAATATGTGGAAAGTTGTTTTTGACTATCTTGTTTATGAAAAAGAAGCTGTAAAATTCTGTACAAGAAATTTTCCGGACTATACTTATTCTTTATTCTGCGAAAACGGCCCTAATTTTTTAAGAAAAAGCTTTCTTATAGAAGATAAAGAATATAACGATGCATGGGAATATGTATTAGATTATATAGGGATATCAAAAGGAGCTTTATATGAATATGTAAATAATAATAAAAATTATTTTAAGGACCTTATTTACAGCGGAAAGACTACTCAGATTCGCGATGAACTTGGTTTAACAAGAAAAAAGTACGACAAGGTCTGGGAAGAAATACTGGATCTTCTGCTTGATTGTGTTTCTCTCGAAAATATGAATATCAGCATGTATGAACATGGATTGAAATTATTCTCAAATTTATATAATGTTGGAAGGACTCACAGGTCTTTAAGGAATTTCAAAAAAGCTTAATGAGGCTGGATATTTCTCTTGTTAATAAGGGATTGGCACAAACGCGCGAAAAGGCGCGGTTTTTAATTGAATACGGATTTGTAAAGATTAACGGACAGATTATTAAAAAACGTTCTTATAATTTTAAAGAAGGTGAAATTATTGAAATAACCGATAAATTGCCTTATGTGAGCCGCGCGGGTCTTAAACTCAAAGCCGCCCTGGATGAGTTTAAAATAAATGTTAAAGATTTAGTATGTTTGGATATCGGCTCTTCTACCGGCGGTTTTACCGACTGCCTTTTACAGGAAGGAGCAAAGAAAGTTTACGCGGTTGATGTTGGAACCGACCAGCTGGATAAATCTTTAAGAAATAATAATAAAGTAGAATTTTATGAAGGCGTTGATATAAGAAAATTTGATAAACATCTTATAAAAGAGCCATTGGATATAATTGTTATAGATGTTTCATTTATTTCGATAAAATTTATTGTCGAGATACTGGCAGGATTTGCCAATAAAAAAACTGAAATTATTTCTTTAATTAAGCCTCAGTTTGAAGTCGGAAAAGAGTATTTGAAAAAGGGGATCGTGATTGATTTGCAAAAAGCTGCTGAAAAGATTGAAGAGATTAAATCAACATTCAAAGAAAATGGTTTTGAAGTAAAAGGTGAGATAAAATGCCCCGTTAAAGGAAAAGAAGGCAATCAGGAATATCTTTTATACGTCGGTTCTGGGAAGGATTTTGAAAAATAACATTTTTTGAGACTTCTTGGATTCATCAACAAGTTCAATTCTGTATGCCTCCCAACGCTCAGGAAGGTATTTGTAATATGCAATGTCGACAAATTTTGTATCTTTGCCAAGTCTTTCAAGATTTAAATGGTTGTCACTGTCCGGACGCTCCTGTTTCTCTATTTTAAAATAATCGGGCTTTGTTATCATTTCAAATTCGAGGCTTTTTAGTTTGTAGATTGACGTGATTTGTCTTTCCGCTTCTTCAAGTGTATCTGCTTTGATTATTTCGCCGGACATAATGGGTTGAGTTAAATTCTATTAAGAATAAAGGGAGGAATAACGCGGCCTTTTAAATGCAGGGGCCGCTAGGTAGCTTCGCTGGTGTGAAGCTATATGGTACGCCCGGAGGGAGTCGAACCCACAACCCTCGGTTCCGAAGACCGATGCTCTATCCATTTGAGCTACGGGCGCCAGTAAAAAAATAGACCAACCTTTATTAGGCTGGTCTATTTTAGCATATATTTACTTTTTTTTAAGCTTTTTTCGAGGATCGTTTATCCCACCATACAAGAAGCATACTTGCGATAAAGATTGAGGAGTAAGTTCCGATAGTAATACCCAGTACAAGAGCAAGAATAAACCAGAACAAACTTGCACTTCCGAAGAATAACATTGCTAGAAGAGTTAGAAGTGTAGAGAATGAGGTATTTATTGAACGTGCCATTGTCTGAGTTAAAGCTGTATTAGCAACTTCGGTTAATGTCGTTTCACGGTTCATATGTTTTAAGTTTTCACGGATTCTGTCGAAAACTACGATAGTATCATGCACAGAGAATCCGAGGATTGTAAGCAGCGCTGTTATAAACAGAGCATCAATTTCAACTTTAAACAGGAATCCGAAAATTGCATAAATGCCGACTACAAACAGAATGTCATGCGCAAGAGCTATGATTGCACAAACTCCGAATCTCCAAGGACTCATGCTTCGAGGAATTTTTCTGAATGCAAAGGCTATGTAAACAACTATTGCAATCAAAGAAATGAAGAGCGCAAATAATGCTTTGGATTTCATTGCATCTCCGACTGTAGCATCTACTGTTGTAAATCTTATTTCGGAATAATTGCCGAATTTTTCCTTTAATTTAGCCAGAATAGAGTCGTGCATCTCATTGCTCATGTATCTGGTTTTGATAATGTAGCCGTCGTTTGATGGAATGATAACTGCAGACCCAAGATCAAGACTTTCGCTTCCTGATTTGATTTCCGGTTTAGTTACAGGTGTTTCGACCGTAGCATTCGGAGTTTCAACAGCTGCCGGAGTTGTTTCTCCGCTTGAGATAGTTTTACCAATATCTTCGAGACCAAGTTTAATTTCTTCAATTTTTACATCCTTTTCAAATTTAATCTGCATTAATGTTCCGCCGGAAAAATCAAGTCCCGGATGAAGACCCCATGCAAATAGTGCAATAACTCCGATTCCAAGAAGTGTACCTGAAAGTGTGAACCAAATTTTTGTATTTTCAATAAATTTATAAGGTTTTTTTACCGGCTTTGGAGTTGCTCCGTATAACCATAAATTTGATGAGAGTTTAGTTCCTACAAAAAGTTTTAATAAAGTTTTGGTAATAGTTATTGCGGTAAACATTGATACCAAAATACCTGCGGCAAGGTTAAATGCGAAACCCTGAATTATTGAACTTCCAAAGAAGAACAAGATTGCACAGGTTATTAATGATGAGAAGTTTGAGTCGCGTATACTGTTCCATGCCCTGTCAAAACCAATATCAATTGCAGCGCTAAGCGGATGGCCTGCGCGCATTTCTTCCTTCATACGTTCAAAGATAAGTATGTTCGCATCAACGGCCATTCCGATTGAAAGAACAACACCGGCAATACCTGCAAGAGTTAACACTATGGGATTTGCAAGAAGATAAACAACGAAGAATAATGCAAAAACCGAGAGAGTGGAAGAAAGAAGTTTTTCCCATGCATTGTCTTTAGAATTCAATATTTTTAGCATCAGATAAACAAATAGCCCAATTGCTATTACAGCAGCCAGAAGAGTGTTAAGTTTACTCTGAATTAAGAAAAGCAAAATAATTGAATAGATGCTTAGTGCAACAACTGCAAGCAAACCTGGAAGTCGGTAGTAAAGGATCATAAAGAATGCAACAAGAATTATTCCTATCAAACCAGCCCACAAACTTTGTGTTAATGCTTCCTGTCCAAGTGAAGCACCTATTGTATACTGACCTGCAAGAACAATTGGAGCGGGGATTGCACCTGTATTTAAATCTCTGGCTAAATTTGTAGCCTCCTCCAATGTAAAGCTTCCTTCAATAATAGCCTTTCCTCCGGCTATTTTTGCATTAACATTTGGAGCAGAAATCATATCACCTCCGACGAATATTGCCAGAGGTTTTCCAATATTCCTTCCTGTAATCTCTTCAAATAATTTTGCACCATCATCATTAAACTCAATTGATACATATGGCTGATAAACCTGATTAAACTGAACATCGGCATGTTTAAAATGCTGGCCGTTTAATGCCGTTTCTTTCCAAGAATCAGGAACGGTTGAATAGAAGATTTTTGCAAATTTAACCTGTTTCTGGTTTTCTTTCTTTTCCGAAGCCGGGGTTATGGTTCCCGCTTTAATTATATGGTACCCGAATTCTGTTTCAACAGGATCGGTAATTTGTCCTTCGGCTGTTAAAGCGAGAGCGGCACTTTCAAAAAGATCCGTATACTGGCCTTCGCCTGCAGGTCCCGAAAGAACTCCTCCATTACTTTTTCCCGATGCGTCGTCCGTATATTCATTTGCTACATCTGTGAAATTTGCACCTCCTTTTATTTTTGCCAAGGCTTCATCAGCTCTTGTTTTTGCTTCTTCCTTTGTTCTTGTTACAGCCGCATCAGCTCGCGTAGCACCCTGATATGCTATTAAAATATGGCTCACGTTAACTTTTCTTTGATTTGTTATAGTTCTTTCAACTGTTTGTTCATCAACAAGCTTAATAAGGTTAAGCCCTGTCATTTCAACAAACTGACCTTCCGCAGTAACGGTATATTCACCTTTTGTCTCGATAGTACCCTGGTAAACATCTCCTTTCTTAAGAGAGAATAATTTTTCTGCTAAATCAGTATTAACTTCATCTTTAAATTTCCAGTCGGATTCGGTGTATGTAACTTTAGTCGGGTCATTTTGTTCTTCCTCTTTACCCTTTAATGCAAAATCAGCACCGTCTTTGATCGCTTTTAAAGTATCGTTTGCCTGTGTTTCAATTGCGGATTTCTCATTTGGATCAATAGCGTCTTTCTTTTCTTTAAATTCAAGCTGAATGGTTTTTCCGATGGTTTGTTTTGCCTGTTCGATATCAACTCCGGCAAGATCAACTACTATATGGCTTTCTCCGGCGATTTCGGAAATGAAGATATTCGGCTCGGAAACACCAAGAGAGTTTACACGTCTGTTTATAACCTCACGAACACCTTCAATAATGCTTTTTCTGTCGATTTCGGGTACTTTTCGAAGGTCCATTTTATAATCAAGCTCGGATCCTCCCTGAAGATCAAGTCCCAGGTTGGTCTCTTGATTCTTAAGAAAATCAGGAGCCCATCCCATAAGTGGGGCTTTAATGTTTGGAGGTAAATCAAGAATACCGAGGAAGACCGCAATAACCAAGATTACTACGACTTTGAGAAGATTGTTGCCTTTCATAGAAGTTTTGAGTTAAATCTTATTTATTATTTGAATTATATAAATTTTTATCTAATTCCTCGTTGTTGCCTTTGCCGCTGCGTCCGTAATCGTCGTGCAGTTTTACAACGTCATCAAGTTCAGGAGTTGAAACCTCGAAAATTTCAGAATCTTCAATGGCTTCGGCACGGTGGATAGTATATGGCAGGATATCGAATTTGTCACCAGGATTTAATATTAATTCCGCAAGGTTTTCTTTGTCTTGTCCATACGTCATTTTAATCTTTCCCGAGCGCAAATACTGTGTTTCTTTTTTCTTTTCATGATATTGAAGCGAAAATCTGTGTCCTTTTTTAAGTTCAAGGATTTTGCCCGCATAGTGGTTTGTTTCGGCAAACCAAATCTCGCGGCCCCATGGCTTAAGCTTAATCTGTACAGGATTTTGCATCATATCCATATAATTCCAAATAAATTGCCCCAATACTATACGGCAAACAGGTGGTTTTGAAAAGTTATAAATACTTTTTGGATTCTTTTAGCATTTCCACTATCTTTTTTACATCCTGGGACCTCGAAAGAGGGCATACAAGGAGGGCATCTTCCGTATCGATAACGGCAAAATTCTCAAGACCGATTGTTGCAATTATCTTTTTGGGGTTATAGGTTCTTATTACATTTCCTTTTGTATCTATATTAAGGTGTTTTGCGAATATTATATTGTCGGATTTGGTTTTTGAAAGTTCGTCATGGATTGATTCCCATGTGCCGACATCGCTCCAGCCGAAGTCAGCCGGGATTATTTTTACCTCTGAAGGTTTTACCTTTTCCATAATTGCGTAGTCGATTGAGATTTTTTGGCATGAGGAATATTCTTTTTCGATTGTTGGCTTTTCTTTTTTTGTTCCAATAGAGGATTTAATTTTCATTAATTTATTATATGTATCCGGAAGATGCTGCTTATATTTATCCAGAATTGTGCTTATTTTCCAGACATACATGCCTGTGTTCCACAAATAATCGCCTGATTTTATAAAGGCTTTTGCCTTATTTAAATCGGGTTTTTCAGTGAATTTCTTAAATTCAAGTATCTCGTTACCATCAATTTTATCAATTTTTTTGCCGACTTTTACCCATCCGAGGTTAACATTCGGAAAACGTGCTTTTACTTCAACTATGTTTAAAGAATTATATTTTTTTGCTGTTTTTTCTGCTGTTTTAAGTTTGTTTTTAAACTGTTTTGAATCTTTAACCGTATGATCTGCATAAATAACCGCCATTACATCATCAGGGCTTTTCGTACTCAGAATCATTGCTGCATAACCTATGCAGGTTGCAGTATCGCGAAGTGCCGGTTCAACGATAATATTCTTTCTTGGAAATTTAGGAAGTTCTTTCCTGATTTCTGATACGAATTCTTTATTAGTGGCAATATAAATATCCTTCTTTTTAAGAAAAGAAACACGTTTAAGCGTTTCCTGAAGCATTGTTTTGTTGCCGGTAAGCTTCTGGAACTGTTTAGGACTTTTTATTCTGCTTACAGGCCATAGCCTTGTACCAACCCCGCCTGCAAGTATTACTGCTTTCATATTATTTCTTTATTATTAATGAATTCCCGGTCATTTCTTTCGGCTTCTTCAGCTTCATTATATCAAGGATTGTGGGAGCTATATCCTGAAGGCCACCTTTTGCTTTAAGTTTAGCCTTTTTATACTTGTCTGAAATAAGAATAAATATTACCGGATTTAATGAGTGTGAAGGACATTCTTCTCCTGTTTTTTCATAAATTTTATATTCAGCATTGCCGTGATCCGCGCTAAGAATAATATTATAACCATGTCTTATTGCCGCCGGAATAATTTTGCCTACACATTCATCCAGAGTTTCCACACTTTTAATTGTGGCTTTTAAATCCCCGGAATGACCCACAAGATCGCCGTTGGCAAAATTTAAAACAATAAGTTTATAGTCTTTTTTATCCATTTCTTTTAATAATGCGGAAGTAATTTCTTTCGCGCTCATTTCAGGTTTGTCCGCATAAGAAGGGCATTTTTTTGATGGCACAAGAATTCTTTTTTCCAGGGCATAAGGTTCTTTTTCCTGACTGTTAAAAAAGAAAGTCACATGAGCGAATTTTTCTGTTTCCGCTATTCTAAGCTGCGGAAATTTTTGTTTACTTATATATTTTCCTAGATTTAAATTGATTTTCGGCGGTTCAAAAACAACAGGAGCAATTTTTGAATACGGTCCGAAGCAGACAAAGAAGGGGAGTACGGTCTTTTTTCTTTTAAACCCATTAAACTTTTTTTGTGTGAATGCTTCGGTTATTTGCTGAGCCCTATCGCTTCTGTAATTAAAGAAAATTATGCTGTCTTTGTTTTCGATTGTACCGTTTTTATCAAAAACAACAGGTTCAATATAATAATCTGATTCAACTCCTTTTTTATATTGTTTTTTTAATGCTTCAGTTGGATTTTTTTCATAAATTCCTTCACCCTGAGTGAGTAAACCATAAGCTTTTTCAGTTCTGTTCCAGTTTGTATCTCTGTCCATGGCGTAATATCTTCCTACCATTGTTGCAAGTTTTCCCACACCTGTCTTTTTAATTTCCGAAGCAAGTTTTTTTAAAAAAATATCACCCGATTTTTCCGGCACGTCACGTCCGTCCGTGAATGCATGTATATAAACTTTTTTAATTTTGTTGAGTTTTGCCAGCTTTAAAAGTGCGAACAAATGCCTGATGTCGCTGTGAACTCCCTGATCTGATATCATTCCCATTAAATGAAGTTTTGAATCATTTTTTTTAACATTTTTTATAGCATCTATAAATGCTTTTTTCTTAAAAAAGCTTTTATTTTTTATTGATCTGTTAATTTCCTCAAGAGATTGCCAGACAATTCTACCAGCTCCGATTGTAAAATGACCGACTTCTGAACCACCTTGAGAGCCTTTAGGAAGGCCAACTGCATTACCGGAACAATCGAGTATAGATTTTGGGTATTCTTTCCTCAGCTTGTTAATGTTTGGTGATTTTGCGAGTGTAACAGCATTGCCTTTGTATTTTTTCCCCTCGCCATATCCGTCAAGAATCAGTAATAATACTTTATTTTCCATACATAATATTATAAAAGAGTTTGCAGATATAAATCTAAGATATAATTACCGAAAAATATGCATATAAAAGTTCCAAATACCAAAAAAGGAGCAAAAGGGATCTGTGTTTTTCCCGTTACTTTTCCTCCTATCAGAAGAGTCATGCTTATTAAAGAACCGCTTAAATATGATATTAACAAACATACTAACAGAATTTTCCAGCCTAGAAGCATTCCAATTAAAATTCCAACCTGAGTATCTCCGGCTCCCAGCCATTTTTCTTTGCTGATCCAGACCTGGGCGCCAAAAAACAGTGCAGCTACAGCACCACCTATCACCATTTCGGAAATCCCGGCAGGATTTGTGATTAAAGTATAAATAAATATTAAGAAAATTGCAGGATATGTGAAAACTTCAGGTATCTCCATAAATTTTAGATCGTAGAAAAGAATTCCCGTTAAAAATATACTTATAACTCCAAAGTAAATATAAATTATAGAAGTATTTAGATCAGTAAATGGAAATTTTAGATAAAGAAGAACAAGCATAATGCCTGTAAAAAGTTCAAGAAGAATATACCAGGCGCCGATTGGTTTTTTACAATGTTTGCATCTGCCTTTGTTTACTATGTAGCTTAGAATCGGGATTAAATCTCCAAAACAGAGCTTGCTGCTGCAGCTTGGACATTCTGATCTTCCAAAAAATATTCCTTTTTTTTGTCTGTGAATTCTGGAAATTACTACACTTAAAAAACTTCCGATCATTGTTCCAAGCAAGAAAAGCACTAAAGAATTTAGAATCATTCTGTTTAATTAAAAATATTTACCATG
>Ga0265297_10008324_pt1 | contig 13867 bp, 19 predicted proteins | sample Munlanlwell13791_FD_192502 | JGI IMG/M metagenome (GOLD analysis project Ga0265297, IMG submission 192502) | Leachate microbial communities from a municipal landfill in Southern Ontario, Canada - Leachate well 137-91 | ecosystem: Engineered > Solid waste > Landfill > Unclassified | place... | reverse complement strand
AAAAATATTTTTCTTCTTGATTTACAACAGGTTTCGTTTTTATTGCGAGAGTATTTGTCTCAATAGCGTCCTGCAAATTTGTAAAAACCTCGTCGGCATTCCATATTTGCGGACTGCAACTTATTTCAACTCCGTCGACAGGAGCATAAAGTCGCATTGTGTCAACCCCGTAATTTTCCAAAAACAATTCTCTTTGTTCCTTATTGTAAACGGTTTTCGCAGAATTGTAAAGTGCCCCAAGTTTAGAATTTACAACAACCTCGTGATTTTTAATTTGAGTAGTATCTTCACCATATGTAATCACCATATCCATATTTATTTTCACGTCGACATTATCATTTCTTATATCAACTGTCGCAACTGGTTCTTCCTGAATTATTTCAAAACCTCCCTGATAAAAAGTTTCAAAATTGCAATCTCGAACTCGATCATTTAGAAATTTTTCTAAACTATTTTCCATATCTTCTTGAGAAGGAATTTTTTCAGTTTGCAGATTATTCCCCGAGACATAATACCAGTAAGGAATTGAATTACCTAAAAAATTTAATTGAGAAGAAAAGGGCATATGAGGAGAACCAACTTCAATGTTTGGAAGTTCAATGTAACCGCCTTGACTTTCTAAAACATCAATTCCAGATTTAGTTTTATCTTCAACACAGGATAAAAAACTACTATAAACTGGCTGAATACTTGCAGGAATATTTTGTATTTCAACATTTTGTCTTACAACTAAAAAGATTACCACAGCCGTTACAATAATCATTGCGACAATTATAAAAATAGTTACTTGACCCCTAATGTTTTCCGAAAAAAAATTATCAAATAAATTCTTTTTCCCTCTCTTTTTCCGCATAGGGAAATAATGGATTTTACGTATATAAACTTTATTGGATTATCTCACAATTCGATAAGAAAAACCACGGAGAGCAAATATTCCGCCAATGATTAAAAGAATTCCTCCGAGGATGTTTATCAGATTATTTATTGGAGATAAAAATGAAAGAGGAATCAAATTCATCCCAGAATTCAAAAAATATAATCCAAAGATCAAGTCTATCAAAAATAGAATTTTACCAACTCTTGCCATAAAAAAAAGAATTAAACAAACTTTTTAAACATTTTTAAATTAAAGAATAATGTAAAACAAATCAGGCGTGACCCAAATTCAAAGGGAAAGTTTGATAAAGAAAACCGGATAGGTTGTCTTTATATGGCCTTGTAGTCCAACGGTAAGACATATCCTTGACGTGGATAAGACCGAGGTTCAATTCCTCGCAGGGCCATTTATTTTTATTCAGTTGAATGAAATGAAACTGAATTTATTCTTGAGAATTGAACCAGAGAAGATATTAGAAAGAATATTTTAATAGATAAAATATCAAAATTTATAAATTACCAAAACATAAAACTATATGAAAAAAAGTGGTGTTAAGTTCTGTCCAAGATGTGGTTCTCAAAATAATTTCGCAGATAGATTCTGCATACGTTGCAGATATGACTTCAGCAGAAGGCGAAAAACAAACCTTGGTTCTATAATACTAGTTTTAATTCTATTAATTGCTGGGTGGGTAGCATTGAGAACTTTCTTAAAACTTCCAATTATTCCAGAAAGTGCAATGGAAATAGTAAACAAATTTATCGGCAATAAAACAGGATAACCTGAAACTTCCAAAACTTAAACTTTAAAAACCCAAATTCTCTTTCTTTTTTATGAAGATTCCAAAGACAACAAAAAGACTTTGTCCTTATTGTAAAAAGAAAACTGACCAAAAAATAAAGTTAGTGTCAACTGGAGCAAAAAGAGGTTCTCTAAAAAGAGGTTCAAAACAACGGGCAAGACTTAGAGGAAAAAACAGAGGAATAGGAAATCTTGGAAGATGGAGTAAACCAGCAGTTTCAAAGTTCAAAAGAAAAGCAAAGACAAACAAAAAAACAAATTTCATGTACACTTGCGCAGTATGCGGAAAATCTAAATACCAGAAAAAAGGACATAGAGTCGGGAAAGTAATACAAGAATAAAATGGCAATAGCAAAAAGAAAAAAGAAATTCTTCGACGTTGAAATGCCGATAATAGGCAAAGAAACACAAATGCAAGCTTATGAAATTGCAGAACTCGACGGAAGATTTTTGAAATATGATTTAACAAGGTTACTAAAAGGAAAAAGTGTAATGTTAACTTTGAAAGTAAAAGTCGACGGAGAAGTAGCAATTGCAACTCCAAAAAAGATGTTAGTGCTCCCTTATTTTATCAGAAGAATGATGAGAAAGGGAACAAACTACGTCGAGGATTCTTTCGATGCAGAATGTGAAGATGCACACTTAAGAATAAAACCTTTCATGATAACAAGAAGAAAAGTTTCAAGAGCAGTAAGAAACGAATTAAGAAAAAAAGCAAAAGAAGAATTGCTAAATTATGTTAAAGACAAAACTTCTGAAAGAATATTCGACGAAATATTAAAGAATCAAGTTCAAAGACCCCTAAGTCAAAAGTTGAAAAAGATTTATCCTCTCGCCCTTTGTGAAATTAGAGCTTTTGAAAGTAAGGATAAATAATTCTATAAGAAATCTTTTAAACCCATTATTTCTACTAATTAAAGGAAGATCAAGCGAAGGAAACCTTGGTGTCCTCGCGCCCCCATAGTTCACGGGTTTCTTTAGAAAAGAAACTACTGTAGTAGAAATGCTTAAAATGCATTTATTCGCTATATAGAATACGCCTCCATAGCTCAGTGGCAGAGCGACTGCCTTGTAACTGTAAGGAATCAAGGTTCCTTGACACTCAACCTCCTTTCGAGGAGAAGTAAGAAAGCAGTAGGTCGGGAGTTCAAATCTCTCTGGAGGCTTTTAAAAAATGTGGCAAGATATAGCATTATCAATAATTTTAGTTCTATTGAACATCGCATTAGTTCCGCAGATAATTAAAGGATTCAAAACAAAAAAGAAGAACATAGCATTTTCAACAGGCCTGATAACTGTAACAGGAATTTATTTCGCAGCATTCATTTATTTCACATTAAATCTCTATTTCTCTGTAGTCATAGAATTAATCGGCGGAACTTTATGGTTTATACTTTTTATCCAGTCAATAATCTACAGAAAAAATTAAATTAATTTATTTTCAAGATTTTTTTCGTTAGAAATTTCTATTGGTTTAACATCAGGATTTTTCCATTTACCATTGGGGTTTGCATCTGCCTTGTATCCTTCTTGGAAAAATTTATCTGCATCAGGCTTTATTCCTTTCAAATCACATAAACATCCAAAAGCTCCACATTCTATACAAATTGTGGGAACACATTCTTCTACCCATCCATCTATCCTATATCGCCATACATGTTCGCAGTCTTCTCTTCCGTAATGTACCATAAAAGAATTATTTATTTTAGCTTTTTAATAATTTAGATTCTACAAATAATTAATTATTCCTCAATCAATTCCGCTTTTCCAGAATCAACCAAGATTTTAGCAATCTCTTTTGGAAGATTAGCAATTTGTCCTTTTTCAAATGCCCCAACCTTTTCTCCGTCGAGACCAATGAATTCTTCAACGTGATCTTTGAAAACAATCAAATCATTCTTCTGTCTCTGTTCTTCATTTCCCCCATTAAGCATTTCATTAAGTTTCTTGTCAGACACATCAATATTTTTCATAAGTTCTTCAAACAGAGTCTTCTCAAAGAGAAGCATATTATCAAAATCTTGTTTAGAAATCCCAGTCTCAGAAGCAATCAAAACCAAATTAAGAATTTTCTTCTTTCTCCTCAACATTAATTGTCTAAACAAAAGCATCGCATTCTCAAGTTGTTTCTTTGTTTTGATAATAACATCAGAAAAAATATCATTATCTTTAGAGGAAATTTCCTTTTTCTCTTTCAAGTATTCAGAAACATCTCTAACAAAATTCTTAGGCAATTGTTGAAGTTGGTCAGAATATCTTTCTTTCTTCTCTGCCTCATAGATATCGTTATAGGTAATCATTTCAAATACTCCGGAATTGGAAATTTACTGAAATCTTGAAAAAGATTTTTACCATAAAAAATTCTTGAAAAACATTCGCCAGTAAGTTTGCAATCTTCAAGTGCATTGTGTTCTTTTCCGTAACTGATTAATTCAATCCCTTCAACATGTCGTCTTTCGTCTTTAATTCCACAAAAGTCAAGTATATTGGTAAGGTTCATTTTACTCTGATTTTTATCAAATAAAAAAGAATTGTTCAATTGAAAATATTTCATCTGCGCACATGAATGTAAATCAAAAGCTCGGTGAGGGAGAAAATTTTCAAGTCCATATTTTCTAATTTTCAGATTTACAAAACCCAAATCAAATTGCGGATTCTGACAAATACAATTTCTAATTTTAACATTTTCAACCCATTTAAAAAAATTGTTCAATAAATCTTTTTCAGATTGTCTATTTTTATCAAGGAGATACTCCTTAGTTTTTCCAGTCACCAATAAAGCTGATTCTTCAATTAAATCTTTATCATCAATTCTACCTTCTTGTAAAAAGGTATTTTCAGGATTCTCTAATTCAATAGCTCCAATCTGCCATATCCCGCAATTTTCAGGATTAATCCCGCTAGTTTCAATATCTAAGACTATCATTTCAAAATTGAGTTCAGAAGATATTTAAGAATTATCATAATATTAGCACTATTTCAAAAACTTCACTTTCCCAAGAAGTTCTTTTCCCAAAATTCTTCCCAGTTTTCCTTTTCTTGCTTCGCTCTCATTAAATTTTTTTTCTTTGGGAATTGAATTATTATAAAACAAAACTGGAACAGGATCTGCAGAATGAGTTTTAAGTTTGCACGGCGTCGAGTGGTCTGCTGTGATGACAACATTAATTTTATTTGGCGGTGCAAATTTTCTAATAAAGTTAAACAATGTCTTGTCAATATACTCGAGCATTTCCTTTTTTACAACAGGTTTCCCGTCGTGGCCAGGCAAATCAGTTTCCTTAATATGAATGTAAACATAATCAGCATTTCTTTTGCTTCGTTTAATCACCGAAATAGAAAACTTACACGCTTTTTTCAAACCTTCCCATAAGTTTGCATAAATGTCTATTCCCTTAAGTTTAGGGTAATCAAAAGAATAAGTCTTCATTCCGCAAACTCGGGCAAACCCCCTTTCCAACGGCATATAAGCAGCAGAAGCCCATCTCCCATAAGTTTTGAGTTTAGGAATCTCAATCCCTGCCCCTCGAATCAAAAGAAAATTTGCAGGAGGCAATCCCTTGTCTCTTCTCTTCTCATTAATGGGGTGCTTGTCCAAAATCTCAAAAGCTTTTTCCAAAAACTCATTAACTATTCGAGCAGTAAATTGTGAATTATCCTCGTCGTCAAGAGGTTTTATTGTAGAAATTTTGTTAGAAATTTTTGTCTGCCCAGAAAGATAAACCATATCATTACCAGAAACATTATCTGAAAATCCGCCCTTGAAAACCAAAACTCCCCGATGTCCAATTGTATTTTTGAAAATAAATGGAGAATCAAGTTTAATGCCCTTGTTCAATGCTTTAGCTAAAATTTCCGCTTCTCCTGTCGAAAGATTTCTCCCAGCCCGCCTGTCCAGAATAGTCCCTTCCTTAAACGAATCAATTGTCGCAAAGTTTGCTCTAAATGCTAAATCCCCGCGAACAAGTTTCAGGTCAGTCCCCCTCGCTTCTAACTGCCCCCTAGTTGAAGAAATTAATTCATTTCGGAAAAGAGAGACAATGGCTTCATCAGATTCCGGGATAAATCCTGGCTTCACAGAATACATATAGCCCAATTCTCCTCGACTAGCTAAAAAATTTGCATTAGGCATATCTGCAGATTCCAGCGGAGTTTTCTCGCCAAGTTGAGAATTAGGCAAATCCCCCATTCCATCAACAATTACAAAAATTCCTTTCATCCTCTATTATAAGATAGGCATTTTTCTTTATAAAAATTTATGTTTATTAAGAAAAGAATATATACTTCTCGAAAATTAATCATTAATGAATGCATTGCTAATTTACCCGAAATATCCAGATACTTTCTGGGGTTTCAAACATATTCTAAAATTTATCTCAAAAAAAGCAGCGTTTCCGCCATTAGGCCTTCTCACAGTTGCATCTATGTTTCCTAAAGATTGGAACAAGAAATTAATTGATTTGAATATTAATGAATTAAAAGAAGAAGATATCCAATGGGCAGATATGGTTTTTGTAAGCGCTATGTTAGTGCAGGAAGAAAGTGTAAAAGAAGTAATAAAAAAATGCAAAGGATTCGGGAAAACAATCGTCGCTGGAGGACCTGCTTTTACAACACAATATGAAAAATTCCCCGAAGTTGATCATTTTGTTCTGAATGAAGCAGAAATAACACTACCTTTATTCCTAAAAGATTTAGAGAAAAATAAATTGAAAAAAATTTACACTTCAAACAAACGTCCAGACATAACAGAAACTCCTATTCCAGATTGGTCGCTGATAAATTTGAAAGATTATGCAACAATGGCTGTGCAGTATTCTCGTGGCTGTCCTTTTAATTGCGAATTTTGTGACATAATAATTATGAATGGTCGTGTTCCCAGAACAAAAACCCCAGCACAAATAATAAACGAGATTCAATCCCTTTACAATGCAAAATGGCGAGGCGGAGTTTTTATCGTCGACGACAATTTTATCGGAAACAAAACCAAGGTAAAAGAAATGTTAGTTGAACTTATAAGATGGCAAAAAGAACATAAATATCCTTTTCAATTTTTAACAGAAGCGTCGTTAGATCTTGCCGAAGATGAAGAACTAATGCAGATGATGAGTCGGGCAAATTTCAACAAAGTTTTCTTAGGAATTGAAAGTCCTTCATTAGAAAGTTTAAAGGAATGTGGAAAATTTCAAAACACAAAAAAAGATTTGGCTGAATCCGTAAAAATAATTCATAAAAATGGACTGCAGGTTATGGGCGGTTTTATCGTCGGGTTTGACAACGATACAGAAAAAGTTTTTGAGTCCCAAATTAAATTTATACAAAAAGTTGGAATTGTAACTGCAATGGTCGGCGTATTAAACGCCTTGCCCCAAACAAGATTATGGCACCGATTAAAAAAAGAAGAAAGATTATTGCAAGACACAAGTGGGGAAAATACCGACGGAAGCATTAATTTCACACCCAAAATGGGGAAAGAAAATCTCTCCAGAGGTTACAACAAAATAATCTCAACAATTTACGCTCCAAAACATTATTTCAAAAGGATAAACACTTTCTTAAAAGATTACAAACAAAAAGCAAAAGGAAATTTTTCAATGGATATGTTCTCTGCTTTTTTCAAAAGCATGTGGGAAATTGGAGTTGTATCAAAAGCAAGATTTCATTATTGGAAACTTCTGACAAAAACAACTCTCACGAAAGTAAAACTTCTCCCAGTCGCAATCGAACAGGCAATTTATTGGAAACATTTTGCAAGGATAGTTCAGAAAAATGCAGAAGACCAAGAATATCAATTTCAAAAAGTAGAACTATCCAAAAACTTAATAACTAATTGAAGACTTCTTTTTTCAGGGATATCAACGATGTTTGGAAAACTTAAAGAAAAATTAAAAAACTGGACCAAAAATATTAGCGAGAAGCTTGAAGAATCTGAAGAGTTAGAAGAGGCAGAAATCCCAAAAGAAAAAATAAAAGAAGAGCTCAAAAAAGCAAAAGAAGAGAAGAAAAAAGAAAAGAAAGAGACTAAAGAAAAAAAGAAGCAAGAAAAGAAAGAGAAAAAAGGAAAGGAACCTGAAGAAGAAAAAATCATTAAAGTTAAGGAAGAAAAAGAACCCGAAGAAGAAGTTAAAGGAATTTTCAAAAAGTTTGGCGAGAAGATAAGCACAATAAAAATTTCTGAGAAAGAATTTGATGTCTACAGCGAAGAACTGGAAATGCTTTTGCTTGAAAATAATGTTGCTCTTGAAGTTGCTGAAAAAATCGTCAGAGATTTGAAAAAGAAAATAATCGGAAAAGAAATTTTGAAAAAACTGCTTGAAGATGAAATAAAAGATTCTTTCAAAGACATAATAAGAGAAATATTAATTGCACCGCCAAACTTGGCTGTTGAAATAAAAGATAAAGTTTTGAATTCAAATGAACCTTATGTTATTTTATTTTGCGGGATAAACGGAACAGGAAAAACTACAACTATCGCGAAAATTGCAGAGAACCTAAAGCACAGAGATATTTCTTGTGTAATTGCAGCAGGCGACACTTTCCGTGCAGCGTCGATAGAACAGATAAAAATTCACGGAGAAAAGTTAGGAATAAAAGTAATTGGACATGATTATGGTTCTGACCCCGCAAGTGTTGGTTTCGACGCAATTCAATATGCGAAAAAAAATTCCATCAAATGTGTTTTAATTGACACGGCAGGAAGAATGCACACGCAAAAAAATTTGATTAGAGAAATGGAAAAAATTGTCAAAGTCTGCAAGCCAGATAAGAAAGTATTTGTCGGAGAAAGCATTACAGGTAACGATGTAATCGAACAAGTAAGAAGTTTCGATGAGGCAATAGGAATTGATGGAATTGTCCTAACAAAAGCAGATATCGACGAGAAAGGCGGAACATCTTTGTCAGTAAGTTATGTAACAAAAAAACCAATTCTATATCTAGGCACTGGCCAGGAATATGACAAGATAGAACCATTTGATAAAGAAAAGTTTATCGAGAGATTGGGGTTGTAATATGAAAATCAATCAAAATTAAAATCCTTAGGTAAATAAGGCATTAATTTTTTGGGAAGAATATCATCGAGTATCTCTATATCTTTTTCTGAAATCTCAATCAAAATTTTATTATTTTGTGTATAAAATTTCTTTTTAAGTTCTTTTCTTGCAAGATATTTTTCGTCATCTAATCCCCAGAATTCTATCCATATTTTTTTATCATAAGGCAAAAAGAAATCACAGTATACCTCTTCTTCAATAGGAACTTTTCTTTCATATGCATGTGCAATCTTATGATGGTATAACCAATCATCTATTATCTTTTCTGATTTTGACCTTACTACATGACCATCTTCACATCTAATCACCGCAGGAAATTTATTTCTAAAATTAGTATCTTCTTGTTCAAATTTTGAAGGTTTATAATCTTTTGATTTCTTTTTTTCTTCTTTATCTTTTTTTAACCAACATTCATGACATAAAGGTTTATTCCCTTCTTTCCAAATTCCACAATCTTGACATTTTGTAACTTTCCCTCCTTCTTTTAAGGAATTACATTTTTTACATATTGGGAAAAATCCAGATTTTTCTCCACAAATTTGACAAACCATTTATTCAATTCAGAACCGATTAGATATAAACCTTTTTATCCCAAAACTAAAATAACTAACCCAAAAATTAATTCTTATAAATATTCTTTCTATGTCCAATCTCAACAATAAGAATAACTAATTTGTCTTGCTGAATATCGAGAATAATTCTATAATCCCCGACTCTTAATCTGTAATATTTACTTCCGACGAGTCTCTTAACAAAAGAATGCGGGCGAATTTTAATTCTTTCAAAAACACAACCCATGCGATCTTTTAGTTCCTGCGGAAGTTTTTTAATCTGTTCCTCTGCTTTATTAGAAACTATTATTTCGTACATTAATTTTCAAATCCCGTTTAATGTCTTCCCACTTGCGGAATTTCCCCTCTTTTATTTGCTTTTCAGAAATTGCAATATTTCTTTTCGTCTCTTCAGATAATTCCATAGAATCTTCTATCAAATCCCAAAGAACACTCTCGTAACTTTCCTTCTCGTGAATTTTCATAGTTTTTAATTTTCCAAGTAAGTCATCACTGATTTGTATTGTTGTAACCATATTGATTATATAACTCGGTATAGTATTTAAATTCTTTGGAGTAAAAGTCAAACCAAAAACATTATTAAATCTCATTTCCCTAAATATTTCATGGAAAAAAAAGTAGGTTGGATTTTCATCATTGGAGGATTTCTTCTTTTTGTAATTAATTTTGTAACTTTCGGAAATAAAGAAATGTTCACTGCAAGTTGGGCAAGTATTGTAAGCGGGATTATTGGCTTCGTTGTATGTCCTTTGTTAATATTTGCAGGAATTGTTATTTTAATTCTTGGAAAGAAAAAGAACTAAACCACAAATTTATTAACTCCCATTTGGCTCATTTTTCTGTAAATTTCCAAATTTCGCGAGACTAATTAACTTCCGCATCGGGCGGGAGGGCGGGATTGCAAGCGAAATTTTAATTATAAAATGTTAGAAAAACTCGGCGACGTAATAAAAAAAGCAACTGACAAGATAGCGAATGCTATTTTTCTTGACAAAGATTTAGTTGATTCAATTGTTCGTGATTTACAAAGAGCACTTATTGAAGCCGATGTTAATGTTGCTTTAGTAAAAGAATTGTCAGATAAAATAAAAAAATCCGCAATGGACGAAAGGATTAAAGGCGTAGATAAAAAAGAGCACATAATAAAAATTTTACACGACGAGCTTTTGGGAATTCTTGGAGAATACAAGCAGTTAAAATTAGAAGCAAAACATAATGTTGTTTTATTACTAGGTCTTTACGGAAGTGGAAAAACAACAACGATTTCTAAATTAGGAAACTACTATGCAAAGCGAGGTTTCAAGGTTGCGCTTGTCGGATTAGATGTCCATCGTCCAGCAGCAGCAGAGCAATTAAAACAACTCGCAGAAAAACACAAACTAAATTATTTCATTGATACAGAAGAAAAAAACCCAATCAAGATTCTAAAAAAATATTCTAAGCAATTGAAAGATTACAATTTAGTCTTGATAGATACAGCAGGAAGACATACATTAGATAATGAGCTGATTAAAGAAATTAAAGATATAACAAAAGAAGTAAAGCCAACAGAATCTATCCTTGTTCTCCCCGCAGACATTGGGCAAGCAGCAAGACAACAAGCATCGCAGTTTAAGGAAGCAGTGAATATTTCTGGAGTCATTATTACAAGAATGGACTCAACAGCAAAAGCAGGAGGAGCTTTAACAGCTTGTGCAGAAACAAAGGCACCAGTTTATTTTATCGGAACAGGGGAAAAAATTAATGATATCGAAGAGTTCAATCCAAAATCTTTTTTGTCAAGACTTTTGGGAATGGGCGATTTGGAAACTCTGATTGAAAAAGTCAAATCAGTAACAGAAGAAAGTCAGCAGAAAAAAATGCAAAAAAATCTCGAAGAGGGAAAATTAACTCTCGACGATGTTATTGAACAAGTCAGGTCAATGTCGCAGTTGGGCGGTTTTGAAAAAATTAAATCAATGGTGCCGGGTTTGTCAAATATCAATGCAAAAATTCCAGAGGGAATGTTAGAAAGCCAAGAAGCAAAAGTTGCGAAGTGGGAACACATTGTAAAATCAATGACTAGCGAAGAAAAAGAAAATCCAGAAATTCTAGAAAAACAAACTTCAAGAATGTCAAGAATAGCAAAAGGAGCAGGAGTTCCGACGAGCGACATTCGTTCTTTAATCAAGCAGTACAAACTTCTCAACGATGTAGTAAAATCCGGAGTTGGAAATATGGATATGTCGCAAGGTATGAGTCAAAAACAGATGATGAAGTTTGCAAAAAAGTTCGGAAAAAAAATGAGGTTCTGAGAAAATGGAAAAAAGTATTTTAGAAGAGATAGCAGAATTTCTAGAATATCTCGCTAGAGCAGATGAAAATGCACGAAAAGAAGAGAGTTTAAAGAAAAAGTTTGGAGAAGAAAGATATAAAGCAATTTATAATTTAATTGGAGGAACATATACCGGAGGATTAACTAAAAAAGAAAAGGACAATAAATATTTTATATTATATATACGAGATGGAGGATTAAAATTTTTAGAGGAATATAATATCAAAAAAAGGCAAGAGATTAATACAAGGACAACATTATTTTTAACAAGTATTATTGTCTTAACAACCATCGCTAATTTTTTTAAAGATTTAAATTTGATAGATAAAAGAGTCATGATGTTAATTTATGCAGGGTTGGCAATAATTCTCATAACCTACTTCAAAAAAGCAAAGGTGATAACAATCTAAATTCTAAAAAAGAACTAATCTCAATTCCTCTTCGGGCAGGGGAGTTAAAGAAGTTCTAGAAACATTCTTAAATTAAAATATTCTAAATAAGAAATGAGGATGAAATTATGAAAGAAAAAAATCCTAAATCTAATCTTATCTTTGGTTCTTTCCCCCGAGTGTTGTTCGCAATCTGGATGATAATTGCAGTCGCTATGAATTTAATTCTTTCAACAGATTTAGCGACCAAGATAAAAGTTTTAGCAATTTTCATTTCTGGAGCATCGACGATATTATTCTGGATTGCAAAAAAACCGATTCAAAAGTTCCTCTTGAAAACTAAATTAAGCTTGAAGCAAAAATTTGTCTTGCTCGGAAGTTTGGGTGCAATCTGGGTTGAATTCGAATTCTGGTTTTTAGGAATAATAATTTTCAAAGTTCCAATCGCAGCACACGAGAATTTCTTAATTGACCTTTTAGTAACAATGCCCTGGTATATCTTAATGATGTTCTTATTATGGGGCGTGCAAAAAAAGAATTCATATTCTTACTACGCAATTTTTGTCCTCGGCGGAATTTACGATTTCTGCAACGACGGATTATTCGGAACAATACTACAAGTCGGCACTGTCCCAATAGGAACTTTAATTTTGTTAGTCATAGTAATTCCCCTCTTCGCAATTAATTATTCGTTCATGGTTCTCCCAGCAAGTTACATTCTAAAATCAGATGAATCATATTCCCCAAGAAAAGGAAAACTACCAAAGATTTTTGTATGGATATTGCCGATCCTCGGATTGATTGTTCTCGGCTCAAGTATATATTTTTCTATAATGTTCCTTGACCCTTCAATGATTCTATTCATTTCAGGGGCATGGTTAATAATCTTGTTGATTATGTTTTTCAAGTCAAAAAATAAAAACACAAATCTTTAAATTCCCCAAACCAGATTTTCTGGAATGGACATTACACCATATTTAACTGCAGTAGTTATGCTTCTAGGTATTTTAGTCGGAACTTTGATAACCCCAAAGATAAATCAAAAAGTAAACACGGAACATAACAGGAAAGATTTAATCTTCAAAAAGAAATTAGAATACTTCGAAAAAATTGCAGAAATAATAGAAGAAAATAGGAGAATGTATCAACAAACAGTCGGGAAATTAACTTATGCTAAAAATAAGATTGAAATAAAAAAAATTGTAGAAGAATTAAAACAAACAAGGAAAAAATTTCTTATGAAATCGAGCCCGTTGTATTTTGACACGCGAATTCTTTCAGAAAAAATAATGAATTTTGTAAGAATTGAAAAAAACATTTTTTATGAAGTAGAAAAAATAGATAACAATCAAGACGAAGTTTTAGAAAATCTAAAAGAGAATGTAAAAAGATTGAATAGCAAATCAAACGAAATTATTTGCGAAATGAAACGAGAACTTTCAAAGAACTAAATATTTAAATATCAAAGGTTCAGAATAAAAACATGAGAAAAGGTTACACAATTTCAGAATTAGTCGATATAGACAAAGACAAAAATAGGTATGAAGAAAGAATAAATAAATTTTACAATTCAATTAAAAGACAAGAAAGAAAAAATGTTTCTTTAGAAGAAGTAAAAACAGAAGAAAGAAAAATCAGCATTTCTGAACAGGTGATTGTAGGCGCATATTACAAAAAGTATGGTTTAAAATTCTTGTACTAATTCTTTAAATATTTAAATTCTAAAACAATTCTATAATCATGACACAAAACATTATCGGGAGAGGAGCAGAAGCAGTTATTGAACAAAAAGGCAATTTAATCATTAAAGACAGAATTTCAAAATCCTATAGGATAAAAGAACTCGATGACAAAATCAGAAA
>Ga0265297_10008323_pt1 | contig 13867 bp, 13 predicted proteins | sample Munlanlwell13791_FD_192502 | JGI IMG/M metagenome (GOLD analysis project Ga0265297, IMG submission 192502) | Leachate microbial communities from a municipal landfill in Southern Ontario, Canada - Leachate well 137-91 | ecosystem: Engineered > Solid waste > Landfill > Unclassified | place... | reverse complement strand
ACAATCCTTCCCCCTATATCCTGCTAGGCGCCGTGTTTGTTTTGTTGTCGTCGAGTTTTGTATTGATTGATTATTTGCGGTACGAAAAAGGATGGTCACGCCCGCTTTCGGCCCTTGCCTACCTTTCTTGGCCAACGTCTAACCAGCTTTCGATTGCCGAGGCTTTTGGCCTTGGCGGTTATAATGCAGAAAAAACGGCGGCTTTTGAAAAGGCGAAAAAAGCAGGCAATGGTTTTGAATGTATTCTGGCGGACAAAGCGGTTCCTTTTGTGCTTCAGCCGCCTGCGAATCCTGTCTACAAAAACAATTTTCTGCACAGCTCTTTACGTGCCTTCCGTAGTTTGCTGTTCAAAGAAACCGCTAAGGATAAATTGACCGAGGCGCCCATAGTACCTTTTGTCATGACGGAAATGCTTCCCAACAGAATGGGCGCTAAGGAAAACGCTAAAATAGTAGCTCCCGTTCTTCATGAGCCGACCTCACCAAGCGGCTTCATGACCTATTGGTGGCTCGATGGTGGGCTGCCTTTTGTGATGCTTGGCTGCTTCCTGTTTGGCGCGCTGTCTCTTGTATTTTACCGCAGGCGGCACATGTCGCCCTTTGCCTGGCAATGTTATGTCATGACGTTGTGGGCGGCGGCGACCAGCGGCATATATAACCACTTTATCACGCTCATTTACTTCTGGCTGCCTATCGCTTTCATAGGATGCCGTGCTTTGTTAAACCGTGTGCGTAATGCCTGATCTGCCTAAAATTTCCGTCATTATGGCGGCTTTCAACGGACGAAATCTCTTGCCCGCTGCCGTCCGGTCGCTGCAAAAACAGACGTTGACGGAGTGGGAGCTTATCCTGATTGACGATGCCTCGACGGACGGAGGGTGCGCGTTGGTCAGCCAATTAGGGGACAGTCGCATCCGTGTGATACAAAACGAGAAAAATCGGGGTTTGGCGGCATCGCTCAATCGGGGAATCGATTTGGCGCAAGCCCCCTATATCGCGAGAATGGATTGCGACGACATATGCTTTCCCGATCGGTTGCAGAGGCAGTTGGAGTTTCTTGAATCGCATCCCGCTGTCGATCTCGTCGGAAGTAATGCGCTTGAATTTTCCAAATCGGGGGCGGCTCTCGCGGTGACGTCTTTGCCTCTTGACCACGAAGGGATCGTACGGAAAATGGCGCTTGGCGGAACGCCTCTCTATCATCCGGCGTGGTGCGGCAAAAGTGTATGGTTCAAGCGCCATCGCTACGACGAGAGCTTTGCCAAAGCTCAGGATTTCGAACTTCTTATCCGTGCTGCGGAAGGAAGTAGCTTTGCAAATCTTCCCGATGTTTTGCTTGGCTATCGCAGAGAAGGTTTGGGGCTTTTGAAGCGTCTGCGCACGCGGATTTATGTTCTCCGCGCTTGCCAAAAAAACTTCTTTTGCGCTGGACGCTATGGTCGTTTTATGATGTTATCCTCGGCGACCATGGGGCGCATGGCGGTTGATCTGGCTCGTGCCGTCTTTGGGGTTTGCACGCGCGGATATCATACTCCCTATCAAAGCCGTGGCGATGATTCCCTGCGCTCTTCTTGCTCGGCGCAGTGGAAGCGTTTGTGGAACGATCTTTTTCTTTCGTGAAGGGTTTTCTATGACGGAATTTACCGACAATCAGTATCTCAATCGTAGCCGCCGCAATATTGCTCAATCGCAGTTCGGCGAGGATGGCATTATCGAGAAAATTTTTGAGATTATTCCTTCCGAATCCCAAAACCATTGGTGCTGCGAATTCGGTGCATGGGACGGAAAACATTGCAGCAATACGAACCACCTGATCAACGCCAAAGGATGGACTTCCGTTCTTATCGAAGCTAATCCCGTCAAGTTCAGGGACTTGCAGGCCACTTTTAAGGGGTGTTCCAAAGCTATTTTGGTGAATGAATTCGTCGAAATTGCCGGAAATTCTTCGTTGGACAGTATTCTTGAGCGCGCCGGAGCACCTAAGGACTTTGATCTTCTGTCTGTCGATATTGACGGCAACGACTATCACATTTTCAAGTCGCTCGAACGTTTTCGCCCGAAGGTAATCGTGATCGAGTTTAATCCCTGCATTCCCGATAACATCGAATTCGTGCAAAGGCCGGAGCCGACGCTCAAGCAGGGGACCTCTTTGCTGGCGATGACAAAAATGGCCGGAGAAAAGGGCTACGAGCTGATCTGCGTAAATGCGGAAAACGCTTTTTATGTCGTCAAAGAGTTTTTCCCCCTTTTCGGCATTAAAGATAATTCAATCGCCGCGCTCAAATACTACCGCGAACCTTTGCAGGTCTTTCAGCTTTTCGACGGGACGTTGGTGTTCCATGGACAGCCGCATTGCCTTTATTGGTATTCTCTGCCTGTCGATTTCAACAAATTGCAGATGTTGCCGAAATTCGTCAGGGATGCCGGCCTGCCGTGGGGAGGAAACCTCTTCCTCCGCGCGGTTGTCAAACTTTTGCGTCTTTATAGGACGCGTTTTTGGAAAAGCGCCGCGAATGTCGATTATGGCGCGTGGAAGATGTAATTTTTTATGTGCGGCATAGCTGGCTTCTGGAAAAACTCTGAAGCGCGCGAAAGCGAAGCGGAAGCGACGATCCGGGCAATGACTGCCGCGATCGCACAACGCGGCCCCGATGCCGAAGGGGCGTGGTTCGATCTTCCGCAAGGAGTCGCTTTAGGACATCGGCGCTTGTCGATCCGCGATCTTTCGGCGACGGGGAATCAGCCGATGATTTCTTCGGATGGCCGTTATGCGCTTGTTTTTAATGGCGAGATTTACAACGTCGACGACCTTAAGATTCTACTTGAAAAACAGGGGCCTTTGTCGCTTCGGGGCAGCTCTGACACCGAGGTTTTTCTTGAGGCCATCGTGCGTCTCGGCTTGCGGGAAGCGCTGTTCCAATCGACGGGTATGTTCGCAATTGGTCTATGGGACAGACGCGAAGCTTCGTTGACGTTGGCGCGGGATCGTTTTGGAGAAAAGCCGCTCTATGTTGCCGAGATCGGTGCGGATGTTGTCTTCGGGTCGGAGCTTAAGGCGTTGAAACCTTATCCTGGCATGCCGAGACAGCCCAGTGGAGAAGCCATCGCACTATATTTGCGTTATGGCTATGTTCCTCCTCCTCTGACAATTATAGAAGGGATCGGCAAATGTGCGCCGGGACAAAGCATCACATTTCGCCGCAAGAACGGCCAGTTACAAAAAGAGATGTGGCGTTTTTGGAAACCGGAAACGGAACTTTTCGGCAAAACGCGTGAAAACGCCTGGTACACCTCTCTTGAAGACGCTGCCGATAGGGCTGAAGATATTCTGGGTCGCGCAGTACGGCGGCAATTAGTGTCGGACGTGCCTTTGGGAGCTTTTCTTTCCGGTGGTATTGATTCCTCCCTGATTGTCGCTTTGATGAAAAAGGCCGGAGGAAAGGCGCCAAAAACCTTTACAATCGGATTCGACGATCCGCGGTTTAACGAAGCTCCTTTCGCGCGCAAGGTTGCCGATCATTTGGGAACGGAGCATACCGAAGCATATATCAATAACCGCCAATTGTTCGATATTATTCCCAAGCTCCCTTTTATCTATGACGAGCCTGTGGGCGACAGTTCTTGTATCCCGGCCGTGCTGGTTTCGACCATCGCGCGGCAACAAGTCACGGTGGCTTTGTCCGGCGATGGGGGAGATGAACTGTTCGCGGGATATAATCATTATCGTTGGGGAAGCTGGGTCGATCTTATCGCGCGCTTGGTTCCGTCTGCCCTTCGAGGTGCGGCAAAAAAAGGCCTTGTTGGCGGGGGGCTTGCACTCAGGCAAAGGCGACTGGTTCGCTTAGGCGAAACGCTTGGAGCGCAGCCAACGGTTGATCCTCTTTTGCTGCTTAATGCGAATATTCCCGATCTTTCGGGACTGATGCCGGGGGGCGGTTCTGAAAGGCCTTTATTTGCCGAACCAAATATGTCTTTGCCGGTCTCAGAGCGCGCGATGCTCAACGATATACAAGGGCATTTACCGGGAGATATTCTTGCGAAGATCGATCGCGCGAGCATGCATATCGGGCTTGAGACGCGGGCGCCTTTTCTCGACCCTGACGTTGCGGCCTTCGCTTTTTCCTTGCCCTTGAATTATCGCATGAACGGAAAGGGGGGGAAAATCGTATTGAAAAAGCTTTTATCGCGTTTTCTGCCGCCTGATTTGTTTGACCGGCCCAAAGCTGGGTTTGGCATGCCTCTTCAAAACTGGTTTTTGAACGATTTGCGCGGAATGACTGAAAAATACTTGCTGCATTATCCCGTCCGTTACGAGACGTGGCTAAACCGAGACGGAATTACGCGCCTGTGGAGAGAGCACCAATCGGGAACTGTTGATCGTCAAAGGGAACTGTGGACGCTTTTAACCCTACTTCTTTGGTTGGAGGCGGAAGGAATATAATTTAGCGAGCCCGTCAATCAATCTTTGCTTTTGAACGAGAAGCTATTTTTTTCATTTTTCCCAGTAAAAGAGCGACAATCAAAATACTAATGCATAATCCAACCGCAGCCTGAAAGACTGAAAGCGCCGCTGTGGCAATAAGCCCTATGTTGGCGGCAACGATAAGTATAACAACCTTGCTGTGTGACTTCGCGCCTAACGCGGCCCTTTGATAGAAATGTCCGCGATGGGCTTGCCAAATTTTCTCGCCGCGAAAGGCGCGTTGAACGATGGTGATAGTGCTATCGGCAAGATAATAAAGAGGCAAGATAACTGCGGCCGCCCAATACCCCCGTGTCGCTGCGGAGATAAGGCAAAATCCAACTAAATATCCCAGGGGAATACTTCCAATGTCTCCCAAAAAGATTTTTGCAGGGTGCCAGTTGTGGGCAAGAAATCCCATGCAACCTCCAATCAGGATCAAAAGGAGGAAGCCGACGAAAGGATCGTTAACGCCGGATAATGTCCAAACAACATATAATCCTGTGGCAATAGAAATAGTCTCAACGCTTGTTATCCCATCAATTCCGTCCATGAAATTGTATAAGTTGATGAACCATGCCCAGCCTAAAATCATCAACGTGCGATCAAGCCAGAAAGGAACGATTCCGCCCAGCATCATTTCCTGAGGGGGGAAAGAAAAACTTCCTAAACATGCAGCGAGGATATGAAAAGAAAGCCGCATGGCAGGGCTAATATTCTTGCGATCGTCAATCCATGAGATGGCGGCCAACAAAAAGACGGCAAGTACGAGTCCAACATGCCGAATATCGGCGTCAAGAAAGATAATGGCGCCTGTTAATGCAGGAAGAAAAATGGCCAACAAAGCCCAACCGCCGCCTCTGGGTACAGGTATGGTGTGAAGGCTGCGGTTATTTGGAACATCAACTGCTCGATGTTTCAGCAAAATGTCCCGAACATAATTCGTTAACATGAGAACAAGAAAAAAGCTCGTTGGAATGAGCGATAGCTCAAGAGAAGGAGGCATCAGAGTTTTTCCTTATGGTTTCGGGCGCAGCGCCCTGTTGCGATAAAGAAGGCGTGTAACTCATGGCCCACCCCAGCACGAGCCAGAAAGGAATTGCCGACCAATTGTTGAAAAAGCTGGTTGATATAAAAACAGGCATCAATCGTACGGCTAGCATTGCTGCAAGTCCCCAAAGAATAAGATCGGCTTTATGCAATATGAGGCGTCGGCCCAAACCGATGCCGACGACTAAAACAAAACCGATAAATCCCAAGAGTCCCACAATGCCTCCTTCGGAAAACCACTCCAAGTAAACATTATGAGTATGCGTATAACAACGCGGATGGCTAGATTCGGGATTGTTTATGGGGCCAAAACGCTCATCCGTGCAGGCGACGCGGAATTGGCGCATGCCGACGCCAAACACCGGATTTGTTCTTGCGACATCCCATGCGCTTTTCCAGACGAGTCCATAAGGAGATGCAGAAATATCTTTGGCCGTTTCAACCGTTGATCGAAGTTGTCTGTCCGAGATTGCTTCTTGAGGTGAGGCGAAGATTTGTCCGAAATACATTAAAGCGGCAAGGAACAAAATCGCTAGCGAAGGATACTTCCAATGCTTTTTGTTGATATACACAAGAAAGGAAAACCAGATAAGTATAATAATCGCAGAAAAAATAAACGCCATGCGTTCGCCGCTAAAATAAATTGTGCAAAAACAAATATTGGCAACCAGAATTGAACCAAGAAAATTTTTGCGATTTAACAGCCAAAAAATCGGAGGAACAAAAAGATTGGCAATGGTAATCCCAAGAAGCGGTCGTTTATATGGCCCCGTTAGACGATTGCCGGGATAAAATTCATGTCCAAAAATATCTTTTCCGGACACATATTGAATGATACCGTCAACCGATAAAAACAGGACAGAGCCTGTAAGGGCACACAGTAACCAACGTCGGCCTTTTTCATCCGCAACCCCCCAATCGGCTAAACTTGCGGCAAAAACAATGTAACGCAGCCAAACAAATGCCGCGAATAATCCTGATCCTCCGTCATGGATAAAGGCAGCGCGAATAACGCTATAAGCCCATAGAAGAAGCGCCGCAGTAACCCATGGTTTTTTTATCCAGTCCCACCGGCGGCTCACAATTCTGTCAAATAGAAAAAGTACGGCTACGATTGACACAATCCAGTCGGCAGGGGCGCGCCCCACAACCAAGGCAATGGGTATCAGGGCAGTCAGCGCAACGCCCCAATCTTTCCGTGTTTTAAAATTGTTCTTCAGCCAGTTGAGAATTTTTGTATTCATTAACGCCTCTATAGAACCTGAAGCTACAGTCCGGCGGTACACAAGACAATAGCTGAAGTGTTGAGTCTTCTTTGATTCCCTCGAGAAAAGAATACAAAGGAACTTAAGCAGATATTGGCAAAAAGCCATAAACGTGTAAGTCTTGCAAGGTCAAAAATTTTCATACGGATTAGCTATATGCACATAAAACTTTTTGCCGTGATAATGCTTGCGGGAATTCTAGCGTTTATTCCTTCTCGGGCGTTTTGTGCCGATGCTGAGGTCGGCGCCGAAGCCGGTGCTTTTGTTGCGACGACGCTGGACGGTAAGAAATTCGATCTTTCTGCGCTTAAGGGGAAGGTTGTTGTCATCAGTTTCTGGGCAACATGGTGCCGAGATTGCCATTACGAGATGCCGGCGCTTGAAGCCGTTTGGCGTCTCCATCGAACCGAGGGCATGGAGGTATTGGCTGTCAGTGCCGATACGCCTGATGGATATAAGCATGTTAAAGATGTAATGCGCTTCTTTACTTTTCCTGCCGCAATGCTTGGAGATGTCTCAAAAAATGAGCTTGTAACCCCAACCTCGGTGCCCCTGACTTATGTGATAGGTAAGGACGGTAAGGTAAAAGACATTCTTTCTCCGCCCCTTTCTCTTTCTAATGAAGAGGAATTTAATTCTAAGATCAAAGAATTTCTTAAAGAAAAAATTGAAACCAAAACGGAATCTAACACATCAGAAAAAAACGACAAAAAAGCCGAGGAAAAGACGGACAAAAAAGAATGACCCCAAAAACGTCTGTTAAAATAGAAAAAAACGTTCCGGCTATATGGCGAAAGGTGTTTCCTTTTCCCAAGGCTAGCAGCCATAAATACAGCCGCGGCACGGCGCTGATCCGTGGCGGAGACGTAATGACTGGCGCGTCACGTCTTGCAGCCCGTGCGGCGCAACGCGTGGGCGCAGGACTTGTTACCCTTGCAGCACCGGCTGTTGCTTTGCCTATATATGCGAAAGCGCTTGAAAGCGTCATTGTTCGAAAAAGCAATACGGCGCGGGAATGGCAAGCGTTAGTTGGCAACAAGCGTCGTCCGGCGCTTTTGATAGGGCCTGGGCTTGGCCTTGGTGTTGCGCAGAAGAAAGAGGTTTTAGAGGCTCTGAAGGCTCAACGATACGCAGTTGTCGATGCTGACGGACTAACCAATTTCTCGGATAAGCCGGAAAAACTGTTTAAAGCCCTGCATAAAAACTGTATTTTAACGCCCCACGAGGGAGAATTTGTAAAACTTTTTGGCGCCATAAAAGGCAACAGGATTTTCAATGTTTGTGCGGCGGCCAAGCAAGCCGGATGCATCGTGCTCCTCAAAGGGTCTAAAACCATCATAGCGTCTCCTAATGGACGGGTTATCGTTAACCGGAACGCACCGCCTTGGCTTGCAACGGCAGGATCGGGGGATGTTTTGGCCGGAATGATCCTTGGCCTTGTTGCGCAAAAAATGCCGATTTTTGAGGCAACAGCCGCGGCCGTATGGATGCATGGGCGGATTGCAGAACTGCATGGGCCGGGTCTTATTGCTGAAGATATTGTGGAGGGCATACCTGGGGTCTTAAAGGAAATTCTCTATATTTAAGGGCAATAAATCACTAATAATTTGACTCTCTTTCTTAAGCTTTTTTGTTATAACCCAAGCGGGAGGTCGGCGCGGGCGAATCTGATGCCAACCCGGTCAGGGCCGAAAGGCAGCAGCCGTAACATTTTTGGTTCGAGTCGTAGCTGATCTCCCACTTATGATTTTTTATATAGAAAAGAATGTCAGAACTTTTTTCAACGGAAACAGCTCCTTCTTATCGCGTACTGGCACGCAAATATCGTCCCGCGACCTTTGAGCAGCTGATAGGGCAAGAGGCGATGGTAAGGACGTTGTCCAACGCCATAGAAACCGGACGCCTTCCTCATGCGTGGATTTTGACGGGGGTGCGAGGCATAGGTAAGACAACGACGGCCCGAATTATTGCGCGTGCGCTCAATTGCACCGGAAAAGACGGCAAAGGGCAACCCACGATCCATCCCTGCGGCGAGTGCGATTCTTGCCGTGCTATTTTGGAAGACCGGCACGTTGATATTCTCGAAATGGACGCCGCTTCGCGCACGGGCGTTGACGATATTCGCGATATTATCGAAGGCGTGCGCTATGGCCCTGCTTCGGCGCGCTATAAAATATATATTCTTGACGAAGTCCACATGTTGTCGAAGCCGGCATTCAACGCTCTTTTGAAAACGCTTGAAGAACCACCGGCTCATACAAAGTTTATTTTTGCCACAACGGAAATTCGCAAGGTTCCCATCACAGTTCTATCGCGGTGCCAGAGGTTCGATCTGCGCCGCATTGATAGCGAGACATTGGTCGCGCATTTTTTGAAAATCTCCAAGATGGAGAAAGTTAAGGTCGAGGACGAGGCGATTAAAATGATCGCTCTTGCGGCGGACGGTTCTGTGCGCGACGGCTTAAGTCTTCTTGATCAGGCTATCGCTCGAGGCAATGGAGCCGTTACGGCTGTAGACGTAAAGGACATGCTTGGTCTGGCGGACAGGGGACAAAGCATTGCGCTATGCCGCCATGTCTTGCGCGGCGAAATGAAAGAAGCCTTGAAAATTTTTGAATCAATGCAGTTATCGGGATCCGATCCTTTGCAGGTTCTTCAGGATATGTGCGATCTTGTTCATCTGTTAACGCGTGCGCAGGTGATCCCGGACTATGCCGCCGACACAAGTTTGCCCGAATACGACCGCCAGTTTTTGACTGAAGCCGGAGATGTGAAAATCCCGGCTTTAGCGCGCGCATGGCAGATTTTATTGAAGGGGATCAATGAAGTTCAGTTAGCGCCCCATCCGGCTCAAGCTGCTGAAATGGTTCTAATCCGCCTTTCTTATGCAGCCGATCTTCCGCCGCCTGCCGATCTCGTCAAACAGTTGCGTGACGCCGTCACTTCCGGCGCTGTCAGTCAGACTCCTGCGCCCTCGGGCGGTGGGGGTAAAACGAAGCTCGCTTTAGGCGGCGGTAGCATTGCTGTAGCCGCGTCCGTGCCACAGGTTGTTGTGCAGCAGGAAGCGCTGACGTTCAAAGAAGTCGTTGCCCTGTTTTCCGAAAAGCGGGAAGGGGCACTGCATGCGCTCCTTTATGGGCAAGTACATCTCGTGCGCTGTGGACAAGGACTTCTGGAAATACGTATCGGGGAGGGAGCACCCCCTAATTTTGCCGGACGCATAGGCAAATGTTTGACTGAATGGACAGGACAGCGCTGGGTGGTTTCTCTTTCGGGCGAGGCCGGTGAGCCAACGCTGCTTGAACAAGAGCGCAGTGCCGAAGCCAAACGTCAGGAGCGTGTGCGAGAACACCCCCTCATGCAGGCGGTTTTTAACTCTTTTCCGGGTGCAAAAATTATTGCCTTGCGCCAAAGAAGTGTTGCGCAAACTTTACCGGAAGGCGAGAATGCGGCCTCTGAAGACGATTTTACCAACGACAACGAGGAATAGATTATGAATATCGGCCAGATGATGAAACAGGTTCAAGATATGCAGGCCAAAATGGCCGAAATGCAAAACCGTTTGGGTGGGATTGACGTCGTTGGGCAAGCCGGTGGCGGCATGGTCGTTGCAACGATGAACGGTAAAATGGAGATGCGCAAAATTGCGATTGATTCCAAGCTTATCAGTGTTTCCGAAAAAGAAATGCTTGAAGATCTAATTGTTGCAGCCATTAATGACGCAAAGGCGAAGGCCGAAAAACAAATTACCGAAGAAACCCAAAAAATGATGGGCGGAATGCAATTGCCGCCGGGTATGAAGCTGCCGACTTAAGGATGTCTCCTCTCGATCAACTCATGAAACATCTTGCAAAGCTGCCGGGGCTCGGGCCTCGTTCGGCGCGGCGGATGGTTTTGCATTTATTGAAAAAAAGGGAAGCTGTCATGTTGCCTTTGATAGAGGCAATGACTCGTGCGGCTCAGGATGTGAAAATATGCGGTCTTTGTGGCAACCTCGGAGGATGCGATCCCTGCGAAATATGCAGCGATAAGGGGCGCGATCTGGCACAGATTTGCGTGGTTGAGGATGTCGTGGATTTGTGGGCTTTGGAGCGCAGTAATGCCTATAGAGGGCTTTATCACGTTCTGGGAGGAACGTTATCTGCGCTTGAGGGGGTTTGCCCTGCCGATTTGCACATAGAAAAGCTGGTTGAGCGTGTAAAAACCAATAAAACCAAAGAAGTAATCCTTGCCCTTAACGCAACGGTCGAAGGACAGGCAACCGTGCATTATATAGCGGAAGGATTAGCCTCGACAGGCGTCGTTGTGTCAAAACTCGCCCATGGGCTGCCTATCGGGGGAGAGCTGGATTATCTGGACGATGGAACGTTAACAGCGGCGTTTAAAGCGCGCCGAAAAGCCTCATAATAACAGATTCACCAGACATTAACTATCTGGGATGAGAATGTCAGCACTGTCTCTATAGTGTTATTACGTCAGGAGCTTGTCGTTTCGTGAATATAGGACTCGTCGTTAACGCCCGTGGAAAGATGTGCCTTGTCCACGATGAACCCTTTGAGGCAACGCCGCTTTGGGTGGGGTATCATGTTGACAGAAAGCGGATCGAGATCATTTACGACACAGGCGAAACCTATCCGATTGACTGGGAAGCAACGGACGAAATGCATAACTTCCTGATGAAAATAAATAAGATACTTATCATCCGTATGGAAAATAAGAAACCGGTTGAAGGGTACGACACAAGTTTTCTTTTCCTGAAAGACGGGAAAATTGTGAATGAATAAATATGCCGTGAAGGAAATGAAGAATGATTGATCCGACTGATAACGAAGAAGAAATTGCTCGCCGCAAGAAAAAAGATGAAGGCGAGGGCGACGCAGACAGTTGGGGTCGCGGCAAGGCTGGCGCCGGGGCGATGGCAGGCAAGGTTCGTTTGCCTCCGCAAAAGCTCAAGGAGGTCATGGCCGATTGGCGACATCTTGATGTCTTGGCTGTAATCGAGGCCGTTGCCGACTTTTTCAGCGCTTTGCCGATGCGCGCTTCGGCAAATTTATCCGTGGCGTGGCAGCAGACAAAGTCGAACGCAAAATCTTTTGCTATCGTTAACTGGGCCATCAAGTATGGAGAGAAGGCCGCGAAAGAACTCAAGTTATCGAGAGAAAAAGGCGCGGGGCGTGATACGCGCGGCTTCCAGAAGGATCGGAATAAGAGATTGCGCGTAACCCCGGGTGCAAACATGAAGCCAGAAGGGCCAAGCGGGCAATAATGGCCGTCAAAGACATTGTTAAAGAGGGTGCGCCCCTTCTTATTAAACCGTCAGTGGCGGTCGGGAAGATGCCGCCATCCGAACTTAAAGCGCTTATCAGGGACATGAAGGATACAATGCTTGCGCGCGAAGGCGTTGGTATCGCTGCGCCGCAAATAGGCGTCAATTTGCGCGTCATTATGTTCGGGTTTGAAGAAAACAACCGTTATCCGGGAGAAAAACCTGTTCCTTTTACTGTATTAATTAATCCATGGTTTGAGGCTCTCGATGAAACTAAAGAAGACGGCTGGGAGGGCTGCCTCAGCATTCCCGGCGTGCGCGGCTTGGTTTCTCGCTATAAAGCCATTCGCTATGGCGGGCACGACGCCGAAGGCAGGGCCGTTGAAGCAGAAGCCTCGGGCTTTCATGCGCGCATTGTTCAGCATGAATATGATCATCTGGAAGGCGTTCTTTTCACGATGCGCGTTGAAGATAAAGCAAATCTTCGGTTTGAGAATCAAGAACCTCAATCGAACCCGACAGATTGAAAACTTTTTTATTTCTATTATGTCTATAAGGGCTAGAATTCATCTGGCCTTACGGTTTCGTCCCGTTATTTGAAGTGTATTTAGACAGCCTCGGGGGTGCTCATCATGTCTTCTCCCAGTGAAATACCGCGCGAAGTCATGTCATACGATGTGCTTATTGTCGGAGCAGGGCCTGCGGGCTTGTCTTGTGCGATCAAGCTAAAGCAGTTGGCGCGGGAGCAAAAGCGGGATATTTCGGTTTGCGTCATCGAAAAGGGTTCCGAGGTCGGAGCGCACTTGTTGTCGGGAGCCGGTATTGAGACGCGTGCTCTCGATGAATTGCTTCCCAATTGGAAAGAGCTGGGCGCTCCATTGTCGGTTCCCATATCGTCGGATTGGTTCTGCTATTTAACCAGGAAATTTTTGGTGCGGCTGCCGACGCCGCCGATCATGAATAATCACGGTAATTATATCGTTAGCCTTGCGCACTTTGGCCGGTGGCTGGCGCAGCAGGCCGAGGCGTTGGGTGTTGAAATATATCCCGGTTTTGCGGGCGCAGAAGTTTTGTACAATGAAAAAGGCGCAGTAGCGGGGGTGGCAACGGGCGATGTCGGGATAGGCAAAGACGGAAAGCCCACGGAACGTTATTCGCGTGGTGTGGAATTGCGAGCAAAGCAGACGGTTTTGGCTGAAGGGTGCCGTGGTTCCCTGACCAAAACGCTGATGGAAAAATTCAAGCTCTGTGAAAGAGTTGACCCGCAGGCCTACGGCATCGGCATTAAAGAAATATGGGAAGTTGATCCGGTTCAACACCACGAAGGACGTGTGATGCACACGGTTGGCTACCCTGCAGACTGGGAGACCTATGCGGGTTCGTTCGTCTATCATTGGGAAAAAAACAAGGTAATGATCGGCTACATCGTTGGCCTTGATTATCGAAACACTTATCTTGACCCGTTCGAAGAGTTCCAGCGCTTCAAACAGCATCCTTCAATTCGAAAGCTTCTAAATGGAGGCAAGCGTCTTGCCTATGGCTCGCGCGCGCTTTGCGAGGGAGGCTTTCAAAGCATCCCTCGCCTGACATTTCCGGGAGGCCTCTTGGTGGGGGACGCAGCCGGTTTTATGAACGTGCCGAAGATTAAAGGAACGCATACAGCCATGAAATCGGGCATTCTTGCAGCAGAAGCGCTGGCAGACGTTTTGGCCAACGATAAGCCAGAGGCCCTCAGTTTTCGAGCGAGGTTAGAGAAATCCTGGCTGTGGAAGGAGCTCTATGCCGTGCGCAATATTCGCCCGTCTTTTCATTATGGGCTGTTAT
>Ga0265297_10008322_pt1 | contig 13867 bp, 23 predicted proteins | sample Munlanlwell13791_FD_192502 | JGI IMG/M metagenome (GOLD analysis project Ga0265297, IMG submission 192502) | Leachate microbial communities from a municipal landfill in Southern Ontario, Canada - Leachate well 137-91 | ecosystem: Engineered > Solid waste > Landfill > Unclassified | place... | reverse complement strand
GCCCCCATTGGACCCGGAGGATGTCGCATGATCATCATCGACATCAACGAGGCAACCAACCACGCTGACCTGGCGCCGAGGTTGGAGGAGGCCGAGATAGAAGTTGAAGTACGAGCACTCGGGGCAGGAGACTTCATAGTAGTCGGTCCCGAGCAGAAACTCCTTATAGAGCGCAAGACCGCCAAGAACTTCGTAACATCCTTAGAGTCTAAGCAGTTGTTCGCCCAACTCGAAAAGATGAAAGCATCTGAGGACGTCCGCCCACGAGTACTAATCGAGGGTGCTCTATCAGGGGCACTAGAGGATACTAGTATACCCTTACAGGCACTCCTAGGTACGGTGGGTAGCGTAATAGACTCTTGGGGCGTGCCGGTCTACTGGACAGACAGTTGGAGCGAGACTATAGCAATGCTCAAGCAGCTCCACCGGGCGGTGAACCGAGACAACAAGAAAGTCGAGTTCACCCTCCGGGTCCACAAAAAGAACAGGGATCCAGAAGAGACCGTCCGGTATGTTCTCGAAGGCCTAGATGGCATCGGTCCGAAACTATCAGGCATGCTCTTAGAGCGGTTCGGATCATTGCGTGGCATACTCGATGCGCCTATATCCCAGCTACGCCAGGTACCCGGTATCGGCAAGTCTACAGCCACTAAAATATATGAGGTGCTCCACTATGGAGAAACTGGATGTACTGAGGTCAAAGCCCCTGCTAATCGAAGAGCTCCGTAAGATCGCATCCTACGAAGCTAAGGAGCAGGCCCGAGTCGATAAGAGCTCATTTGGCGGAGGGTACAGAGTATCGTGGCAGCTGTTAGACGTACCGACTGAATACCACCCGGTCAAGCAGCTGGTACTAGAGGGGTTCGTGAAGAAGGTCGGACGGAAGAGTTACCAACTGATAGACCCCGAGGAGACGCGGTCATTACTGAAGCGGCTAGACGAAGAACGGTCTACCAGCGAGCAGACCATGAACGCCCTACTGTCGGGTAATAACCTAAAAGGCTTATTCAACTCGATAGTAGGGTACGATGACCTCAAGGGACTGTTCATCCGATCGCTATCGGCATCTAAACCGGTGCACATCCTCATGATCGGTCCACCAGGAACCGCTAAGTCTCTGTTCCTACTAGCGCTAGAGACGCTAGGGGCGACAGTAATCACAGCGGGTAGTGCGACAAAAGCAGGTATTCGCGAGGTACTTACTGAAACGCCGCGAATACTGATCATAGACGAGTTGGACAAGATCAACTCCAGCAAAGAACTGTCTGCATTGCTAACCTGGATGGAGAGCGGTAAGGTACATGTGACGCAGCATAGTCTGACACAAACGTTCTCTGGTATGGGTTGGGTATTCGCCGCTGCCAATACTACAAGAGGATTACCCAAAGAGCTACTAGACCGGTTCATGCCTGTACATCTTACGGCATATACCCCACAGCAATTTGTCCATGTCGTCACGCATTACCTCAAATCTACAGGCGTGGAGCCAGAGCTTGCTGCATATATCGCGACATCCGTTCAGCGGTATTCAAACAGTGTACGAGAGGCGGTGAGGGTAGCCCGATTGTGCGAGAGCAAAGCGGACGTTGATGCCACAATACAGATCATCCGAAAGTATCAGCCTAGAGCTGGCACAGGGCAAGGTTGATCGGTATGCTCACTATTACTACTACCCCTTTAAATAGGGACTCCGGGGTGTGCTACCTAATCGCCAATTGCCGACAGCAACAAATAAATACAAGAGAGCAGCTCTGTACCTACGAGGATAAACATGGCAAGATCTCTACAGGAGATGGCATCCACTGGGGCCTCGAAGCTCCAGAACAGGGCGGGCATCATGGCCAGGAACTACGAAGCTTCCAAGGCCGGAATGATCGAGAACTTCAACGCCAACCCGTTTGGTCCGACCGTCAAGGCCAACTACAGGGAAGGCGTTCAGAGCGCGGAGTACCGTGCTCCCGACGCCGGCAAGTGGCAGAGGAACTGGCTCAGGGCGATGTCTCGCTAGACCCCAAACCCCTTCTATCTCTTCCTTTTCTTTATCACCTCGCTGATCAATACCTGCTGCGCTGCAAAAAACAGAATCGCATAACGCTTGGTTGTTGCCATTTTGTTTTTAGCCTTACTTTACGTAAGGATCGTATTTTAACAGGCACTGCCGCCAAGATAAACCAATGTTACTTGGCTATTACGGGTACATTTACACCCGGCAAACGTACTCTTTTACACCCCCGTTCGACTTTTACAATCGAGGGTGAACGAAGACTTATATATACCTGAGTAGGAGATGTAGTATCGTGATCGTACACTACGACCCAGAAGAACACGCAATACGCGAAGAGGCCCTGCTGGTTTGGACTGACGAAGAGCATCTTAGATGGTACCAAGAGGAGATGCACGAGCTGTCGGTCGAAATAGACAGGTACCTCCGGGGGGAGTTGAACGTCAACCAGCTTATCGACGAGCATGTGCACATCAGGATGATAAGTCACCAGTTCGACACCATAATGGCTCGGAAGTTGGGGGTAGACACGTATGCCCAGACCTACAACAACAGGTACAGGGCAGAGGTCATAAGGCTGAAGGACCGCGTGTTGAAGAAGAGGTCCCGGTGATTCCATGCAGGTCAAACTACTGGGATATACGAAGAACCCGCAACCGGTCTGTGTGGCAGCAGCCAAGACTTGCTACTCGGAGGAAGATCCGATAACAATCATGGCCAATATAGACCGTACCAACGAAGGGAAGTTCCTGGATGGTGTCCTTGGCAGGGGGCATGAGTCAGTAATCGAGCATGCATCGTTCACATTCGCTGTGTGTGGTGTGTCCCGATCACTCACTCATCAACTCGTCAGGCACCGTATCGCCTCCTACTCGCAGCAAAGCCAGCGGTATGTCTTATTGTCTAAACCGACATTCGTCATGCCGCCCAGTGTGGACGCCGACCCGCAAGCACGAGAGGAGTTCTTGAATGCTATGACCTGGGCATGGGAAGCATACAACGTGCTATCCAAGCTGGTACCGACCGAGGACGCCCGCTACGTTCTACCAAACGCCTGCACCACAAATATCGTGGTAACGATGAACGCCAGGGAGCTCAGGCACTTGTTCTCGTTACGGTTGTGTAGCCGTGCCCAATGGGAGATCCGTGAGATGGTGACACAGATGTTCGAGCAGGCCAAGGTCGTGGCGCCGGCACTGTTCAAGAAAGCCGGTCCCGCTTGTGTTCGAGGACCGTGCCCTGAAGGAAAGAGCTCGTGTGGCAGACCGTGGGTAGAGCCAAAGAGGCGACGAGGGCCAGGTCAGAGAACGATCGAAGACACATCGGAGGAGTAAGATGCTAAAATTACCAGGCAGGGCAAATCGTAATACCGGGCTACGGGAGTTTGCGGAGGAACTGGAAGACTTACAAAGCCAGATACCCTTCAAGATGTCCTCGCGTGGGTGGTGCTACCTATTGGAGACCAGGCGATTGGTCAACAAGGATCAGTTCGACCGGTGCGAGAACGTGATCAACGAATGCCGCACTAAAGGCTACTTGCCTGTCGACTTCGTCGCTGAAGACTCAGGCAGAGACTTCCACGGGATAGAGGAGCCAAGTGAGGAGACGTACAGCGAGTACATCATACGATGGTTGGAGGGATCATTGGACTGCGGTAAGTACTACACACCTGACTGGTGGGATGAGGAGCAGTACTACATACAGATGCTCGTCGAGAAGATAGACCTTCGGACCCTGTTCGAGCCCGTGTGCCAACACTACAAGATACCGATCGCTACTGCTAAGGGTTGGTCATCCATACTGCAGCGGGCCGAGTACGCCAGACGGTTCAAAGAAGCCGAGGATCGGGGGAAGACCTGTGTCCTACTGTACTGCGGCGATCACGACCCAGACGGCCTGCGCATAAGTGACTTCATCAGGAATAATTTATACGACATAGCCACCATCCGGTGGGAGGATGGTGAAGATGGGTACGACCCGTCTGAGCTCGTGATCGATCGCTTCGGGCTTAACTACGACTTCATCGAAGTTAACCACCTAACCTCGATCGACAACTTACTCACGGGGTCGGGTAAGAACCTAGCTAGCCCCTCACACCCGAACCACTATCAGCCGTATGTACAGTCGTACTTACGCAGCTACGGGGCTAAGAAGTGGGAAGCTAACTCGGTCGTGGCAGTACCAACGAAAGGCCAGATACTATGCCAAGAGGCTATAGAAAAGTACCTCGGTGTAGGCTCTAGGGGCAGGTTCGATGCAAAGCGCAAAGAGGCTTTGGACAACATAGCCGACCTCATAGGAACCGGGTCTAGTGCCGGGGACCTTGTCAGAGAGGCCATAGACGAACTGTCAGGTGACGAGGAGGAGGAAGATGAGGAACCAGAGGATGATGAGGATCAAGACGACAATTAGTAAGCTACTATTCACTCTATACCTACTAGGTATATACGTCTTCGTGGCCGTAGGAGCAGTGGGGCTAGTGACCAATCAGGGGAACATGGTAATACTAGCATTCGTGGGTATGCTAGTACTGTTCTGCCTGATAATGTACCCACGCAGGAGGCCCAAGCATGGGCACTAGAGCTTTAAGACCCGGGGAGAGCCGACGACACGTACACTGTACGGTGTCTGGCTGCGGTAAACGCATTCCAGCCACCCGGGAGAGCGTGTTGCACCACATAGAGGAGCAACACTGGGAACTCTCCCTACGACAACGATCGCTATTAGCTGATGAAATATTAGCTGAGGAATACAGGATAAGGAGAGGTGGATGATATGGATCAGCCGACCATCACGATTGCCACCCCCGGTAACGAGTTCAGGGCTCGAGACGACCGACGCGCTAAACGTCAACGCCTAGGAGGGCGGATAGCGATTTGCGGATTCGTTATAACCCTGGTAAGCATGACAGTCGGTGCCTGCACACCCCTACAGTATGTAATCTGGGGGGGTACCTATCGGTTGCGGACTGTTTATGTTCGGGGTTATGTTTGGTCGAAGGAGGGCGTAAGCATGCCAAGGATAGTATCGAACACAACTATCACCAGGCGAGAGGTACCTGATGATAAACTACCCCTGGCTCTTTCGCCTATATCATACGGGCTAGCTGTAATCGCAATCAGCGTAGTACTACTAGCCGGCCCCGCGTGGGACGTATGCCTGTGTGGTATACTTATAGGCGCGGGACTAATCGGGTTCGGAGTAGGGTTCGGTTGGTGGACATGCAGGCACAAGTACAACTGATGATCATGTGTACGTCGGTTCCAGGCGGAGCCCCGGAGTTCGACGAGGCCGCCTTCGCCGAGTACACACCATTTGAGATACTTCTGATAGTGGTCCTGTCCCAACGCACAACGGAACGTAACTGCAGAAAGGCCACAGAGGCCTTATTACCTAAGTGCAATACACCACAAGCGATGCTGGACATCCCATTGGACGAGTTGATCGCCACGATACGGGTAGCGGGCATGGCCGACGTCAAGGGCCCACGCCTAAAAGCAATAGCTAAGATACTGCTGGAGGACTACGGCGGTAGGGTGCCGTCTCTGCCTGCCCAGCTCATGGACCTCCCAGGCGTGGGCCCGAAGACAGTGGCCGCCGTCCAGTGGCTAGCCTTCGGGCAACCCGATATTTGTGTTGATACCCACGTGCTCCGAGTAGCTAATCGCCTAGGCTGGATCCAAACCAAGGATGCGATAACTGCTCACGACCAACTACTGTATCTCTTCGAGAAGAAAGACTGGGGTATAATCAACCCCATAATAGTTCCGTTCGGTAGAGAGTTCTGCCGCGCCCCACATCCCAGGTGTGGCGCTTGCCCGTTAACAGAAGATTGCGCCAAGGTAGGCGTACACGAAACTATATCATAGTTTCCGCATGCGACTCATGATTGTGACATTCCTAGGGAACTGGCTCTGTTTGTGGTCTTCTATCAGGGCAGCGGTCTCTGGCAAAATGTCCGTATCTTTCAACTCACCGCCGTAGTCGTGAGCGTAGAGCAGATCACCTGGCTTGAGTATGGGTGCGTATAGGTTCACTTCGTGGGGCTTGTCACCATCATCACAGAATAGCATAGCGCGGTGCCCGCTGATAAATTCACGTACCTTATCCACGGTGTGTGCATCGAACGCGTTACCCCACAAGAACGACACGCCACGCGCCTCAGCAGCGGAGGCCCAGCCAGTGTATCCGTTATCCATTAAGCGTTCGCGATCGACAGTAAGTACTTTACCGCCTCGGTCTTGTATGCAGGAGCCAAAGAACAGACTCGTACCGCCGTGCCCTGTTCCGATTTCTACTATGCGTAGAACGTCAGGTTCACCTTCCAGCATAGCCCTAAGCCGGTCCATGCCATCTTGGCACTGCTCAGTGATATACCCGTCGAATGTAGGCCAACCGCCCATAGTAATCACAGGGGGCAGTACGCTATGTCCCGGACAATCACAATCTTAGCCGGAGGTCTACCTTGGCGGAAGTCGTACAGTAGTAAAGCATCTGGCAACCCAACCCCTAGGGGGTCATGCCCAATATCAGACTCCTCCAGGTGTGCAGTCTGGTCATTGAAAATGCGCAAGATCAACTGGTTCACGCCGATGAACTGGATCTCTTTCTTATCAGTCCGGCCGCACACTATACGCTTAGTCATCCTATAGAACTTGACATCCGTCACGTCCTCAATGACTGTCGTATACTCCGGGTCGCTCCGCTTAAGAAGCTCTGATATTGTATCTTTGAATACCATGGTATCACTCCGTTGTTACCCCATCGAACTGGCGATCATGCACTGTATCCGCCTTCGTGTGGTGTACCGTGTTGTCCTTATGGTTGGGCGGAGAGTAGATAGTGTATAATTGTAATACGTCGTAACCAGATGTGTTCTTGACGTTGTGCTCCGCACCAGCAGGAACAACAGCACAGTCTCCTGGGCCAACCGGGTATGATATGCCGTTTATGATCACGACACCCTGACCGTGCTCGAACCTGAAGAACTGGTCTACATCGAAGTGCCGCTCCGCTCCGATCTCCTCCCGTGGTTGGAGGCACATGAGTACCAGCTGCGAATAGGGACCAGTATAGAGGACCCGGCGGAAGTCCGTGTTCCCGGCCGTGAGTTCCTCTATATTTGCCACATAGCCTTTCTTAAGGCGAGGGAGAAGTTCTTTCGTAACCCTGTCTAAGAACCGGGCCAAGATGACCACCTTAGGCAGGCTCTATGTACAGGGTCACACCAGCGTGGGATACGGTCACAGGGTTGATGAAGTTCATCCGCAAGACCGGACCCCTAGCATCCTGCTCCCACTTGGACGTAGCGAGCTGCATGTCAACCGGCTTGGGCGTAACGATGCTCTCGATCATGACCAGCGACTTCTGTTGCCCAGGCCTTATGTGTAGTATAGCCTTCTTGACTATCGGCTGAAACTCGATAGCAATCACGTTGGTATACTGGGGCTGCGATGCCGGCTGGTACAACTTCTCAAAGACTCCGTGCATGCTTCTTGGCATAGATTAGACCTTCCACTGCCACTGGCAGCGTGTGTAATATGCCTTACTCTATTAAATAGATTATTCCTTTGAAGGGATGCACCCACCCACCGAGGGCGGGCAGCCCCCAAGTTCTTATTACCCTAGCGATATCGCTATTATGGCCAGTATGTAGATCATGGCCAAGCCGATATACATTCCAGCCCAGGTAATGTTGTTCTCCAGGTACTTGGTGGTTCGGAACATTCCTATGCAGTTAAGCACGGCCACCGGTACCAATAGGAATAGCAGGAGGAACGTGACCTGTACTAGCTCGAGCTCATACATCACCCAGAGGAATGCGAACGGAATCGGAGACAGGTACACCATGTACCTGGCTGCCCGCTTAGCACCGTACTTAACCGGCAAGGTCTTGATTTGGTAGGCTCTATCCGCTTCAACATCCGGAAAGTCCTTGGCGGCCTGCCAGTTTATAACCCAAAGTGTAGTGAATGTCCCGAGTATCCAGGGCAGTGGATCTGCTATATCCCCGAACAACGACCAGGTGGCCAAGAACGGCAGTACACCGCGTGAGGTAGCCATCCACATTAGGTTCCAGGGGAACCAGCGCTTCGCACGTATGGGTTCTAAATTGTAGAATATAGCCATGAACAGGATCACAGACACAATCGCCCCGAACATTGCCCCTAACGTCAATGCCCTACCCACTGCTATCAATGTCAGTGCTAACCCCAACCCCATGGCTTCATTGACGCTTACACGACCATTGGCAACTGGACGATACGGCTTGGACATCTTGTCTGGGCCAACATCAGCTGCATTATTGAATATTTGACCGACTGCCTGGCCTAGCATCAGAGTGATACCGACATAAACGATAGTGGCCCACTCTGTGAGTATTCTGTCTGCAGTCCCATCCCATGCCAGCTGGATCATCACGCCGAAGCAGCCAGCTATGAATGCCGGCAAGATTGTGAAAGGTCTTGTCAGCATTACATAATCTACTAACCGGCCAAAGTATTTTCTAGCAAGCGGGTACCCGCTCTTTATGCCTGGATCATCCATGTACACACCTCAGCGGAATGGTGAGGCGGCGGGAACGGATTACTTTCTATTAAGTATCCGCTCACCAGGAGTCCAGGTTTTGAACTCGTCTATGACCTTGGGAAGGATCTGGGGTCGGCGCCGTTCGATACCGTCGATAACGGAATTCACTATTGTACCGCTACCAAGCAATGGCTCCTCCTGCGGCTCCGACATCTTCCGTTTTAACTTTGTGCCCACATAGGCACCGACCCTTCTTCCTGGCATGTACCCGCCTCAGTTAGTAGCGGCGCTTGTAGCCGCCGCCGATCTTGCTCCTTACGGCGGCCCCCATCCCACGGATTGTCCTGCGGACATCCGAGACGATCCGGTCACCTGCTGTGAATGGACCGATCGGGGTCGTGACAACTGCGACTACGTCATTCCCGACTTTCTTGGCTCCGTCTACCGCCGTATCTATTATGCTGCCCATGTCAGTACACCTAGTAAGTATAAGCGCTGACCCGATATTTATACCTTCGCGGTGTGCAGGTCAGTGCTTGAGCCGTCGCAGGCCTACTTCTCCCCCTCTTTCTTCTGCTCAGTCGATGGTTCACCGAGTAGGGCTCTCTTAGCTAGGTTCATGAATGGCCCATCCCAATGGGCTATACCATCGGAGATGGTATCCTTGACGGCACCACCAACCTGACCTATGAGCTTGCCCCGCTCGAGGTCTTTTTTGGTGATTCCAAAGGACTCGTACAGTATCTCTGGGTGAGCTAGCACCGTGGCCAACTCCACCATCTCATCTCTGGTGAGCTTCGTCCAATCGATGCTTGTCTTGAAGAACTTGTTGAGCATCGAGGATATCTCTTCCTTAGTAGGACTATCAGCCATGTTTACCCTCCAACAACTTCCTGATCTGCACAGTCTCGTGCTCGATTACTTTGAGGTGCTGGTCCATCTCTTTGGCTACCGTGGAAAACGCTGCCACATCTCGACCGAAGGTACCCAGCATATCATTCATCGCCTTCATCTGCTCTATCACTGGGCCTACCTTACTCTCCACCTCTTTCATCACTTGATCTTTGAAACCGTCTAGTACTCCCATCGTATCACAACCAGTTGCCTAGCGTGCTCCCGTACTTGTCACGCACTTCGTTCATGATCTCTGGGTTGCTAAAGACGTTGTTGAACAGATGCACCGCCTTCGGCATCTGCCCTTCGCCCTTGACGTAGACATCGCCGTTCAGCCAGAAGTCTACAGGATCGCACATCCGTAAACCATCCGCGGTCTTCTTCTGCCCCATAATCATCCTGGCAAGTGTCCGGTAGCTGATATATATTTCATACCCACTTTGTGGATAGGGCTTCTTCAGTACTTTAACTTCGCCCCCTGTAATCCTAATGGCGAATGTCACTAGCTCGACAGTCTTGGTCTCGTCCAAGATGTGGAACACAACCGGTTGCGCCTCCGTAAACCCGGTGCTCTGAACGATCTTACTCACGGGCAAGTTGCGATTGATAGCCTTGAGTATGTAGCCTATCACCTTTACCATGTCTTCGCGGATGCCTTCCATGATCTTCGCCTTGAACTTGTTGAGGAAACCGGGTCTGACTTTCTCCATCATCTCCATACGGTTGATGGCCTTATTGAGAGTATCCAACCCACTACCTTCAATCCAAGGAGTGCCGGACAGTAACTTCTCACCCATCAACAAGTCCAACGGTATACCGCCCAAGTTCGGTACGTTGAACTTGGCTGATAGTTTATCGCCTATTGGTATGCCGAACGGAGCATAAGAGGAGCCGCAGTGGCCACAAGTGAGAGCGTGCATGTTCTCTATTATGCCAACTACGGGCACGTCGAAATATTGATGTAGGTTGAGTACTCTGTTGGCAGCATCCCACATAGACGGCTGGATCACGATGAGGTTACCAACTAGGTCGTCCGCGAAGACTTGAACGGAGGCTTTAAACACATCGCCACCGCCGCCAGGAAGATCTACGATTAAGTAATCTACATTCCAGCTCGACTTGTGTGCTATGTCCGAGACAAATTGCCAATACTGCTCTGCCGGCATCGAGACAGCTTTCTCTCTACCAGCTATCAGTGACATCGAGAACACCGATATGCCATCCCAGTTGTATAAGGTGAACCCTTCGACAGGATCGGCCTCCACCTTGCCGTCAATCTGAGTGAACTGGGCGAAGTTGGCGTTATCGAAGTCCGCATCCAGCAGACCTACTTTGTAGTTACGCGCCTTGAGCAACCTCGCTATGTTAAGCGAGATCATCGTCTTGCCCACACCGCCTTTGACGGCACTTACACAGATTACCTTCACTGGTTCTCCCCCATCTGTTCCTGTAGCATGTCTGTCACGTCTGCATCTGGAAGGATCTTCGGTGCAGGCGGTTTCTGCGGGGCGACCGCGTTGTTCTTGAGGATTACCTCAGCTATCTTCTCGACCGGTCTACGGTCAGCGATCGTGTCTGCAACCTTGTCCATGCCCTTCGATAGCAGGATGGACTCATCCTTCTGCAGTTGCCCCGGTACGGCATCTCTCCTGGCGAGCTCAAGCTGCTTTAGTAGCTCGTTACGTTCGTTGGACAGGCGATCGTTGTTAGATTGTAGCTGCGCCATCACCAGCTGGTTCATCTGCTTCATCATGTCTAGCTGATTCTGCATAGCGGTCTTGTCTGCCTCAGACCTCTGCTGGCTGAGCATCAACTGGATCTGCTCTATCGTTACCCCCTGCTGCACCTGTGCGGGTTTGGTTGATTCCCGTATGGCCTCGAGAGTACCCTGTGCCAGCTCCTGGATGCTCGACTTCATCTCGTTGCGTATGTTGATTATGTCCTCCCGCATCTGCTGGGCTTCTCGTTCGCGGCGATCCGCCTCCATGGCCTCTTGCATCATCTGGAATATCTGCTGAGGTGACATCTGTGGGTTCTGCTCAATCGCCCCGGCTAGCCGGTTGCTCATATCTCTAGGGTCGAACCCTCTGCTCCGCGCCTGGCCTGGTACGTTAGGCATCTGCTGCGGTATGGGTCGACCCCACTGATCGACACTCGGGACATGCGGGTACATACCACGGCTCTGTTCTTCGGCCTGTTGTATCCGCAGGTCCATCAGGCCCTGGTTGTAATCGCCTACGATATACTCTGCTTGAGCCTTCGATGTCATACCGGACTTTAGATCTTTGAGCATGCTCATGAACTCCATCGGCTGTAGACCATCCTGCAGTGCCATGGACTTTCTGGCCGCATATTGGATGAACTGCTCATTCAGACCGTGCAATGTGCACACTTCAACCAGCACATCGGTTGGAGTGCGTGGGGTCTTGAACAGTGTTTGCACACCAGGGCGGTCATCGACCGGTTCTTGATATGCTGTCTGCGGCTGTGCTACCTGCGGTGTGTCGACCGGCCTGGCTTTGGACAATAACTTTTGTACACTGCCGGCGGCGAACCCCTGCGGTAACGAAGGGGCTGGGTTCGATACAACCGGCTGCCCCGGTGTTCCCTTACGCTTGCGCTTCGGTTCTTGTACTTCCACGGGGAAGTTGTCCGGCATTAGCTCTTTCCTAATCGAAATACCGCAATACGGGCAAGACCGCCCCCATGACTTACCGTACTGCACAACATGGTCCAGAACCTTAGCGCAATTCGGACAGACTACAGGTCCCTCATTCTCGGGATCAGTCGGGGCCTGCATCTCAAACGGATTCTCCGGTTCACCTTCTAGGTCAAACTCATTCGAGCCCATTAGCACACCTCCTACTCCTTCATGTACTTCTTTAGAGCCTCAGCACCTGCAGGAGTGACTTGCCACCTACCCCACATAGGGGCGTGGACCAAACCTTCTCTTCGCATAGTTCCTAACAACTTTCCGACGGAGCCCCTCTTCTTGCCGAGTCGGCTCATGATATCGCGTAATGCGGCACATCGGAACTGGTCGTTAGCCGACAGCTCTGAAATAACCTGAAGAGCGTGCAACCGTCCTTCACTTAATCGTACTTCTGCCATCGTGCACCTCTATTGACCGTTATATTATATAAAGTCGTCTGCTATTAACTCGACAGTTGCCTACGGTAAGTATTTATACCCCCCTGTGGTTATATCTTAGTGGACCTATTATGGTATGATCGAGGTGACTTGAAGAATGATAGATGTTTTCAGCATAGTCTTACTGGCCTTCGTGCTAGAGCTAATAGATAACGGACTGGGCGGGGGATTTGGTACCATCTTATCTCCTGTGCTAATATTGTTCGGGTATTCGCCTTTAGTGGTAGTCCCGGCAATATTGTTGAGTGAGACTGTAAGTGGTCTATGGGGCGGTGGATGGCACGCGAAGTACAAGAATGTAGACTACAGAATGGTCGGGCTAACATTGGTCGGTGCTGTGTGTGGTATGCTAGCAGCTTCTGTTCTCTTGGGTGCGTACTTACCAGCTACGTATGTCAAGTGGTACATATCGATCGTGGCTATCGGGATGGGTATATTCGTCGTGATCCGCAGCTACCGTAAACTGTCCATCAACCCGGACAAGAAGTACTCGAAGCCGCTGACCATCGGGTTGGGGCTCTTGACCGGATTCAATAAGGGTGGCACAGGTGGCGGTTACGGCCCCCTGAGCGTTTCAGGGTATATGTGCCTTGGTATGTCGGCAGCCGTGGCGATCGGTACTACCACTGTAGCAGAAGGTATAGCTGCTGTCGTAGGAGTCGGGTATCACCTGGCAACCCTCAACGACTTCATATACCTGGCTATCCCGTTGGCATTCGGTGCCGCGATTGCTGATCCGATAGGCAGCTACATCAACAACCGGCTGAAGATAAGCCTGGAGCCTCCGTTCCACGGGCGGTTGATCGGGGTGGCTATGTTAGGGCTAGGCACACTCACGATAGTGAAGCTACTGGGGTGGATGTGACCATGCGCAACTGGCTCCGATTATTCAGGGCACAAACAGGAGTGGCCACCCTGCTCCTCCTGCTTGTACCATTCTTGTGCGACAGCTCGGTAGGACTGCTGGAGGTGGTGGCGGTGGCAGTGTTCGCACTGCTAGTACACTACGCGAGTTTCGGACACAATAGCCTGATGGACTTCGTGGGTGGATACGACAAGACAGACCCCGGCAAAGTGCACCACCCACTGAACACAGGTGTAATACAAATCGGCACCGCGCACCTGGTGATTCACTGGATGCTGATCCTCTCGGCTGTAGTAGCGGTCGGTCTGGTCTTCTGGATGTCGCCGGCTCCTGTCTACGCGCTGGTATTCATGATAGGGTGGCTGGCATTGGGGTTCGCGTACAACGACGGGTTGAGCAAACAATCCCGAACCGGTTGTTTCGCGATA
>Ga0265297_10008321_pt1 | contig 13871 bp, 9 predicted proteins | sample Munlanlwell13791_FD_192502 | JGI IMG/M metagenome (GOLD analysis project Ga0265297, IMG submission 192502) | Leachate microbial communities from a municipal landfill in Southern Ontario, Canada - Leachate well 137-91 | ecosystem: Engineered > Solid waste > Landfill > Unclassified | place... | reverse complement strand
AGACGTATTTCTTCTCCATCTCGGCGGACACTTTCTTATCGCCGATGTATTCCGCGAGTGAACCCAATTGCCTGCATGCCCTGGCAAGCGCCATAGCGAGCCAGACGCTCTCGCCTTTCCCTTTCGTGCCGACCGAATCATATGCGTCGTTCCAATCGGCTTTCTTTATGAAAGGCAGGCCGTGCTTCCCGCGCTGTTCATAGAGGTACCGGACGACCCTGAGTATATGCTCATATACCGTCGCTTTCCCTCCGTCGTGGAAGGCATATACTTTTTTGAGGAAACTAAGGTCGCCCGTCTCTTTAATATAAGACACTACGGTATATACGAGCCATACCGCCACATCGGCCTTGCCTATGACCATGCTGCCGGTCGCCTTGTCCCAGGAACCCTCGAGGTCCGAAAAACCGGACACGGCGTGGCCGGAATTATACTGGTAGAAGAGGATCTTGTTCAACTTCTCCATCGCGAGGTCCATGTCGAGCGCAAGAAGGCCTTCGATATCCTGCGCGGTATCGCGATAACCGAGGCCGCCCTCACCGCCGTGGTACTGGGAAGTGCCGCGCCAGCATGTTATGGCGTATAGCTGGTATCTTCCCCAGATATTCGTCATCAAATTAAAATCCCGGTCGGGCGTGTCTACGACTATCCTGTCCAGGGCTTTTGACCAGAAATCCTTCACTTCCTTCAATGCGCTTTTCGCCTTTTTCACGTCCCGGAACCTGCTTATCCTGCCCAGGCCCGCTTTTGAGCCCGAGACGCCGAGGACAACGGCAAACTCCTTCTGTTGTCCCGGTTTCAGCGTCATCTTCTTTTCCAAGACGGCTACCATATCTTCCCCGCGCACATTCCTGTTCCTGAGGCCGCCTTCCCTTAAAGCCCCGGGGCTTCTCGCATCGCTGTATTTGCCGTAAAACTTCTCCTTATTGCAGTCAAAAGCATCTGCCTTTTCGCTTATGCCGAAATAGGTATACAGCGGCTTGTGCTCCTTCTTGAAAGGGTGCTTAAAAGCGACGATTCCGTTTAGTTTCCCGTCATAATAGGCCTCATTATACAGGCAGAGGATGTTGCGGTAATTATTCTCGAGCTCTATATTTCCCGAGATGAGCTCCGCGAACGGGAATGCCTTAAGGTCCCGTTTCTTCCCTGATGAGTTCTTTATCCTGACCAGCCAGAACTCCACCGGCTCATGCTGGTGGACGAAATACGTCAACTCCGCTTCTATGCCTCCAAGGCTCGAGCTTATTACCGTATATCCGAGCCCGTGGCGGCATTGCCAGGAGTCCAATCTCGCATTGATTGGCTGCCAGTTCGCGGACCAGACCTTCTTCGAATCCTCATCGCGCAGGAAAAGGTACCTTCCGGGCCTGTCGGTATGTATGTGGTCGTAACGCAGTATCCTGTTGACCTTCGGGTCGACGAAATAGCTGAAGCCGCCGCCTGTCTGCGAGACCAGGGCATGGTATTTCCTGTTGAACAGGTAATTGAACCACGGCCGCGGCGTCGCGGGATCGGTTATGATATACTCCCTTCCGTCATCGCTGAAATGCCCGTATTTCATGTTTCTCCTTTTGATCTCTCATGTGTTCTTTTGTATGATTCCCCGAGGACTTTCCACACAAGGCCGGGGTCGTCGCATGAAAGGCCGGACATGCTGCTTGTCCCGTGATAGCTCCATGCGGCAATGTCCCTTATCCCTTCCGCGTAGATAAGGTCCACGGCCTTTTCAACGTCTTTCTCCCACCCGGAAGGAATGGAAAGGTTCTGGACCCATATATGGCAGTCCTTCCCGTAAGTCCTCGCCAGGCTGCTTACCTTCCTGCAAAATCCCCTTATATAATTTTCCATGTCAAATTTTTCGTCGGCCTTTTTCAGCCCGATCCAGTACGGGTCCGTCCCGATATTATCCAGCGAGCCGATCGCGGCTATCCTGTCCCAGAATTTCCCCGCAAGATGCGACTGGATAGGCAGCAGGCAGACGCTGTTCTTCAGGCCCTTGGAGCGCGCATAATCACACAGCTCTTCCACGAAGAAGACGAGGCTGTCCTCCTTGAATTCCTCTATATCCTGCCTGTAGGCCTCCGGCATCTCATATTTGAAGCGCTGTTCGAAAATGCTCTGGCAATACAAACACCTGCATCCCCAGGTCTTGTTATCCCTGTCGCCCGCCCAATGGGGTTCATAAAAATGCGGCTCATCCCAAAAAAGGCTCTTTGCCCCTATATCGGCGACTTCATCCACCCATTTCTTGAGGAACTGGCGCGCCTCGGGATTGTTGGGACAGGCCAGCGGGACGCTCCTGCCGTCCGAAGTGATCTGCCTTACGCCGAGATTTTTCGCCACAAAATACGAATAGGCCTCGCCCCCGAAAAGGCCTGCGACTCCCCACGGGTCCATCCTGACCTCAAGGCCGGCCTCAGCGCTCTTCTCTATTATCTTGCGCATACTGCCTTTATAATACTGCATGTCCGCCTCGGAGAACGTATGGACGACATAATTGCATCCGTTCCCGCTTATGTCGCGCAGGTCCTCCGCCGCGTGCCTGATATCCCTGCTCGAAAAATAACTTACTCCCGTCTTCATGCCTATCCTTTCAATGCGCCGGATGTCAAACCGGCGATAATATGCTTCTGGAAAGCGAGGAATACCACTATGACCGGTATCGCGGTAATGCTCGATGCCGCCATCAGGTGGGTCCAGTCCACGCTGTACAGGCTCTTATAAAGCGCGAGGCCTACCGGCAAGGTCCTCATCTCTGTCGTATTCGTCAACAGGAACGGGTACAAGAAGGTGTTCCAGCTTCCCATGAACGTATTTATCCCCACAATGGCGAGCGCCGGCCTCGACAACGGTATTATCACCTTGAACAGGACCTGCCATTCGTTGGCCCCGTCTATCAGAGCGGCCTCCTCGACGTCTTTCGGCAATGTCTTGATATACTGGCGGAGCAGGAATATATTAAAGGGCTCCACAAGCGCCGGGATGATAAGCGCCCAGTAGGTGTTCAACCAGTGAAGGTTTTTCATCAAACTGAACATCGGTATCATCAGGACCTGCGGCGGGATCATGATACTGGCTATTATAAGGAGGAACAGCGCGTCCTTGCCCGGAAACTCTTTCCTCGCGAAAGCGTATGCCACCATAGAGCAGAAGATAATGTTTCCGAACGTTATCAATAGCGATATAAGGGCGCTATTGAAGAAATAGCGCCCGAAAGGCCCGCTGACCAGGACGTCGACATAATTGATGATCGTGACAGGTTTGACCTTTAGGATGACATCGTCAATATACAACGTCCCCGACCCCGGAGCGCCGGATACTATAGCGATCTTTTCTATGTTCCTCGCGTCGACCGACTTGAGGCCGAGGTCCTTCGTCGGTATGGAGACATCCTGCCAGTCCTTTACCCCGGCGTCGATGTAACCGGACAGGTTTATAAAAGAGCTTTTCCCGAGGGTATCCGTGATGCCTATCTTAATGTCCGTTGACCCGGCGGGCTTGTACCGGAACTCCAGGCGGCTGAATTTGCGCAGGTCCTGGTTTATGCGCTCTTCCCAAAGCACGCTTCCGGCGGCATTCACCGTAAACGGCACCCTCATGCAACCGTCATTCTCCCTGCCGAAATCGGCGACGACTATCTCCGAGACGCTCTTTGTCAGGGTGCCTTCGGCCTTTACCGAGGTATAGAACATAAGGAACAGCGGCGTAAGCGTTATGGCAACGACCAGCAGCAAGGCCGCCGTAATGACATAGTTAGTATTTGCGTTCTCTTTGATCGCCATTTTTAACCTATGTTTTCCCCGAATTTGAATATCTTGAGCTGTATCAGCGTCATGCCCATTATTACCAAGAACAGTATATATCCTACGGCGGAAGCTGCGCCCATCTCAAACTTATGGAACCCCATCTCGTAGAGGTAATAGACCACCGTAGTCGTCGAACCAAGCGGCCCGCCCTGCGTCATCGCGAATACCTCGGGGAATACCTGGAACGAACGGATGCTGTTTATGACGACTATGAATAACATTATCGGCTTCAACTGCGGCAATATGATATAGCGGAACTGCCCCCACCATGTCGCCCCGTCGATCGCGCTGGCCTCGTATGTCTCGTCGGGTATCGACTGGAGGCCGGCGAGGAACAATATCGTGTAATAACCGAAGCTCGACCAGACGCACATGGCCATTATGGACGGCAACGCTAATTTCGTATCAAGGAGCCAGCTTGGGTCGGGTTTACTAATTACCTGCGCGCCGGGCCCGAAAATAGCGTTAACTTTATCGATCGCGATGTTAAGCAGGCCGTCAGGAGAATATATATAGCTGAATATGCTGGCTATGACGATCACCGATGTCACGACCGGAAGGAAGAGGCCGGCCTGGTAAAGCTGCTTGAACGGGACCTTGCGGTTTATCATCAGCGCGCAGAACAACGCGATAGCCGTAGTGAACGGGACGGTCCCGACGGCGAAAAATACCGTATGCCAGAGCGCCTTATGGAAATTCGGGTCTATCAGCACGTTAAGATAGTTCCTGAAACCGACGAACGAGAACTTCGACTGGAGCAGGTTGTAGTCCGAAAAACTCATGATCATCGAATGCAGCAGCGGGAAAAGCCCGAAGACGGCGAATATGATAAGCCACGGGGAAAGGAACAGGTATGCGGAGACGGCCTTCTTTAAGGGCATTCTCTTGCGGAATTCCAGCGCCCGCATCAGCTTGCGCCAAAGATATACCGTCAGGCCGATCAGGAATATAGCTATGGCGAATATCGCTATAACGGTCTTGTCGCTCAGCTCTCCCTTTGATTTCGTTTGTTCCAAAATAGCGTTTATCTTGGCATCGGCCCCTTTTACGACCTTGCTCGGAGGATAATCGAGAAGCACCATCTCTTCTACCGCGCGCGATATCTCTTCCTCGATCTTCTGCCATGCCCTGTGCCCGGGGGCGGCCTTTGCGGTCATCATCTGCTCAAAAAATACCCTTTGTTTCGGCTGTTCCCTGAAATACGGGTCCTTGACGCTTTTCTTGGTGGAAGGCAGGACGTTCCTCTGGGCCTTTACCACCCTCATTATGTTCTCCTCCTTAAGCAAGAACTTCATGAGCTTTACCGCCTCGCGGGAATGCTTGGACTGCTTCATGACGACAAGCAATTCCCCTCCCGCGAACGATACCGGCTGGCCTTTATTCAGGTACGGCCGCGGGACAAGAGCGACGCCGAAATCCAGGTTCGGGCTGTCATGGGGGATCGCAAGGAGGTTCCAGGCGCCGGATATCTGCATGCCGACCCTGCCCTGGGCGAAGGCCTGGTTTACCTGCTCCTGCCTGTCGAGCATCGAATATCCTTTAAGCGAGTTTAAAAATTTCATAGCCTCGATGAATTCCGGGGAATCGACCATAGATTCCCTGGAATCGGGACTCAAAACTTCGGCGCCATTCGACCAGGCAAAGGGCAGGAAGAGCTGCCATGGGGTATATGGCTCCCCCACATAGATGCCGAAACCATGGACTCCAGTCCCGAGTTTTTCTATCTTCTTCGAATATTCAAGCAGTTCGTTCCAGGTCTCCGGCGGGTCCTCGGGATCCAGGCCCGCTTTCCTGAACAGGTCCTTGTTATAGAACAGCGCCCTGGTCCCCACAAGCCACGGGGCGCCGTAAAGCCTGTCATTGTACGTTACGGGTTCCCAGAAAAGGTATTCATCCTTGACGCCCGAAAAATCATCCGTGACGTCGGTAAGCACTCCGTTCGTGGCGAAAGCGTTCACCCACGTAGAGCCCAGCTCGCACAGGTCCGGGGCATTTCCGGCGGCGATCGACGTGACTATCTTGTCGAAACCGAAATCCCACGCGAGGATCTGCATCTTTACTTCTATATCGGGGTTCTCTTTCCGGAAATCGTCCAAGATGGACTGCATCACTTCTTCCTTGGCGCTTAATTGCCAGAAATTAATGACGGCCTTCTCTTCCTTTGCCGCGGCCCGGGAGCCTGCTGCGAAAAAGGCAGTAAAAACCAGTATGGCCAGGAGTCTCTTCACCTATAGCACCTTTTTATCCGTAAATGAGAACTTGTAAGATTTCCTGAATATTCCTCTTAGGCCGTTCGCCGCGGCCTCCGTCAGTATCATGACCGCTTTAGGATGCAGCTGCAGTACCGAAGCCGGAACCTGCGGACGGACGGGGCCCTCGATGGCATCCGTTATCGCCTTTGCTTTTTCCTTCGTGTTAGCGAGGAGTATTATCTCCTTGGCCTTCATTATGGTGCCGATGCCGACCGACAACGCCTGGGTAGGCACCTTCTTCCTGTTCCTGAAGAATTTTGCGTTTACCGCGCGGGTCTGTTCGCTGAGGCCGACCACGTGCGTCACAGTCGGGAAGACCTCGCTCGGTTCGTTGAACCCTATATGGCCGTTCTGCCCGATCCCGAGGATTTGCAGGTCGATCCCCCCGGCCTTCCTTATCGCGTTCTCATACCGCTTGCATTCGGCGCCCGGGTTTTTTGCCAGGCCGTTAAGCAGGTTTATGTTGCCCTTCTTTATATTTATGCCGTTAAAAAAATTGCTGTACATGAAATAATGATAGCTTGCCTTGTCTTTCGGGCCGATCCCGAGGTATTCGTCGAGGTTGAAAGTGGTGACTTTCGAAAAATCAACCATCCCCTTCTTCCTCATCCTTATGAGCTCTTCATACGCCCCTATCGGGGTGCTTCCGGTCGCCAGGCCGAGGACAAGCTCCGGGTTAACGATAATGTGGGCCGCGACCTGTGTCGCCGCCTGGTGGCTCATCTCCCTGTAATCCCTGGTTATTATAAGTTCCATCGCGGTCCTTTATAGTTTATTGAAAACGATGCGCCCTTTTACCGAAACGAACTTCACGTCAATATTCCTGTCAAATACCACAATATCCGCGTCCTTACCGGCCTCAAGCGAACCTTTCCTGCCGTCTATGCTGAGCAGGCGCGCGGGATTGGCCGTAACCATCTTCACGGCCTCCGGCAAGGAAATGCCGGCGAACTTCATTACGTTCCTTACCGCGTCGTTGAGCCCTATAACGCTTCCTGCCAGGCTGCCATTCCTGAGCCTCGCCCCATCGCGCCCGACGCGGACATCGAGCCCGCCTAATTTGAAATCCTTTTTCCCGCAATCTATCGTATCGGATATCAATATCACCTTATCCGTACCCTTCGCCCTGACCGCGAGCTTCACGGTGACGGGATCGAGATGCAAACCGTCCGCGATGATATCGACGCTGAGACCGTCGAGCGTAAGGGCCGCGCCGATTATGCCGGGCTTGCGATGATGGAACGCCGGCATCGCGTTAAAAAGGTGAGTGACATGCTTTGCGCCGCATTCGACCGCCTTCTTAACCAGCCCGTAATCCGCATTTGAGTGCCCTATCGAGGCGACTACTCCCCTCTTCGAGAGGAACTTCAACAGGCCCATCGCATTTTTTGATTCAGGCGCGAATGTGACCGCCTTTATAAGGCCTTTCCCTTCGGAAAACACCTTATCAAGTATCCCGCTCCTGTAAGAGAATATGTTCTTCTTGTTTTGCGCGCCGCTGTAATCGCGGTTCACGAACGGCCCTTCGAAATGCAGCCCTATAAGATTGGAATCGCGGTTCATTCTCACAAATCCCGCGGCGGCCCTCGCTACCTTCAGCAGGTCCGCAGGCGGAAGCGATACCGTTGTCGCCAGGAAAGACGTGACTCCGGACCTCGCCATCTGCGAGCACATCTCCGAGAGGCCTTCTTCATTAATGCGGCATCCTTCTTTGCCCAGCATGCCGTGCGCGTGGATGTCGATGAAACCCGGGCATATATAATTGCCTTTCGCGTTTATTGCTTTCTCGTGCGGTAATGGCGGGATTCTCTTTCCTGCGTATTTTATACGCCCTCCGTACACACGCAGGGATCCACCCGTGATAACCTTATCGCCCAAGATCAGGCCGCCGTTTCTTATCGCGAATTTGTTATCCATATATTTGTTTCTCCGTGAAACTAAAATTGTAAAAAAAATTCTCTTATACTACCCTATCATAATAAATTTCTATTTTCAATAAAATCATATCAACCTTTTTGGTCTTTACGTATCCCCATCCTGGAGAAGCTGTCTTCTATCGCTTTTTTCCAAACATCTATATCTTCCTCATATTCAAGCGTGCCGTCCGCACCGAGATCATGTATATCCAAGATAGGTTTCGCGCCTAACTTTGTCGAACAAAAACAATAAAAAGCGAGAATATTATAACTCAATTTCAACGCCTTATCGCCCGCTTCGCGGTTTTCTGTCGCCGTTTCAATGCATGATATTATGCTTCTTCCTGTCTTCCAAACGCTCTCTGTCCAGCATCCTGACCATGTATCCCACGCGTCCCTGTCATAAGCGCCTTCTATCTTGATCTGATATAGGGAAGATTCGTAGAATTCGACTAATTGGTTATACAGGCTCCACAATGTCTCCACATGCCGTGAAAGTATTTCCTTTTCTTTCTTATATTCATCGGCTATCTCTTTTTCATTGCCGACACTAAACTGATATATTGTAGCGAACTCGACGATTTCTTCCTTAACAGGCCTGAACGCAGCCAGGACCGTGTAGTGACCGGGCCGCAATAATTTCTTTGTATTCCATGTAAAGTCAAAACGGTTTTTTATCGTCATGCCGGCCTCAAAAGCGATAATCGAGTCCTGGTAATCCTGGTTCTTAAGCATTAAATATATCCGGGAATTTTCCGGCATTTTCGCCTCTCCCTTCAATATGATAACGCTCCTGCCGGACCTGACGCGATACTCAGCTTTTGTTATCTTGAAATCCACGGCGGCAGCGGTCCCGCAGATACAAAACAGCGCCACAACAACCGCGCATTTTACCGTGCAAGACGATGCTTTCATGTATTCAGATCCGCCTCCAATAGAGTATCTGCGATTTACTAAGATACGTAATGGTCACATCATCCAAAACCATCGTATCATACAGGCCGGTATCCGATTCCCTGAAATAGGCCCTGTATCGTACCAAGCCGTTGGGCACAATGTTAAGGCCTACACCGGAAGGATTAGTAGCGGACACTGGCCTCCAGCTTGATCCGTCGTGAATATCAAATACGATATCGGCCCCTGCAATATTGCCAGGAATATGCTCCGTCCAGCTGATCGATCCTAGCACGGAAGAACCGACATTTATAAACGGCGAGATATAGGACGCCTCGGAAGACGCATCCGGAGAATCATAATATACCCCATTACCCCAATCCAATAAGATACCGCCACTACCTTTAGCGTAATCGTATATGCGCACTTCATCAATAGTGCTATCTGCCCTCGTGGATGAAATATTATTGGGAAATTCACCCGAGTCGTAACCGATGACGAAATTCGTATTGTTGAAAAGGCCCGGGTATGCAGCATATTTCGGGGCCCATTCAGAAGGTTTATAGCTGCTTGAAACCTGCGGATAACCGTCAATATACAATACCAAAACAGTTTCATCGCGGTCTTCCATGTACTCCCACGTAACGGCAAAGTGATGCCACGTCCCGGATTCCCATCCATCAGGAAGCTCTCGCCTGCTTCCTTTCCATACGCCACGCCATACAAGATACCCGTCTCCCAAGGGATCCCCCTTAATACAAATCTCTTTTCTGTACCCTCTAATATGAAATCTCCATTGGATTGTGTTATAATTGTAATGGGAAAACAGGTAAGACGCGAGAAAACCTCCCCCGTTCTGCTCTCCAATCGGCGGTTGTCCGGGTATTGCCGCGCTTGCTATCGAAAAAAATTGCCGTGAAGTATAATCCGGATTCCTCAGTATGGCATTATTGAAGGCCGGTTTCAGCCACATCTCAACCGTGCCGCGCTTATTGTTTACCTTATTGACCTCGTTGTAACTCAAGCAGCTTTGAAGATCTCCATTCCTGACAGTGAGGTGCCCGTCAGGCATAAGATCGCTTCTGTTAGGCGTATCTATCACGCGCGCATCATCATTGGCGCTTTCCAGCTCCTGCAGAGTGCCACCACCGGAATCCGCATCGAGGTCATCATCGAAGCTTGCGCGCATACCCATCGCACCCCCGGTGTTCGCGGTCGTATTAACCGCGAGCATCAATTGGCCGTCATAGTGGGCGTTCGACGGATAGCTTCCGTGCTGGGGTTCAGGATAGCTCTGTATGGACCTTCCATTAGTGCCTGTCGCCCCTTCCCCTCCTGCGGGCGCAGAAAAATCTCCCAGTTCAAACTGCGCTTGGGTTGTCTGCCTCCATATATCGAATACTTTTACTACAGCGGATATCCTGCTCTGGGAAAGCGCGCCGCCGATGGAATTTCTTATTTCACCAGTAGAATTGAGCTCATAATATCCTCCCGAACTAAAACATAACTCTGTGGTGTTGACTGTAAGGCTCGTCTTATCCACCCCGGTAACGGCATCAAGGGTATTTATAGCACTTCTTGAATTATGCTTATAGCGCCAGCTGTAATTAGGGTTAATCCTCATTATATCGGTATTTGGATTGAAATTTGCCGCTACAACGGCCGCGTCGCCGTCAACTATTACCGCGGGCTCGGCAGAAACCAGCCTGTTCCATACGCCGTCCCATGTCGAATACGGCCTGCCCGCTATTATATACGCTGCAAGATCGGCCGCCTCTATATTATTGATGTCATTCGTTCCGTCGCTCAAGCCCATCAGCACGGCCGTAAGCAATTCTGCCGACACTGTATTAATATTTATAGGAGACCTGGATTGGGCAGAGTAGGGCACGGAAGTATGGGGATTTATGACATCCGGGTCCTCCCACCCGTAGATAGTGATATAATTTTTTATCGCGTTATATTTCGCATCTGTTAATCCCGCCTTGATCCCTATTTCTTCCTTCACGGCATACGGGCCATTGCTGATAACATCTGCGCATTCATCATTAGTAAGCGGGGAACCCAATACTGTGTTAAGGTTCCTGAGGATCTGTAGAAGGTTGGTATTGGAGGTATTGTGGATATTCAGTTGGCTTGCGCAGTCGATGGCAGTAACGCTATAATATCCGCGGCCGCCGAGGAGTGTGCCATCCGAATAACCCGCGTTCCAGCCTTCGGTAAGAGTATCTACGGCGTTACCTGCAGCGCCTTCAGAGCCCGACCTGAGCTCAGCAATGCCCCTGGCAATTCCGGCTTCCGCAAGATACTCCGTCTTAACATTATGGGCATAATTCTTGCCGGCTTTCGTCTCCATCTGCGTGCTCAACAGGAAGCTGACGCCGAGCAGGCACATGATCCCGAGCGTTGAAACCACCATAATCAGCGCGATGCCTTTTTTCCGCAAGCTTCTCATTGGGGTTCCTTTGTTATTTTCGCCGTCCGCTTGAATTATACCACATCACTATCTTGGATTCATCTATCAAAAACAGGTCGCGGGGTGAATATGAGACTAGGGGGTGAATCCTTCTCGCATCACCCCGCTATCCTGTCAATGCGAGGCCGAAAGACCGGAGAGTTTTTCAGCCCCTCTTTCAAAACAACAACAACGCAAAATCTCATGCTGCGGTGCCGCGGTATTTCGCATTAATCTCTTTCCTCATGATGGAAGCGATATGCGGCAGGTTCAATAATATGTACAGAAACGAATATATCAGCGTTACCGCGATTATCACGGCCAGATCCGTATAATCATTCTTGTACGAATTAATGTTAAATTCGAATTTTCCCCCGTGCCTTGCATATATCATCGTTAGAAACCCGAGCAGGATAGCTGACGCCACATACGCCAAATGAGACATATATGTCCTCCAGGCCAATGAGGATATTTCCAGCTTCATTTTCCTGCAAAAGGACAGCATGTTCAGGCAAAAGATCACGAATCCTATAAGATATATCGTGAAATATACGGTTTTCGGGGAATACCTCTCGTACAGGGACATAAAATTGAACGCGACAAGTAATCTCGCTATCGACGCTATTGCCGTTATATATACGAACATCCTTATATACCTTCCGCCATCCGGAACGCCCGGTTGCCCGGCGATACCGAAAGCGCCAAAGGAAGTCAGGGCGGCAGAAATAATAACGGCCGATACGAAAAATACGCTGTTCCAGCCGATACCAAGTATAGATAGTATAAGCGCGAGGAAAATCATCCAGATATATTTTGATACGGCATCGCCGTCTAACCCATCCCTATCGTTTCGAACGCTGTCCATTATCATCTCCTAATGTTCCGAGCACAAGGAGGCGGGAGCGGATGCATCTGCCTGCACGATCCCGTCTCCCTGTGCCCTGTAATAACGCCTACATAAAAGAACTACTTCTTGGTCTTCTTACGTAACGAGAACAATCCTACCAGCCCGGAACCGAGAAGAAGCATGCTCGTCGGTTCTGGAACCGCCGTCACTTCGAAGTCGTCAAAATTGGTCCAGCCGACACTGTGATACACGCCTACATCCCCTTGGGGTATCCCTGCGGCCAGTGCCAAGGTCGCCTCATGACCGAGAACGTCGACTGTTGCCGAAGTGCTTGTGACATCAATCGTCATGTCATACCATTGTCCGGCAGTCAATACCGGGATTGTCGTAGAGTTCCAGGCGCTGGTCGGCCTCCACTGGTTCATGCCGGAATTCCAGAAATATTCCTGGATCCCGACTACCCACTGCCAAGTATCAGGCGTACCGGTCTGCAGGTAATAAATACCGCCTGCATAAAGCCTATTACTCGGATTTGTTTTATTGAAGCTCCCTCCGAAGACGACTCCGACCTGACCTTCGCCGCCGTAGTAATCCTTCTTGAAGCTGGTCTTGATCGTCGAGGGTGTGGTTAAGTTGTAGTTCTGCATGACAGAATTACGCCAGTAACCATTTTCTCCGGCATTACCCTTATATGCTCCTTCTTCCAGGATCCATCCGGAGGATTCATCGGGAGTCCACCCTTGCGCTAAACCGTCATTAAAATCCTCAAGATAAGCAAAAGCGTTTGAGGAAAAACCCATCATGGCTATTAAAGCCAGTAGAAAACATTTTTTCATCATCCATTCTCCTTTTACGAATTGTTCAGGTGCGCTTTACTAAAACTCCATCTACACCCCTTTTTTCCCTCCTTTCTCTTGTGGTTTATCTCACCCGGAAATTATCGTTTTCTTACAAAGAAAAAAAGTCCGCTTAATCCGCTCCCGAGCAACAGGATGCTCGCCGGCTCGGGGACAGCCATCGCGGCATAACTCGAATAATGGTGTATCGCCAGGCCATCGAAGGAGGCGAAACTGTCAAGCCCCGGTATGCCGCTGACCCCGTCCCTTGCGGCGGCCAATACCGCTTCCATCTCTTCCTCGGTATACCCGTAAAAACTTACCCACGGGCCTTCCTCTGACTCCCCCGTCTCGACTCCGATAACGACCTTACGGCCGATGCTGTCCGCGTATTGCAGCTCCGCCATCGCGTCGAGGATTATAGATGACGCGATGTTACGGTAATCCATTATGCTTATATACTCGCTCATATCCTGGACATGCTGGTAAAGCGGCTTGACCTGTCCGTTCCATTCGACGGCGCTGACGTTGTACTGGTTGTCGTACCAGCGGGGCACACAGGGCCCGAACTGCATCGACTGGCCGTAAGAGCCGATAAGCTGCTTTTGCGCGGAAAGGGTCTCCAGGAACAGTTTCGCGTAATAAGGCTGGTCCGATCCCCATCCGGGCAATATATACGGCTCTATATCAACGTTAAACCCGTCGAACATCTCGGATGCATTCGAGCCCGCATTATAATCCAGCACGTTCCTGACCATCTGTACGGCATCCTGCCTCTTCTCCGGCAATATGTACTCCCACGTCTTCAGATGCATCGAACCGAGTAACGCGTGGACCTGCATCCCGCGCTGATGGGCTTCATTGA
>Ga0265297_10008320_pt1 | contig 13872 bp, 24 predicted proteins | sample Munlanlwell13791_FD_192502 | JGI IMG/M metagenome (GOLD analysis project Ga0265297, IMG submission 192502) | Leachate microbial communities from a municipal landfill in Southern Ontario, Canada - Leachate well 137-91 | ecosystem: Engineered > Solid waste > Landfill > Unclassified | place... | reverse complement strand
CCTCGACCTTTTTCGGCTTCAGCTACTTCAAACTTGATGAGCTCCTTGACTAAGAAGGCGAATTGTTTATCATCAGCCTTCACCATATCTCTTAACTTTGTCCGACCATTAATCTGTTTATACACCCAGCGCATATCATTGAGAATCATGGAAGCAACTGATTTTTCTTCTGTATCAAGTTCAGTTTGCACGGTTTCTTTGCCCAACTTTTCAGCCAGTTCACGCTTAACCTGTTCGGCCTTATCATTGAGCTGCTTGAGTTTGTCTTCAGCCAGGAGCTTTGCGCGATATTCTTTTTCCTGTTTGGCACGTTCTTCCCGGGCTGCTTTCTTCTCCTCACGAGTCATGAAAGGAACGGTATTCTTAGTCAGTGTGGAGTCTTTTGGCACGACACCCGGCTTACTGCGGCTGGCACGATAGCCTTTGGAGCCGGGAGCCTTGCGATTAGACCAGTCTGCTTGAATTTTATGACCTGGTGCACCCATTTATTTCTCCAACCTTTTAATTTCTTCTTTTAGTTTCCAGATTCTCATACAACCTAAATGCGCTATCTTTAGCATAACCTTATTGTTTAATTTCTTGGAATATGGATTCAGTTTAGCCTCTCTATGTTTATACACTCCACCATTATTATGTACAACTAGGACTCCAGCGCGTTCGGGAATATCGGGAATGCTGGATTCTAATTTCTTAGGGATGCAGAAATATAGTCTCCGTAATAGATCAGAATGATGACCACTGCGCTTTTTTAAATCAGCCAGCAAATCCGACCTAGAAACTTTGATCTCAACCTCGTAGGCGTATCCGGTTCTAATCAGCACCAGTAAATCGCATTCATGATTTAATCCTAATCCCCACCAGACATTTGGCACAATGATATTGATTCTGGGGTTGAAATATTTGGCTACACAGATTTCAATTTCCTTTGCAGTTTCGAAATTCATCGCATAAACCTATGAAAATGATTTCTAATTCCCCGAACATGAGAAATAGTGAACCAGACTGACACCACAAAAATTCCCCACTGCCCGGTTTCCCAACTGGAGTATATCCAAAACGGCTGACCACATAAGCCGATAACAAATCCGTATCGATAATAATTTTTGGTGCTGAATAAGAAAATAGACAGACAACTGAAAAAGATTATTGCAATTTGAACTATCATTTCTCCCACCTTGTTCCCTTTAGTTTATATCCCCTGGCTTCCAGTATCTGTCTGGCTGCTACAGTTACTGACCACGGCACCTTCCAGTTGAGCTCGGTTGAGTGCAGGGATTTGTAGTAATGGCCGGAATATACTGGTTTGCCTAAAAATTGTAAATATAAATCCGGAACTTCTTCCAACGTCTGACCCTTGTATTTGCCGAAAGTTAAAATTGTAGGTTTCATAATACTCCATTTAAGCTATTGCACAGATTGCGCTTCCGCAACTCGGTGTGGACATTTACTTCATCTCCACTATCGTAAAGCTCTTAGTTCCCGGGCAGCAGCTGTACATTACCACCATGCGCTCCCAGTAGTTCTCTTCTTTAAAGTGAATCCAACCGCCGATAATAGCTGGGAAGACTATAGCCCACAAACATCCAAGTAGAATAGCAGCAAATAATTTACGCAGAAATTTCACAGTTTGCCGCCGTTCTTATCCCGGAAGTCCAAGTCTGCAGTTGACCGTGGAATCTTCAACCTGATAGCCATGGCTTTAACCTGTTTTACCGTGGTGCCATTTTTAATCTGCTTGTAACCTTTATTATTGTGATGTCGGCGAGTTTTCATTTCTTCCCTCCCTTTTTGTTACTTCTTCTACTTTTCAGCTTTCTCACACTTTTATTACATACTTTTATTACCAGTGTATTCGATTGGATCTCCGTCAATCCTCTTGCCAGCTCATCTTCTTCTTTATCTGTTAATGCGCGCCAGAGAGTATATTTAATAACACCGGTCCGAGGCATTCTGCATTCACGGACTTCAACCATAATATTAAACCGATGATAATACCTTCTCCACTTTATAAGAGTATGAATTGAATCCTGGGGAGTTGTAACCTGAACTAATGGCATAATATTCTCCATCAAAACATAGAATTAGTAACCAGCCCGGAATTCCATTCCTTAATAGCATGTTGCCGGGTTTCTTTATTGGCAGTAGCCGGCTTAGTCTTACACTTTGGATTGTCGCACATCACAAAAAACACCATTTTATTTAATGTAGGATGCAATCCGCGATAAACGATAGGAAATTTTCCACAGGTGCATTTTTTTAGATTGTCTTTATACATATTACGCCTTCTTCTTTTCACTCTCTATTACTGCCGACCAGTCCACGGACAGCGGGTAGGCCAGAAACTCATTGTATTTCGCCTGTAAAATTAAAAGGTAGGCGGCAACCTTCTTCTCGTGTAGTTCATTTGATCGCATAATCTATCCGATCTATCCATGCGAGTACGACGGTTCCACTAAACCTAACAGCTCGTTTGCAAATACAATTCGGGCAGAGAATTCCACCCTCTGGACATATATGATTCCATTGTTGGTCAGGCAAAGCCATATCAAGACCAAGTTCCGAATAGGGAATCCCACAATCGTTACACACAACAGCGGCTACCTTCTTTTCGTGGAGTTCGTAGGCGTTCATAATTCCATCACCGTCTGCTGCTTGTGCCGGTTAAATCGGTCAAGTGCTGCTTCGTAATAATCCTAATGTTGCTCATATTTTCCCTCTTTTAAAATGGGGATGGGCAACTGAACCAGTTTACAAATTACCCATCCCCTGGGCGCATCTTCAAACCAGGAGGGCTCAAAGTTAATTCTAAGATACAGGTTTGGTGGAATCTGTCAACAAAAATTCCATTGTTCAGCCATTGCTTGTGCAATTCCCGGAAAAGTCCGGCTTCGTTCTTTCCACCTGTCCGGTGACGGTCCTAATTTGTTTTGACCACTTGGAGTTTGATTCCCACGCCTTGTTTTATCGTCACCCGGAAGTCTATTTGTTTCTTTTAAGAGGGGCAATTTTTTTAACCAAAGACAGGTTTTTTTACTGGCATCGTGTCCGAACCACCACGGTTGAACAACCTGATCTGGTTTTCTAATTCGCGTTGAAATACAACTTACGGGATTTTCCAGTGCAATGTGTTTGATGTGCGCTTCAAGTAACAATTGAACAAAATGAAGCGCGGCTTCTGTTTTCGCCTGTCGTCCGGGAACGCGCCCATTCCAATGAAGGCCGCTAACAGAAAGATATGTGCAAGGCGGGTGCGCAATCATCAAATCCCATCCGTCATTGAGTATTTCCAGAACATCACCCTGAATATGTTGTCCCTGTATTTCAGTAGGTAGCAGATCACACGACCAAGCATCGTGACCTTTGGCTTTGAAAGCCTCTCTGACTATTCCCGAAAATTCACATGCCACTAAACCTTCATTTTGTAATTTCCTCCATGCAGTCAGTATACAGACCTGTAGAATCCAGTCAACAAAAAAGATTCAAACAGTCATAAATTTCACCCCAGTCATTTTTATTTTTTTTTGAAATTTTTCCAGATCGGAAATTGTGCAGGCAAATCAGGTAGATAAACAGTCAGGGGGTAGGCTGGAGTGAAATTTTAGGTCTGGAATGCAGGGGGGAGTGGGATAAAGAGACTCTAACCACCCCTTCCTTTTAAATTTAAAGTCACCCGGAGGGTGCACCTTAAAGAATTCTTTTCGGCCGACCTATGCCATTCCTGACATACACCTGAATTGCTCAAATGTTGGGCAGTCTGATGCAATGTATTGATATGATTATGTATATATCTCAGGAGCCTGTTGATAACTCCAGATCAACGTCTTATAATGTGCGTTATGACTCTTTAAGCAGTGTGTAAGTGGTTGATATGATACAACTAAAGTTATCAACAGGGTTATCAACAGGATAATGACAGGTGCAGGGAAAATCATACACTGGGTAAAAAGTATCCAGTGTAACAGGCTTCTGTTACATGTTACAGTTACACTTATATCCCATATTTATATCATCCGATATATTACAATAGTATTACATATTACGTAATACATTAATAGAACGCTCGTCCTGACCTGGTGTATTGATCCTGCTACAGTGTGAAATTGAATTGACACAGTGGTGATAATGCCCGGATTGCCTGTTATTTTCGCATGTATTGAAATTGATTGAAGAAAATAACTGAAACTGGATAGAAAACTGGTGATATTGACCGGCTGAAATTGAAACTGGCTGAATTTGGTTGAAATTGAAATTATAAGTGGTTGATATAGCTATTGTATTATTATATTAAGTTTATCATTCTGGCATGCCCTTTGCTGTAATATAAGGCAAATAAAACAGGAAAGGAAATAAAAATGGAAAATAAATTTAGAGTTTATCGGTCAGGTGTTGAATTAAAAGCAATTTATCCTGGGTGCTGTATGTCGGCCAACTGTGGCGGAAGCGGTGAGGATTGCTTAAAGTGCGAGTGTAAGCCTATTTTAGATAGCTTTAAAAAATGGGTGGCTGAACATAACGCAGTTGTTAAAGATAAAATCTGGTCACCGTGTATTTATACAGCCACTATTTAATTGCTCTTATAATAAGGCAAATAACGCAGAAAGGAAACGACCATGATTAGAATTGAAATTACAGAAACGGGGCGTAATAGTTTGAAGGGTGAATCATCTACGTTTAACCGTGAAGTCAAAACGGTTGCAACAGTGGAAGAAGTAAAAGCATATTTAATTGACCGCTACGGGAAAATGCCAAAGGGTAAGAACAAGATTTATATTGATACACAAGACGGTGAAACGATAGAAACGGGGTTTACTTATTCATTTTGGAATCAAGATGTTTCGCATAACTCCCCGAAGTGGTATCAAACAGACTGGATTAGTTTTGATATTGTAAACTTTGAACCTTTTGACATTAAACAATTATATTAATAACAATTAACAGACTACGGGCGGAGGTAAGACGATGAAAAGAATGATTAAATTACAAAAACTTATTACATCTGCAACATGGATTTGCAAAATTCGCTGTCCCGCAGGTGTTAATAATACTGCGTGGAGTGATGCTATTAATGATCTATTTAACGCAAATCAATTAATTCATAAAATTAATAAGGAGGAAAGACGATGAAAAAGCACGAAAGAATGTATCAGCAGATTGAGAAGCACGGCAATGATTTAAAGCGAATTTTTAACCTTGATGTGGATGCTGTGAAACTTGCTAAAAAACTTCACAGCCTGGAAGTGAAGGCGCACCAACTGGCAACTGACTATTGCAATGGTGAAAACGGCGTAACCACGGAAAACTGGGAAGAAAAATGCGAGCCGATTTTAAAGGCAGTCAGAAAAGTTTTAAATTGTACTGACAATTATCCTATTTTTTTAAATGGTGATGTTCGTGGCTACGCCTTGAAAATCAAAAGTGAATATGTCGAAAAAACAAATATGCAAATCTATAAAGACTGGGGCGGCTATGGAATTATCGCCCCTGAATTTGACGGCAATTAATTAATCTTGACCTGAGCAAGTCGTTAAACTACTCAGAAAGCAGGAACCCATGAGAACGATTGCAGAAGTAAAAGAGGAATTGGAAGCGAAACGTAAGGCACTGGATAATTTTGAACTTGATCCGGATGATTTTACCGATCAATATGATGAAATGTTGCGGGAATGCACCGGCGAAATTAAAATTGGCAGTTTGACATTTGACGCAGATCAAGTATTAAAAGAATGCGATCCGACCGCTTATCGGTGCGGCCTGGTGGATTATATTGACTCTGTTGATAAGACCGACGCGGAAGGTTACAAGGCAATCGAAGAGGAAATTGAAGAACTGGAAAACGAGCTAAGTGATCTGGAAGAAAAAGAGGCTTAACCATGCCAAAAATAAGATTTGAGCAGGAAAAAGAAGTGCTCCAGGCGCTTGAATTTATGAACAGGCGCTTTGGGATCTCTGTTATTTTGTCTATGTGCCTGACCTGCCGGGAGTGCTACGGCGTAAAAAATGGCCTGGGCAATCATGGAATCAGCCATGGATACTGCCCGGAATGTGGGGAAATCGTAATAAAGAAAGCGAAGGAGGGTAAAAATGTTGATGGAAATATTTGAAATAATGACCTGGCAGGACTGGCTTTTTGTATTCGGCGCCATAATCACGCTGTCTTATTTAGTTTCGGTTTGTCTGGAGGCCATGCACGCATTCTGGCCGGGGAAGAACGGGAGGAAAATATAATATGGGTGACACAGTAATTAGCATAGGGTTAATTGTATATGTAATTGTATACATATACGGGAAAGTTAAAGGAAAGGATTAAATAAAAATGCAAAAATTATTTTATCATAAGACTGATGGCGGCGCTGAATATTTATGTTCAAAGTCAATAACCGGAACAACTGAGGGCAATTTGCATCATGCCGTGGTGCGCCTTGATGGTGTTCCAGAGTTGCTGGGTATTTACCCCGCTGCACCGAAACTGTTGAAAGCATTAACATGGATTACTCGTTGTGTTAAAATGAAGGGACCTTTTAATACAACTGCCTATATTATTGGCGATCAGTATATGAAACAAGCTGAAACGGCAATTGCCGAAGCAGAAGGTAAATAATCAGGAGGTGAATTTAGGTAAACCGTATCCGGGCGGTCAGAATTCCCGGATATTTTATAATCAGATCCATCTCCATGGTTAATATCGATTCAGGTAGTCTTAAAAGTTTAAAACAATCTCAATTCAGGTAGCTTTGACAGAAATAGGCAAATTTAGCCCCTAAAATGATCGTGGCTGATTTAAGGCTGTATGACACTGGTTTTTTGAGATCGTTGAACCTACCCGGCAAAAATCAAGAAATCGGCATAAAGTTAAACTATACTTAAACTGCAATTGCCAAAGACGGTTGGAACAGGGCAGCAAGTTTATTATATTTTTTATGATTTTCATCAGCCCAAAGTGGTTGTAAGTTACTTAGCGCCCAACATTTTTTAAAATCAATATTATTGATTTCGTTAAAATTAAAAGCTGAAATAGGAATTTTATGATCAATGTGCCAACCATGTATTCCATAATTATCCCATGACATACCCGGCAGGAACTGTTCTTCTAGATGTTTTTTTAAATCTGTTGCTGAATACCCCAATAAAGAAAATGTATGATGGTTATTTTTTTTAAGATGCCATCGAATTGAACGTGACATATTTTTGTGTAATTTTTTAATAGGATCTTGAGAATTTTTTCTTTCTCTTATCAATCTTTGTTTTGATATTCGCAATTTATTTTTCATGTAATACGCTTTCCCATATTCATGCATATAGTCTTTTGTGTGCTGTTTTTGAACTTCGGTTGATTTTTTGTGCCATTCTCGTTGTTGCCGTAAAATCTTTTCTGGATTTTTCTTATAAAGAATTCTTTTATATTCCCTTACCTTTTCAATATTTTTTCTTTTCCATAACAATGAGCGTTTTTTACTGCAGTCCTTGCAACAAGATGCGTAATATCCACTTAAAACGTAAAAATCATTTAATGATTTAATTTTTTTACATATTATACATCCCTTGCTATATAAATCTGCTTTTCCGATATATTTATCTGATCGGGGACATTTTGTATTTATTTTTTCCATTTTAATACTACCTTTAAAATTTTGTTTCTCCTATATTATATGGAACTATGTATCTTGTCAAGCGTAATATTATTAGGTAGTTCAAAAACCATAGCATCTAAAAACCATTCGGGAAGCCAACCTGGATTTTTCACTATTAAATTTTTTGCTTGCTGATCTAAGATAAAAGTTTCGGCATAATCATCTTTTGACCTGACTCCACGACCAGCTTGTTGAAGAATTGTTAATGCGGCTGTGCACCCATACCACGCCTGACCAATATGAGAACTGTATATTCTTGAAGAAACAACTCGATCAACAAGCGATAAAAATGGACATTTTGCAATTATTATGACTCTACACAAATCTTCTTCGAGGCTAATTCCTCTTTCGCAAGATGGAGAAATTAAAATAAGCGGTTTGTCTGAAGCTTTAAAATCATCAATTACTTCTTGTTTATTTGCTCCGTTGTGAATAACAACACGTGGATTATTCAAGGCATTAAATATTTTATTAGCCAAATTATAGCTTACCGCATGAATTAAAATTTTCACATTTGGCCTGCTATCAGCAATTTGCTTAATCACAGGCACAAGTTTCGGCAATTCAACATCTACGGTTTTGGCAGTCATGTTGGCTACTGGATGAATATATATCGGCCGGTTGGATATAGGGAATTGGCTCGGGACTATGTGATAATCCATGTCATCGATATCCAAGCCCAAGCATTTAGCCAATATATTCCGCGGGTAGAAACTAGCTGACATCAACACAAACTTATTCCCATGGTCCCATAAATATTCATTGGCAAGTTCTGGAGTCATCCAAAGCGGCCTGAAAATCAACTTGCCTTCTTGAATATCCAGTATCCAATCTTGATCAACATTGCGAAGAAACAGGTCTATTTTCTCCAATAGTCTAATGATTCTGGTACGTTCCTTAATTATTTTAGTCTGTGCTTCGTTGAGATTTTGTCCCCAGCCTTCGATGTCTTCCGACATTTTCTTGATTATTGCTTTGACTCTGTATGATGCCTGCCGGCCAAAATCTTTCCATGATTCCAAAAGTTGATCCTTGAATTTGCTTGTCATTTTGAGTGTAGCTGCCAGATCCAGCATATCCATCCGGCGTAAGGCATAGGGAGTAAATGTCAGGGTAGTGAAATTTATGAGCGTGCCCTCAAGATTATCGGCTTCATCGATTACCACAAATGGAGCTCCACTGAATCTGCCGACATAATTGGCTTCAGACAGAAAATAGTCATAGTTGAGTATCTTATACTTAGCAGCCAGCACTTCTCTTTTCTTCACTTCATATAGACAACTATACTTCTTGTCACAGGGAGAGGATTTAGTAGAATGACATTCATCACAGGTTATGGTTGGATTAATAAGACAAGAATAATTACTTCTGCCGAATAAACTCCTGGCTTCGGGAAAATCTTGCGTAATTTGATTTTGGAGAATTTTGGAATGTACGAGATAAGTAACTCCTCGCATAGATGCACCAGCCACCATTCCCAGTAAAGATTTTCCGCTACCTGTACTGGCTTCACAAATTACAATTTTCTTTTCTGACTTTAATGCAAATTCAATTGCCTCTTTTTGAAAAGGGCGAAATCCAGAATTGGAATATTTCGAAAATTGGTTCTTAGCTAAAATTAAATCCATTTGAGTTTCCTTTGTCTGTTTTCTGTTATTTATAATCAGATAGTATTATATTATATATAGGAACCTGTCCTGGACAGGATATCAACACATCATTTTTCACTTTACATCTTTCCATATCTATATAATCTGATACTCTGTCCGTAGGACAAAACAGAAAAATGATAAGATGATAAACTAATCACTTGTAGTTTTTACCTCTTTTATTCCAGCAGCTTGAGCCTCATAGTTACGTGACACACGCTTACGAAGTGCATCCTTAGCTTTATAGATTTCACGGTCGGTCAAGAGGGTGTCTAAGATTTTACCGACCTTTATACACCTCGATTTTTCGCTAAAAACACCCAAAAAACGGCTTGCATGAGCCTCTAATTCCTCCTCTGTGACGTATCCTTCAAGGTTTTTTTTGACTAAATCGGCAAAAGTCTCCTTAATTATCTTCATTTGATCGTATGTTTTAAACTCTTCTTCCTGAGCTTCGAGTATCTCTGAAAGCTTCCCTTTGGAAAAACCACCATGTTTGGTGTAGATTATTTCCAACATTTTACTGCCAATATACCAGGCCAATCGATCAATTTGTGCCTTGGAACTGTAGTAACTTTTATTCCGTTCAAAGATGGAATTGTTGTTTTCGGAGGTAATTTTAAATCCATCAAACTGAATTTTATCCTTAGCTCCTCGAACATATCTGAGTCTGGGCAACATATCCTTAATCTGTTTTAAAGGTATGAGATCATACCATTTTTTATCATTTTTAGTAGGTAAATCTTTTTCAACATTGAGATCTTCCTTAATTTCTTCCCACTCTGCATGATCGCGGCCTTGTTTTTTCATTCATAGCATCCTCCTTGTGGATTTTCTTTTCGGGGTAAGTAGTTATACTTCATGTTTCTATTGCTAAACTTGGTTGAAATGGTTGCAATAATTTATCTTTTTTTATAAGATTTTCTTTTGCCCACATTGGCTGTAAATTATTCAATGACCAGCATTTTTTAAAATCAATATCATTGGATGTTTTAAAATTATAAACTGCACGTGGTATTTTGTGGTCAACATGCCAGCCATATTTCCCATAATTATTCCAATTCATTCCATTTTTAAATTGTCTTTCGAGATGTTTTTTTAAATCATTTAAGTTATAACCAACCAAGGATTCCCATGGATGATTTTTTTTATTACTATGCAAGGAATACCAAATTGCTGTGTGAATATTATGGTTTAATTTACCGCTAGCAGAACTAACTCTTTTTAAATAAATTTTCTTATCAATTATTTTTGATTTTTCTGGATTATTTTTTCTCCAAATTTTATGCTTAAGTTCCAATTCGTAAGAATATTTATTTTTATAATATTTATTATATTTTTTTAATTTTTCTTTATGGGATTCTCTGTATTTTTTACTTATTTTATAACCATTCAATTTTAAATATATTTTTCTTTCCTTTAAATGAGTTTTGTAATATTCTTTATCACGTTTTTTTATTTCATCTAAGTGTAAACTTCGATATTCTTTTTCACATAATTTACACATACCTTTATGTTGATTTTTTTTAATACTACGAAACGAAAACTCATTTAAGGATTTTTCTTTTTTACAAATATAACATATTTTCATTTATTGTGTCCTTAAACTTCATGAATAATATTATAAAATTTACAAGCATGGTCTAATATGTACCTAGCTGAATTTTCTCTATTTCCTGAAAAATATACATGTACTTTATATCTTAAAGAAAATGAAATTAATGCTCCCCTCACACACTCGGGGCTTACTCTTGTCCAGTCTTGATATTTATAAGCATCCGATTCCTTGGCTTCTATAACCAATGAAACCCATCCACCGGAATTTGTAATTGCAAGCAGTCTTTTCATTTTTGTTATAGTACGATCCCGTTCTGAAGAACAAAATGGATATAAATCCCCTAAAAATTTTCTTTCAATTACAAATCGTGATTCATGACCAACAATACTATAGTCACCATCAGTTAAAGTGTTCCGGACAATGGTTAACCCCTTGGGCAGTTTGGTAAAAAGTGGACGCTGTTCCCTCGTATCTACAACCATTATCATATTGGCTGGAATTACTGTTGGCTTTAATTCATATGGTTTATTGAACTTAGCCTGATCAGAATGGGGCTGGAATTTCATTTAATCACCTGAGTCTATTTTGTATTTATATCCGCAGATTTTACAAGAATGTTCAGTAACACAATTAGAAACTATAGAAAAATGAGTTCTGTGTTTCATGCGCCTACATATTTGGATAATAGCAGGTGTAGGTAATCCTTTTTCAGTCCACTCATTTAAGTATCCTAAATTGGTTAATGATTTATTATCAGACACTACCAATTCTCCGGAATTTCTGGCTGGGGCTTGCTTATTTCACCTTCAGCCGGTTGGGTTTCTTGAGACTTTGGCGCATCGGTTTTCTTACCATTTTTAGCAACTTTTGACAATGGTTTATCTACCGGTTTATCTACTGTCTTTCCATCGATTGCAACTACTTCACCTTCTTCAATAAATACTCCAACCTTTTTGTCTGAACTGACACTTTCCATCCAAAGCTGGAAGTCTTTATCTTTAATCTGGTCCTGAAGTATCTGTCGGTTGGTTTCATCGAGCAGGCTTCCGTCTTTGATCCGGAGCACCCGAAGCTTGGGGTTCAGTGCCATGGAAATGGCCAAAGATACCATTAATTTTTCACCATCACTGCATTGTGCCAGGGGAATATCATTGTAAGTTAAACAAGTATCGTTAAAAGATAATCCTGGCACCGGCATAGTGGCTGATGACAATAACTGTTTGCGCTGAGATTCAACCGCTTCAATTTGCTTGGTGAATAAGTTATATTCAGATTCAAATTTCTTGTAATCGGCAATAGCAGTTTGATATTTTGTATTTGCCCGGATCTTAATATTTTTAGCTTCCAATTCAGACATTTGAAGTTGAATATTGGAAATGTCTTTTTTGGGATCAGCAGTAAGAGAATTTAATTTTTCTGTGTATTCTGTTTTTAGAGTTTGATTTTCTGCTTCAAGATCAGTAATTTCAGTTTGAAGTTTTTCTATTTCAGCTTTTTTATTTAAGACTAATTGCCGATTGTTTTTGGCTTTTTCTTTCAATGCTTCATTGTTGGTATTTTCATTATCCCAATTATTATTGAAATTTACTGCTTCAGTTAATTGCTGGGACAAGTCGGCAATGGTTACTTCTTCAGTTTCTGTTATTTCCGGATAGCGTTCAGCTGACTTACAAATGGCATCGGTCCTGGTTACATCTCGGCCGACAAGAGTTCGGTCATTGCGAAGTTGCTTTTCCTGCTGGTCCAGATTGTCTACATTGATGCCAATAAGCTGGAGCAGGATGTCACGTTGTTCCTTTTCTTTGTGATTGTTGATAAAGTCTAAAGGATCGAAGCTGATATTACCGATTAAATCATCCAGAAACTTCTGAGGAGACTTTACTATGCTGCCATCTTTCTTTTCAATTTTAAGATAGGAGTTGTCTTTGGTAAAGGATCTGGTAACAACAATTCCAAGTTCATCTACTTCCAGAATGATTTTTCCTTTGTCGGCGCCTTTTTTAATAGGTTGCCCGGGAATAGTCTTGCCACCAGCCAATGCCATAACAATAGAATCCAAGATTGATGATTTGCCGGCACCGTTCTTGCCGGTTATTAAAATCATGTTGTCTTGAGGCACGATTTCTACTGCTGATAACTTAAGTACGTTTTCTGCTTCAAATCTGATAATTTTCATAACAATTTTCCTTTCTTTTCTTTTATTTTTTTTTCATATTCTAAATATATATCAAATTCTATAATATCCCAGAATGTCCAGACATACCAATCAATATAAAAACTGATAAAGCCTTTACAAATAAGAATGGTGATTAACAACAGGACTAATATCTGCCATACATCACCACTTTTTATTATTGTTATAAAATCAGTAAATGATCGGTTCATTTTTCCTTTCTTCCGGTGGTCAACAAGATTTATTCTCCGTCCTTATTGACCATAACCACCAATTTAAGGCGGCAAGAGTCGTAAGGGTAGTCAACACTATTTCAACATCTAAGAAGCCATCAAATTTATAGAGGTTGACCAAATTCCAAGTCCAGAAGTATCCTAATAACGACAAATAAGACATCAGGTATTTATACCAAACCTTCTTTTTCATCCCTTCACCTTCCTTTTCAGCGACCGGAGTTCTTTTGCCAGTGCCTTCAGTTCTTCATTTACATTGTCGGTCAGAGGGTTATAAACGCGGCATGGCGTGGCAGCTTCGGCAACGCAATTATCGGGAATCCTCGCTATCCAATAGCCTTTAGAGTCAACAACATATAAACCGTCCTCGTACTTCGTAATAGTATATCCACTATTATACCTCACCGCTTGACCGTTTGGAAATCTTACTATAATCATCCCTTCACCTCCACGTTGTTCTGTGCTGCAATCGCCTTAAGTAAAGCGAGTTGGGGAGGTTCAAGAATATCATGGGCAGAATCATTATTTATATTATCCATAATTAATAAATCTCCGTTTATAGAATTAGATAGCCTCCACCTATGCCAATCCACCATATTCCACAGTCCTCGTTTCCTTCCACTGTCGTCAA
>Ga0265297_10008319_pt1 | contig 13876 bp, 20 predicted proteins | sample Munlanlwell13791_FD_192502 | JGI IMG/M metagenome (GOLD analysis project Ga0265297, IMG submission 192502) | Leachate microbial communities from a municipal landfill in Southern Ontario, Canada - Leachate well 137-91 | ecosystem: Engineered > Solid waste > Landfill > Unclassified | place... | reverse complement strand
TTTGGGGACGACCTTGCGGTGTTCGTGATCAAAGGAAAGTGAGACCGAAACGGGGACGGAAAGCTTTGTGGTCATGATTATTTATATACCCGAAGATTACCCGAAGTCAAGAGGGAGAATGTGGGTGGTATATAATAAATGTTTGTATGGGCGAGATAATTGAAGTTAAAGATTTGGTTAAAAGATATCGCAAGGCGAAGGAGAATGCGGTGGATCATATTAGCTTTGATGTGGGTGAGGGGGAATTTTTTGCTTTTTTGGGGCCGAACGGGGCCGGGAAAACCACGACTATTTCTATACTTACCACGACACTAGCAAAAACGAGCGGTGAGGTAAGAATTGCCGGATATGATCTAGACAGGCAAGCAAGCCGTGTGAGACAAAGTATCGGTGTGATTTTTCAGAACCCGAGCCTTGATCAGAACCTGACTGCGGAGGAGAACTTGAGATTTCATTGTGTGCTGTATGGACTTTATCCGTTTGCGCCCACTTACGGATTGATGAGAGAGGGTTATAAAAGGAAAGTTTCACAACTTTCTAAAGTTTTGGGGATTGAGAATGATTTGAATAAGCCAATCAAAAGTTTTTCGGGGGGGATGAAACGAAAGCTGGAGATAATCCGCTCGTTGATGCATAACCCCAAGGTCTTATTTTTAGATGAGCCGACTTCGGGGCTAGACCCTGCGAGCCGTAAAAGCCTGTGGGAGTACTTGAGGCAAGTAAGAGAAGGTGAAAGGACTACCATATTTTTGACCACACACTACTTGGAGGAGGCGGAAGAGGCCGATCGGGTGGCGATTATTGATAAAGGAAAGATTGTTAGCTTGGGAACCCCAGAGCAGATAAAGAAGAAGCTTATAAAAAGTTATCTTTTAATTGGTTCGAGAGAGACAAGAAAGCTTGAGAGCGAACTTAATAAACTTAAAACTAAGTACACAAAACTAAACGGGAAGTATAGAGTTGATTTTGCAAGACCAGCAGAAGTACAAAAGCTAGTTTCTAAGATTAAGACGTCGCTAAACTATTTAAATATTCACAACCCGACGCTTGAGGAGGCTTATCTGGATATTATTACAAAAGAGAACAATGCGAGCCATTAATGCCATAGCCACGATAGCTTATAGGGATTTTATGAAGTTTTTGCGTGATAGAACGCGGATTTTGGCTACTTTTATATTTCCGTTTCTATTTATCGGGATTTTAGGCGGCAGCCTTCAGAGTAATTTGGCGGAGGATGCAGGGTACAATTTTATGGCGTTTATTTTTACAGGGGTAGTTGGGCAGGTGATGTTTCAGTCTACTGCTGCCGGAATAATATCCTTAATTGAAGACAGAAAAAACGACTTTAGCCAAGAGCTTTTTGTTTCCCCGGTTTCTCGCTATACAATCATATTTGGGAAGCTGGTTGGAGAGAGTTTGGTTTCGCTGGCTCAAGGGATTGGGGTGGTTATTTTTGGACTGGTTGTCGGGGTGCCTCTTACTTTGGCGCAGTTTATACAAATGTCGCCTGCTGTTGTTGTTTCAGGGCTTTTCGGTGGAGCATTTGGACTATTGGTGTTGTCAAATTTAAGCAGCGAGAGAAGTGCAAATCAGATTTTCCCATTTGTGATTTTTCCACAGTTTTTTTTGGCCGGAGTGTTTTCCCCTATTAAAAATTTGCCGTTTGTTTTGGATATTTTGTCTAAACTTTCACCCATGAGATATGCGGTGGATTTGGTGAGAGGAATTTATTATTTGGGAGCGCCCGAATACGAAAAGACTGTTTTGGCTTCGCCAATTGTTAATATTGTAGTAATTGGCACTTTGTTTGCTATTTTTATGGTTTTGGGGACAGTAATGTTTGTGAGAAATGAGCGGAATAGATAATAAATTAGAATTTATTGAAGAGGTTGTGAAGAAGTACCAAGGGAAAGTGCTTGGATATACAAGAAAAATACTTGGGGATGAGGCGATGGCGGAGGATGCGACGCAGGAGGCGTTTATAAGATTTTATGAGAATTTGGACAAGTTTGATACGAAAAGGCCGATTGAGCCGTGGCTTTATAAAATTGCTAAAAACATAAGCCTTGATATTATTCGTAAAAACAGAAAGCTTACGGGACTTAACTGGGAGATTGAAAGTGAGGAAGAAAGCGTGGTTACCAAAGTGATAAAAAGAGAAGAAAGGGGGGTTGTGAGGGCGGCACTTAAGAAAATTGGCCAGATGTACAGAAAGCCTCTGGAGGCGTATTATTTTGATAATATGAGTTATAAGCAGATTGCGAAAGCATTGAAACTTCCTCTTAACACCGTGCGTACTCGAATAAGAAGGGGAAAGAAGATGCTGGAAAAGGAGCTGTTGTGAAGATAGACAAACAGAAATATCTAACTAACAAGATTATGAAGAGAATTGTTGAGATGGAAGAGTGGAGACTTAGAAAGTCCGTATTTACGGCGGTACCCGGGATTGTGGTTTCTGTTTTGCTTTTTGTATATTCATTTTATTCGCTGGCGTATGAAGCAACAAAGAGACGGATTGTGATAAGTGAGCTTAGCTGGGAAGAAATTGCCAGAGTATGGGCTTCACTTGAGAAGGGGCTATTTTTGGTAATTGTAACAACGGTTATTGCACTTATTTTGATACTTGTTGCAACTGATTTTCTGACCGTTCCAAGCAGATATAAAGAGTTAAAAGATTATAAGAAAAAATTGAGTTGAAACTTTTTGTTGACTTACCCGTAGTAATAATAGGAACTGTTGAAAGTTAAGTTAACATCTCCCCCCTACGCGTGAAGCTACGGGGGGGTGTTTTTTAGAGAATGTAGAGGTCCTGACCGTAAGTGCTGATACCCACTTTTTTGCCTTTGCCGCGGAAAACTTCTTCCAGCTCACCACAGTGGATGCAACCTCCTTTGGGACATTTGAAGTGATCAATTTGACGCGCAAGTTTTATGCGGCGGGCCAGTTGATAAACCTTATCAAATGCTGAAGCAGGATCCGGCAGATTGACTTCTTCGGGGGCGTCTTTAAGGTAAAGATACCAATAACTTGCTTTTTTGACAGGCCTTTTTTGAGTGTTGGTTGCCAGCAGTAAATAGATTGGTAGTTGAAGACTGGATTCTTCTTCTTCGTTTTTGCCGGACTTGAAGTCTATTATATGGACCGCGTTAGATTCTTCGAGAAATTCTAACCAGTCAATCTTGCCACACAAAATTATGTTGTCTTCCTCTGACAGCCAATAGTAGGGCAAACCGTCCTCACTTGGAATTTTGATGGCTTTGTTGACAAGCGGGCCGGGTTTTTGCTCAATTTTTTTCATCATTTCTATGCCTCTTTGATAGAATTCGTCTTCGATACTTTTATTTTTAAAACCACCTTTGATGCCCGAAACCTGGGACCATTTTTGGGTAAACATTTTGTCAAGCGGGGTTCGAAATCTATCTTCTGAGGGTAGTGTGGAGAGCTCTTCAATAACGTCATGAACTGCCTGACCTAAAGATAATGGGGGTGTGATAACCGTGATTTTATGGCCGGAGGCGGGGTCTTTGTAGACATTTCGAAGGAAGTAGCGTCGCGGACAGGAGAGAAAATCAGACATTGAACTATGAGAGACCCAAACGGCTTTGAACTTATCAGGCATTTGAGCTAGCTTCTCTAACTTTTACAACAATGGGGCGGACGAGCATGGTGCCGAGGGAAGCAAGCCGGAAGCCAATTGAAGCTATAAAACCCATAAAAATTACGTGGGCGATAATATTAATCGGATTGTTAATAAGTTCCGACGAGACCAGCTCGGCAGATTGAAGGTTTGCCCCTTGAGGAATATCTGAAATAAACTGGGCCGGGTTAATAGATATTCCTGCAAATTTAAATAGTTCAAAGGGCTCGGCTGAGCCTGTAAAAACAGCATAGACACTGAATCCCGGGTAGATTATAAGAATTATTCCCAAAACAAGCAGTATATAGCCTATTATTTTTTCCGATGGATATTTCATGAGTTAATATTAACATTATTGTACCTTTTTTGCTCTGCTTTTCTGACCTCTGCCTCGCTCATGCCAAAGTGGTGGGCAATTTCGTGAACTACAACGTCATAGATGATTTGGACCAGCTCGCTACGGTTTCTTGCCATATTTTGAATTGGGATTTTAAAGACAGTAATTTTATCAGGCAGGGGACCGCCAATACCGTAGTATTTTCTTTGGGTTTGTGGAATACCCTGATAAAGGCCTAAAAGGTGGGGTGAAGGCGGATGGTCTTTAACAACTACCGATACATTATCAAGCTTGCTTTTAAATTCATCAGGCAGACTGTCAACGACTTGTTTGACTATACTTTCAAACATATTATGCTTTCTGCCAGACTAGCACAGATTCAAAATAAGTGCCACGCTTGATGCCTCGGACTCTTGTAACTTTTCTTGTTAATCTGTGAATTTGTCTAAAGCCCGATGCTTGTGGATCCAGTAGCCTAAACTTATCCTGAACAATAATAAAAGCAAGCGCTTTGGGAGTAAGGTAGGCAAGAGCGTTTTGAAATACTTTTATCATGTCGGCCGCGTATTTTTTGCGGGCTTTGTAAGATGTGCCCAGATGGGCGCTACCTATTTCTTCTTTGACAAACTTGTCTTGGTAGTTTATTTGGCCAATATATGGAGGAGAAGTTATGATTAAATCAATACCTTTTTGGGGAAGCTTAACGCTTCTGCTGTCCGCTTTGATTATGGTTACCGAGGCTTTAGTTTTAAACTTTGGTATTATTGGCGGCGAGATATCTACCCCGATTGAGCTTACAGCTGCCATGTTGGCTGCTATACAGGTTGTGCCGGAGCCTAAAAATGGATCATAAACCAGTTTTGGCTTAATTTTTTTGATAATAGATAGAGGAAGTGTGATGGGAAAACTACCTATCATTCTCTTTCGTTCATTTCATAAAGGGCAACAATAAAAAGTGATTCACTCCAGCCAAGGGGAGTGTTGGCGTTATACTCGGGGGAGTTACTGAAATAAAGCTCCGGAATCCCTTCCGGTGTGTCGCTTGCGATTAAATCTTTTACAAGCTCTTCGGCTTTATCTTTGCGGCCGATTTTATTGTAGATTATGGATAACCACGCAAGACCAAAAGTCCACTCTGCCTCCTCAGACACTCCATCCGGATTTTTGTTGTAGTATTTGTCCCCCTTATAGCGGATAACGCCCCTGTTTTTCAGAAGATGATATTCTACGTTTTCCAAGATTGCGTCTCGATTTTTTTCGTCAACCACGTTGTACGGCCAGATTAGTGATAATAGAGCCAAGTCTACAAACTTTCTCTGCGATTCTCTGGGCAGAAGCATAACAAGTGCTTTTTCACCTTTTAGAATTAACCACTCGGGGACTTCAATTTTGGCAATTTTTCTAATTGACTTAAGCCCTGCCACACATGCCCCTACAGATGACGCGTGGAGCTCTTCGTCTTCCTCCCACATGCCCGAGTCGGCATCTGTCCAGTATTCAATAGCTTGTAAATAGCGCACCAACTTGTTTACGATTCTTATATGGTCTTCGGTTTTTAACACCGAGCGTTTTTGGTTTGCTTCGAGTTCACCGATTCTGTAGAGGATGCAACCTACTGCGTCGTTTTGTTTATTGCCCCACTCTTCCCAAAATTCATCAAATGTTTCCGGATGAAAGCGTGCGTGGATATACTCGTGGCTTAGTTTGGGCTTGTTTTTGATAGCTTGGTCAATTTTTTCTTCATGTTTTAGGAAAATATTTAGTATGGCCCTGTAAGTTTTTTCAATGGTCTTCCAATCACCAATTACTTCAAAAGCTATTGTTTCGTAGAAATTGTCCCGAAGCCAGCTCTTATCATAACCCGTAGAGACGTCTTTTTTGGAAGCAGAAAACAAACCCGATTTATACTGCAGGCCTTTTAAAATTTTCAAATGTTTTTTGATAAGCTCGTCGTAGGTGAGTCTTGCCACAAAAACATTATACCTTACAATCAAGTGTATGGAGCATGTATTTAGGGTAAGTGAGTTTAATGAATTTATTGATATTTACCTTGGAGGCGCCGGAGAAGTTGCTGTAAGTGGCGAAATATCAAGCATTAAGCTTAATCAGAATAAATATATATTTATTACCATCAAGGATGAGGAGGCCAGTTTGGATGTGTTTGCGATACGCTACAACATAAAAAATTTTGATGTTTTTGAGGTTGGTATGAAAGTTATTGTTTATGGCAGGGCGAGGCTTTACAAGAAAGTTGGCAGGTTCAGCTTATTTGCAGACGAGATAGCACCAAGCGGGAAAGGCGCTATTCAGGTAGCGTTTGAGAAGTTAAAAACAAGACTTGCCGAAGAGGGGCTGTTTGATACAGAAAGAAAGCGTGAGATACCTGCTTTCCCCCAAAGAATTGGGCTTATTACAGCCAAGGGATCGGAGGCTTATGGAGATTTTGTGAAGATAACGGGCAGCGGGGCCGGGGGCTTAACTATTTACTTTTATGCTGTTCAGGTGCAAGGGAAAGGCGCGGTTGAGTCTATCATAGAAGCTTTTGAATATTTTAATAAAAAATTATCAGTTGATGTGGTTGCAGTAGTAAGGGGTGGGGGTTCTGCGGAGGACTTGGCAGCATTTAATGACGAAGGTGTTGTAAAAGCTGTTTTTGCAAGCCGCGCGCCGGTTGTGTCCGGTGTTGGTCATGAGGGAGATGTGACCCTGACTGATCTGGTGGCGGATGTGCGGGCATCTACCCCGACTAATGCGGCGGAAATAATTGTTAGGGATAGGCGAGAGGCAACCCAAAGTGTAGATAGTTTAGTAGAAAGGCTATCTAAGGAGATTGATTATAAATTCACAACAATACAATCCGAGATAGACAGAATATTAAAGCAAAATGCGGCAAGACTAAGCCAGATTTTTGAATATAAAAGCCAAACCCTTGCCGACTTGGAAAGTGTTGTAAAATCGTATAGTATAGACGGTGTTTTGAGGCGCGGTTTTGGTCTTGTGTATATAAACGGCAAGCTGGTAAAAAAGATAGGACAGGTAATGGTTGGTGGTGATGTAGAGACGAGAGTGTGGGGCGGCAAGTTTGGGTCTGTTGTCAGTAATGTTACAAAAGATGGCTAAAAAGAAAAACGAGAGTATCGAACAATTGTTTGAGAAGCTTAGGAATATTGCTGATGAATTTGAGGCGGGTGAGATTGAGATTGAAGATGGGGCAAAAAAATATAAAGAAGCATTGGAAATTGCAAACGAAATTAAAAAAAGGCTAACCAGGGTTGAGAATGAGATTAAAGAGGTTAAGGGGGACCAAGATAGCGTTTGATTTTTTCAACTATTTGCTCCGGGGTGTACATTGCTTTGATTAAATATTCTTTTGCACCCATTTTAAGAGCCTTTTTGTTTTTGGTCTGGTCTGCGTCATTTGTAAGAATTATGACGGGTATGTTTTTTGTATAGCTGTCTTGGTTTAGAAGGGTCAAAACATCGAGGCCCGAAAGTCTTGGCAGTATCATATCCAGAAGAATTAAATTAGGAAAATCTTTTTTGGCGATGCCCACACCATCTTCGCCGTTTCTGGCATTCAGAACAGAAAAGCCTTCGCTTTGAAGTTTTTGAGAATACATATTAAGAAGCATCAGGTCATCCTCAATCAGAAGAATTTTTTTCGAATCATTGGGCATTACTGTTTAATTATAATATAATTTGTCTAGTGAAAAAAGTTTTACTCTGGCTACTAATTTTAATTTTTGCGGTTGGTGTTTTGAGCGCGGTATTTTTTAATCGGAGAGGTGAAGATGCAACAGAGAACCAAACTGATGAGCGAGTGTTACCGGCTGCTAGTGAGAGAGAAGTCGGCGGGTTTTTGTATAATTTTTTTGTCGTGCAAAACGCTTCTGAACTGGACTTAATAGAAAACTTTGAACAAAAAAAGAGTTCCCGTGAAATTATAGAGGAAAATAATTGCGCATTTGTGTCTAGTTCTTCTTTTTACACGATAGATAATGAGCCCGTTGGTCTTGTTGTAGCCGATTATGAAACTCTTGGAGAATACAAGCAAAATAGTTTATTTAACGGTGTATTTTCCATTAATGATTTCGATACTCCCAGAATAACCACGAACGTACCAGGTGACAGATTAAGGATTGCAGTTCAGTCCGGACCGATCTTAATTGAGAACGGATCAGTACAGAGCCTGAACATAAGAAACGATAAAAATTCAAGACGAATTGTGGGTTTTGTTACAGGAAAGAATGAATTTGGTGTAATGGCTGTGTATTCCGGTGACAATAAGTTTAGCGGTCCGCTTCTTGCGGACTTGGCTGAACTTGTTTACCGGGCGGGTGAGAAAGACGGGTTAAATATTGCCGATGCTATCAATTTTGACGGAGGAAGCGCCTCCACATTTAAGAGTGATGAAGTATTTATGACTGAAATTTCGCCGGTTGGAGCATTTTTTTGCTTGCAGAGAGAATAAATAGTTATTACACTAAACTTATGAAACTTTCTTCACTTGGGATACGCGATATGCCAAGAGCATTGCCCCTTAGGGCACTTTTGGGACCGAGCTTTATACTTCTTGGGTTGGGATTGGGAAGCGGGGAGCTAATACTTTGGCCTTTTATGTCCTCCAATTATGGGATGGGGATAATCTGGGGAGCGTTTTTGGGAATTACATTTCAGTTTTTTATTAACATGGAGATTGAGCGCTACGCTTTGGTTACAGGGGAGAGTGTATTTGTGGGGCTTGCGAGAAAACTTAAAATTATTTCTCCGATATGGTTTATTTTTTCTACGCTTGTGCCGTGGATGTGGCCGGGGATAATTGCTTCGTCTGCGACTGTGTTTGCGAGCCTGTTGGGCTTAAAGTATAATCCGGTTTTTCCAATTGTGCTTCTTGTTGCTATCGGACTAATTCTGACTCTTGGGCCGGTGATATACAAAACGCAGGAGATTTTCCAGAGAAATTTGATTTTAGTTGGAGTGCCTTTTATTTTTTTGATGACACTTTTGATGACAAAGCCGGAACATTGGCAAGATTTGGCAATGGGCTTAGTTGGAAAAGGAGAAAATTTTTGGTTTTTGCCAGCCGGAATATCGCTTGCAACTTTTTTGGGGGCTTTTGCTTATGCCGGGGCAGGAGGGAATCTTAACCTTGCGCAGTCTTTTTATATTAAAGAAAAAGGCTATGGAATGGGAAAATTTTCCGGACGGATAACAAGTGTTTTAACCGGTAAGAAGGAGGATATCACGCTTGAAGGCAAAACTTTTAAAACCACTTCTAAAAACGTTGACAGATTTAGGAAGTGGTGGAGAACAATAAACATTGAACATGCGGTAGTATTTTGGGCAACCGGGGCGTTTACAATGCTAATGTTGAGCCTTTTGGCTTACGCAACTTTATTTGGGCGGGGAATAAAAACTTCTGATATTACTTTTTTGCTTTCGCAGGGAGATATTATTGGAGCAAGAACACTGCCACTGTTTGGGACAATCTTTTTGATTATTGCGGGGCTTATGCTATTTTCAACACAATTATCTGTGATGGACGCTACAAGCAGGATTATGTGTGAAAACCTGGTAATATCTTCAGATAGGTTCAAAGTCAGTAAAATACCTTTTTATTATTATGCTTTTTTGTGGCTTCAGATTATTGCCGGTATTATTATTTTTGCTGCGGGATTTACTCAGCCATTGGCTCTGGTGATAACGGGGGCGGTACTTAATGCCGGCGCCATGTTTGTTTACTCCGGGCTTATTCTGTGGCTAAACATGACAAACTTAGAGAAAGTGCTTCGCCCGGGAATAGTAAGAGTTGTTGCGGTGGGGATTGCATTTTTGTTTTACGGAGGGTTTAGTATCTTCACGATTTTTGAATACTTAAATAGGTGAAACTTCTTCGTGGTATTATAGCTTGATGAAAAAGTTTGCTATCTTATTAGGTTTTGTAGCGTTTTTTTTGGCAGGTTTTGTTACAGGTATTTTAATAGACAAAAAAAACCATAGAGATAAAGTAGTTAATGAAACTGCTGTTTATAAAGAAAAAGTGTTACCTTTGGAGAAATATTCATTTGATAACCTGGCCAAAGGAAACATAAAGGCTGGTAATTTTACGGTTGTGGATTTGCTGGACTCGGATGAGGAATATTCAAGTTATTTGTTTGAATTTGAATTCAGCCCTGATCTTGGAAATGAAACCAAAAAGACAACCGGAATGCTTAATATTCCCAATGGGGACGGCAAGTACCCTTTAATTGTTATGAACAGGGGCTATGTTGATCAAAAAATATATGTTACCGGGGTGGGAACAAGAAATTCATCTTATGAATATGCAAAAGCCGGGTTTATTACAGTTGCTGTGGATTTTTTGGGTTATGGAGGGAGCGATGAGCAGGCTGGGGATGTACTTGAAGCGAGATTCCAAAGCTATGTAGCTGTTCTGTCACTTCTTAAGTCTTTAGATCAAATTGAGCAATGGAATAAGCAGGATTTATATTTGTGGGGGCACTCAAATGGTGGGCTTATAAGCTTAACTGTTTTGGCAGTAACAGGTGAGGATTATCCAACTGTTTTGTGGGCTCCCGTTTCAAAACCTTTTCCATACTCGGTTTTGTATTATACGGATGAGAGTGATGATGGCGGAAAGTTTTTGAGAGGTGAGATTGCAAGATTTGAACAGGATTATGATGCGAGCAAGTATTCGATTGATAAGTATTTAGATAGAATTAAGGCGAGGTTACAGATTCATCAGGGTGGAGCGGACGATGCTGTACCTATCGATTGGAGTAATGATTTAGCCGGGATGCTTGAAAAGAATGGGCTGGAGATTGTTTATTATACCTATCCGGCGGCTGATCATAATATGAATCCGGATTGGGACACTGTAGTTGCGCGAGATATTGAGTTTTTTAACAATAATAATAGAATTTCTTATGACTAAAGAGCTACAAACTGAGCCGGCTGATCGGGTAGATGCTATTTTGGATGAGCTTGAGAAAGATCCCTCAATGCCTGCTGATGAAATTCTTAATACAGTATCTAGAGAAGAAGCGGAAAAACAAGGAAAAGCAATTTTATCTGTGGTAGAGAAGTTGATTGAGTTAAATGTTGTTTCAGAAGTATGGTTTCCCGAAGAGAATGGCGAAAACTTTGTTAAGGCAATGGTACCTGTCCATTTTTGGGTTGTAACTCAAGGGCGGCAACAAACCCCTGTTCATGTCGTGTTGAACGAAAGGTTAAAAAGGAAATTAATCAAAAAGAACCCCAATTTAAATGTTCTTGTCATTGCTGCGGACTTTTTAGATGGAGATGGTGTGGAACGCCAATTTCGTGCCGGACTGGCCCATGCTAGACAATTTGTACGGCCAACCCGTTGACAAGTATGCGGGATGACTTAGAATAGAGATATGGGGAAGTTGTTGGTGAGACTGGCTGTAAACACGTTTGCGCTTTTGGTGGTTGAGTATATCGTGCCCGGATTTGAGCTTGATGGTATTTGGGCGGCAATAGTTGCGGCCGTTGTTTTGGGGCTTGTGAATACATTTATCAGACCGATTTTACAGATTATCGCGCTTCCCATAACCCTTGTTACACTCGGGGTTTTTGCGTTTTTGATAAACGTAGTGCTTTTGTGGGCTGTGGCTTATGTTGTTCCCGGATTTGAGATTGACGGGTTTTTGACTGCGGCAATCGCCTCAATAGTGTTAACACTTGTTACAATGTTTCTTCATAAATTGGCAGAGGACAGGCACAATTAGCGAGGTGAGTAGCGTGAAGAAGTATTCAAAAAAGAAGGACAAAAAGGTATCTGGCAAAAACGCCACGGGACCCGGCTATCGTACTTCGGACTTTTCAAAAAGCAAAATGTTTGGAGGAAATAACAGAAGCTTTGGGAAGGGATTTAACCCGGGAGCCTTCAAAGTGCAGCATAAGGGCTAATTTGATATAATAGCCCGACATGGCTGCAAAAGACCCTGTTGCTAAAACCAGTGACGGTACTGTGCAAATCACTTTTGATTTGCCGTGGAGCGAGGTGGCTAAAGCTCAAGATGAGGTACTGGTGAAGCTTGGAAAGGACGTTGAGGTGGCTGGTTTTAGGAAAGGCAAAGCACCGAAAGCCAAAGTAAAGCAGGCTATTGGTGAGGATAAATTGATTAGAGAAACACTAAATGTGCTGCTACCTAAGAAATTGTCTGAAACCATAACTAAAAACAAGATAAAGCCAGCGGTTTATCCCAGACTTGATGTATTAAAGGCAAACGATGGCGAGGACTGGCAAATTCGCGCAACCACGTGTGAGCTACCGGAAATTGAACTTGGGGATTATAAAAAGATTGTTGCAGCTGCAGGCAGGGCAAGCAATTTGTGGACTCCGGATAAAGGGGATCCTAAAAAGAAGAAAGAGCCCAGTCGGGAAGAAAAAGAACAGGAAGCTATTAAGATACTTTTAGAAACGATTAAGTTTGATGTGCCTAAATTATTGGTTGATGAAGAGGTAAATAGCAGGCTTTCCAGCCTTTTGGCGAGAATCGAGAAGCTGGGTTTAAGCCTTGAGGGATATCTTGCTTCGATTGGTAAAACCCCTGAAACGATAAGGGAAGAATATGCAAACCAAGCCCGTGAGTCATTGAGGCTTGAGCTAATACTTAATAAAATTGCGAGTGAAGAAAAGATTGACCCTAAGGAGGAGCAAATAGATGATATGATAAAGGCGGCAAGTGAAAACGAAGAAGCCAGAAAAAGGCTTGAAACGCCGGAGCAACGTAATTACATACGCACAATTTTGTCTCGTAGAATGGTCTTAGAGCATTTGGCAGCGCTGATATAATGTAGTAAATAAATGAAACCGAACGATAAAAAAAACAAGAAGAAGTTCCCTTTTTGGGACCCTTTTGAAAGCAATCGTGAGATAAACCAGGACGAGGGAATAAAGGCTATACCTCGCGTTATAAATTCGCAAATTTTCGGAAACACTAACCGGCATTATTCCGGTGAGATCCATCCCGGAGAGCAGGTTGCTATGCCGGATGTTTATAGCGGAAAAAGGGAATCAGAAGAGAAACTTCGGATGCAGCTAATTCTTGAGCGAAGGCTTAGGCAAGAAGAAAGTGTGGTGGTTGAGAAGAAAGTGAACGAGCTTAAACTGCAGCTTCAAGCCATCACAGAGGAGATAACAAAGATTGCTAAATCTACGCCAAAACTTTCTCAAGAGGTGGCTGTTGCTACTTTTCAGGCTCCACAGGATCCCGGAGTTTATCATGTATTTTTCTTTGCGAGAATTTTGGAATTTGTAAGAGGCTTTAGGATAAATATAGAAGAATCTGTTGTTTGGTTGCAAAATGCTAATAGCCGCGCCAATAAAAAGAATTATTGGGCGAGATATAAGAAAAGCGGAGGAAGCTTTCTTCTTTCGGGAGAGCACTACTTGCAAAGATCGGCCGGATAATTTAAAATATTTCCAATGTTAAGAGCACTTAACCTCATCATTATGGTCATCCTCTTTTGGGGAGGAGGCAGCGTGGTGGGGGTTAATGCTATGTAGATAAGCCTAAATAAAAAAGAATTAAACCTCTCACCACGAGAGGTTTTTTAGTTTGTAGAAGATATATGAAAGAATACGAAGTAGGAATTGATCCAGAAAGGGTTGAAATACCCCATACTGGCGTGTTGTTTCTTGGAGACCAATCACCATGGTCTGGAGGTTTTTTGCGAGCAATTGCAACAAAACGTGCTGGTATAACAAATTCGAATTATTTTGTTCAAGACGCAGATATACCATGGGTTCAGAATGGACGAGGCGAACCTAAAGTTGTGCAGGGATGGGTTGACTACTGGGCACTGGCAGCAAGACACCCCTTTTCTTTTGAGATACCAAAAATATCTATAGATAGTGCTAGACAGAGCTTAAA
>Ga0265297_10008318_pt1 | contig 13877 bp, 11 predicted proteins | sample Munlanlwell13791_FD_192502 | JGI IMG/M metagenome (GOLD analysis project Ga0265297, IMG submission 192502) | Leachate microbial communities from a municipal landfill in Southern Ontario, Canada - Leachate well 137-91 | ecosystem: Engineered > Solid waste > Landfill > Unclassified | place... | reverse complement strand
CTCCATCTTCTAACTAGATATATCCTCGCAAGGTAATGGTTATTTGCTTTGAAGTTCCTGCGTTTGTAGCCCACCTGATTTTTCCATCAGAAGAAGTTTCTGTTATTAAAAATCCTTTGGAACTATCCGTAGCTGTCACTTGAGGCCCGCTAGTCTGCGCTGTATTAGCATAATTCGCGTTACCTACGCCAGCAGGTTTGACTCCATATATCATATTTCCGCTGGCGCCCTCAAACTGGAGAAAAACCAAAGCATGCTTTGCTCCTCCGATAAATGAAGATAAATCTAAATCCTGATAATTACTATCCGAGGTTCCAAAAGAACCCACGCTATGATAACCTTGAAAAACTATTTGCCCACTGTGCACCCATCCTCCGCCTATTGCTTGCCAATCAGTTCCATCGCAAAATTGCATACCTGAATTGTAGCGCATTGTCCCGGCTTTATTACTATTGCAATCGCTATCAGGGCCAACCCTTATGCCTCCGTTTACATCCAGCTTTGCCTGCGGATTATCCGTTCCAATGCCAACGTTACCGCCACCGTGCCCAGACAAAACTACATTGCCATCAGAATACAGATCAAGTGGGGTAGCAAAATCGGCCGAAGAACTACCGAAATCAACCCCATTTATACTGACATCAAAACGTAGATGCTTACTATCTAACGGCATACGCCAAAGGCTACCCCTTCCAGTCTGATCAGTCTCTGTAAAAAGCAAGGGAACATTAATAGATGCAATTTGGACTTGTCCATTTGGTAATAGCTTCGTCGTTCCAAACGCCGCATTGCCTTGGACTACAAGGTCTGCATCATAACCAATGTTATGCATTGGATCAGCAGCATATTCCTGCCAGTCGTATTTATCAGGAGGAGAACCTGTCTTAATATAATCATCTCCAATAGCCAATCTTTTAGTTCTCAGTTCACGGTAGGTACCAAAAGGTGAAGGGTAGTAGGTGACAATACGGATTGAGTCAGTGCTGTCAGCTTGAGAGGAAACAACAGGAAACAAGCTGAAGAAAAAAAGAATAATGCTGATAAGTTTTAGGGTTTTAAGCATTTTAGTCCCTCCTTATTAAATCATACCAATTCAACCTCGTAGGTTAACAAGGTCAGGTATAGTATACCTCTTGGATAATGATTAAGGCAAGGAATTTTTAAATAATGATTTAAGTTGACAGCTTAAGATAATTTAGATAAGATAATTCACTTAGAAAGGAAATAATATGCTCAATTTACGGATAAAACCAAAATTTCAAATTTACATTATATTTTCTTTATTACTTGTGAGTTGTGTAATAGGCATAGGAATTCTACCTGCGACATCTGATGATAATGCAAAAAAAGAAATCGAACAAGCTGCAACCGAAGATCTTGAAGTAAATAAACTTAAAGTAAAAGATATTTGCCTTAATGGCGACTGTAAAGCCAGCTGGCCAAAATTAAAATGCGCTGAATATGATAACCGCCCTTCCGGAGAATCGGGAGATAACTTTTGCAGTAGTATGGAGAAGGCCTGTTTTGCTGTTTTTATCGGCAGCGGTGCCAGTTATTTTAGCGAATGCTCCACCCCGCCGGCTTCCCCGCATAAAACTCGCTGCTGCTGGATTGAATAATAAAGATGCCTGCTAAAACTAAAATCCCTAAGTATTACCTGAATGCAGAAGGCGAATTCGTAATTGAAAATTACAATTATGCCAAGCCTTTCGCGAATTTCTTCCCGGGAATCGCCGGTAAATACGGCATTCCCATGTGGGCATTTTATGTTAACCGCGGACAGGCAATCTCCAGCTTTGGGATAAAAGATAAAGACCACGCCATCCTGGAATTCTCTCCTGCCAATAAATCATGGCAGCTCGCCTCTTTACAGGGTTTCCGGACTTTCATAAAAGTAACTTCTTCAGGCAAAAAAAATGTATTCTACGAGCCGTTTCATAATGGTTTTGTCAATCTGGGCTTTGACCTTAGTAATCAGATGAACATCTCATCGCATGATTTAAAACTTACGGAAAACAATCTCTCGCTCGGCTTGAAAATTAACGTTGAATATTTTACTATCCCCAATGATTCTTATGCCGCATTAGTCCGGATAGTCACAATAAAAAATACTGCCAAATCAATAAAAAAAATTCAGCTGCTTGACGGCCTGCCTCAGATTGTCCCTTTCGGGATGAATCATTGGCTGCTGAAAGAACTTAGCCGGACGCTGGAAGCCTGGATGACCGTTAATAACCTTCAAAAACGCGTTCCTTTTTATAAATTAGCTGTGGATCCTGCTGATAAGCCTGAGGTAATCCATCTTGAAGAAGGTAATTTTTATTTAGCCTATCATTATGAAAACAAGACAGCGAAAATTATTAAACCTATTGTAGATCCATATTGCATTTTTGGCCCGGTAACTGACTTATCTTGCCCTTATGAATTTATCAACGCTGATAATTTTCTCTTCCCGAAAAATGAACTTACGATCAATAAAACGCCTTGTGGATTCATGGCTTCAAATTTTAACCTTAAAGCCGGCGAAGAAAAAGTTTTTTATTCTCTCAGCGGATATATGCGCAGTGAAGCCGCGCTGAATAAACTTGTGCCTAAAATTATTAAATCAGGGTATTTGTCGGAAAAAAGGCAGGAAAATAAATTAATTATTAACCAGCTGCAGGATGATATTGATACCCGGACAAGTTCCCGGGAGTTCAACCTTTACGCCCGCCAGACCTATCTGGATAATATTATGCGCGGAGGCTATCCCGCGGTTTTTAATTCTTCGGCTGGAAAATCTGTTTTTTATATTTATGCGAGAAAACACGGCGACTTAGAAAGAGATTATAACCGGTTCCAACTGCAGCCCGCGTATTTTTCCCAAGGAAACGGTAATTACCGCGATGTAAATCAGAATCGCCGTATGGACGTCTGGTTTAACCCCGAAATAGAAGATGAAAATATTATTACTTTCTTCAACCTTCTGCAGACAGATGGTTTTAATCCCCTTATAGTTAAAGGCGTAAACTTTGCTTTGGATAATTCGGTCAAACTAAATTCGTTCTTGAAAGGCCTTGCGGATTCAGCAACTATCGAAAAACTTACCACTTATCTGAAGAAACCTTTTACTCCCGGCAATCTGATCCTTTTTATTCAGGAAAATAAACTTAAATTAAATATATCTTACGATGACTTTCTTAATCTATTACTTGCCTCCTGCCTTAAAATCCAACAGGCTGAACACGGCGAAGGCTTTTGGACTGACCACTGGGCATACAATCTTGATTTGCTGGAAAACTACCTATCGATATACCCGGAAAAGTTAAAAGAGCTATTTTTTGACAAAAAGGTATTCACTTATTTCGATAACAGCGAGGTTGTCCGTCCAAGAAGCGAAAAATATACGCTCTATAATGGCTTGCCTCGCCAGTTGAATTCAATTACATTCGATACGCGTAAAAGAGATTTGATTAAAAAACGCAAGCACTTTCCCAATAAAATGCGCTCTTGCCACGGCGAGGGAGAAATTTACCAGACTAATCTGATAAATAAATTACTTTGCCTGGCTGTAAATAAGCTGGCATCGCTCGATCCTTTCGGGGTTGGTATTGAAATGGAAGCCAATAAACCAAACTGGTATGATGCCCTAAATGGGCTGCCTGCGCTTTTTGGCTCTTCTATCTGCGAAACTTTTGAATTAAAAAGGCTGCTTAATACTCTAAAAACCGCGGTAGATAAAATCCACCCTGAAAAAATAACCTTAAGTAAAGAAATCGCTGATTTTCTTTATAACCTTAAAAACATTTTGAAAGAATATACTGATACTGGCTTATCTGATATAGATTATATTTTTTGGGATAGGACTCATTCACTAAAAGAATCCTATCGTAAAGAAACCTTATTCGGATTTTCAGGCTTAGAAACAGAAATTTCTGCTGAAGATTTAATTGATTTTTTAAATAAAGCTTTAATCAAAGTTGATTCTGGCTTAAATAAGGCTTTTGATATAGAAAAAAATATTTATTATGCCTATTTCATCAATACGGTTAAGGAATACGAAATGTTGGATAACCGTTATATCAAGCCGACGAAATTTTCTCAAAGTAAGATTCCCTTCTTTTTAGAGTCACAAATGCACGCCTTGCGTTTATCTACTAATTCTTCCGATGCTAAGGCTATTTATCAAGGTGTAAAGAATAGCCCTCTTTATGACAAAAAATTAAAGATGTATAAAGTAACGGTTTCTTTAAAAGATATGCCTGAGGAAATCGGCAGATGCCGGGTATTTACGCCCGGATGGCTTGAGAATGAATCTATCTGGCTGCATATGGAATATAAATATATACTGGAGGTCTTAAAACAAGGGCTTACAGAAGAATTCTATTCTGATTTTAAAAATATACTTATCCCCTTTTTAAAACCCTCTACCTACGGCAGGAGCATACTGGAGAATTCTTCATTTATTACAAGCAGCGCCTTTCCGGATAAGAACTTGCACGGTAACGGTTTTGTGGCGCGCCTTTCCGGGTCCACTGCTGAATTCCTGCAGATTTGGCTGATAATGAATCTTGGCAGGCAGCCATTCTTTCTCAATAATCAAAACCAGCTTAATTTAAAATTCAGCCCCCTCCTCCCCGAGTGGCTGTTTAGAAAAAAAGATAAAACTTACAGCTTTAATTTTTTAAGCAAAGTGCAGGTAGTATACCACAACCCCAAAATGCGCGATACTTTCGGAAAAAATAAAGCCAAGCCGTCAAAAATTGCTTTCTGCGATAAAGATGGCTTGACTGTGGAAATAAAATCCGATACTATCCCTTCGCCTTACGCTGAACAGGTAAGGTCACGCCAAATAAAACAAATTGATATTTATTTAGAGTAATTTGAGTTAAAATCTTCTGCGGTAGTAGAGGCGGAAAATATGCTGGGTATCAATTGTCCTGAGAGAACCGCCATAAGGATCCCAGCCAATATCCAGAACCCCTCCCATATAGGGGTCCCTGCTTGCTTCGCCGTATTGAAAGGTGAAATCCTCATCCTGCGACTTGCGGTAGGTAAATTCAGTAAAGAAATTGTGGTGGCCGTAAAGTTTGGTACTGCCTGACTGAAGTTTATCCAAATCCTGCCAGCGGGAATAAGTATATTTAAAAAACATGGCAATTTTTTGCATCGGCGCATAAGATACTTCAAACCCGACATGGTTCATATTATCATCTACCTGCCCGGCTTTTTCAAAAGGGTTGCGCGTATAATCAAGGTAAATCCCCAGCTTTTCCGTAGGATTAAAGCTTAATCCAGTTTTAAAAATATTGTAATATGGATAGGGCGGTTTGGGAAAATACTGCTGGCTATAAAGAGATGCCAGTATATCGCGGTATCTGCGGTTATACTCATCAATGCTGATAAAAGAACGGCTAGCTGTATTTAAAATGCCGCGCGGGAAATTATCATAAGCCAGTGACACATCATTAGTGCATTCCCAAACCCCGTTCATAGAAAGCCAATCAAAGAATTTATATTCTAAGCCGGCTGAACCAGTGGCTATTGACGCGTTTATCCCATCGTCAATATAATCATTCGTGAGATACATGCCGGTAACCGTATCAAATATAAACGGATCAATTCCTCCCGTAGTCTTGGGCATCTTCTGCAATATACCAAGGAATTTAGTAGTTAACCTGTCATTTACTGACCAGGTCAGTTCATCGCGCGCGGTATTTTCAAGAAATTTATTTTTTGTGCTGTGTACATTACGTACGTCAAAAAGATTTGTTACCGCCCTATCCCAGAAGAAAGATTCCACCCGCATGCCTAAAACGCTGCGGCCATAATCAACGCCGTTTCCAATACCATAAGAACTTACATCATCCCAGCTTAAAAGCTGGCCCTCGCCCTGGTAATAATTTTTAAAAGGCTTGCGGAAATGCAAATGCCTGCTCCACCATTCATCGTCCCTGGTTTCTACATAAGAAGATAAAGAGTTATCGTAATCAGTATCCATACGCGTTGCAAAAATCCGGAATTTAGTAAATGAGCTTTCCCATTCTTCAGGCTTAATCCCCTCATAGCCATAATCAGTTTTCATAATACTTTCAAAAGGAAACCGTCCCAAGAGGGAAATATGGTAAGCATTGCCGCTAAGTTTGCTAAGGTAGGTAGAATTAGTAGTATCATACCTTGATAAGGAATGCAGGAATTCAAAATTAGCTTTTAATCCGTCTATAATTTCGTAGCCCAAGTCTGTCCCGATAACATAATTTTTCGCATCCAGTTTATTCTCATTATCAACGTTGTAGCCTAGGCGGGTATTCGCAGTAACACCAATGCCGATTTTATCTAATAAAGTTGTTTTCAAGCGGGTCGCAGAAAGAAAGTTATCAATTTCCGAATAGTCCTGCCAAAGGGTTTTTGGAGAGGCTACGCTGGTTTGGATAGAAGTTTCTTCCAAAGGATTAAACTGGAATGAAAAACCGCGCATGGATGTCAGGCGCTGGCCTTCGCTATCCCGTGTAAAAAAAGACAATGATTTATCCCAATATCCTCTGGTGAAATCAACCGGCGTAGCACCGCTGTTATAGTTTCCATGTGTCCAGGAGCGCAGCCACGGGCTGTCTTCCCACCAGGTGCGGTTATTGGATGACCTCAAGGGATCATCAAAAGTCAAAGCCTGATTTTCATAGGCAAACGGGTATACCCTTAATTTTAGATCGTCTTGTTTATAATCAAACCACATTTCGCGCAAAGGCTGAAATTCGGAATAAATTTTTGTATCAGGGAGTGTAAAGGTATTGTTATATGCTGATCTGACTGAACTGGGCAGGCTGATTTTACCGTCCACTACTTTAATTTCAGGGAGGCTAAAAGAATCTCCGTTATATTTTGTATTAACGTTTTCATTAATCGTATAGCCGGTATTAGACCAGTATTTCAATTCTATATCGGCATAATCTCCGCCGGCTCCCGCAATCATAAATTTACTGCTTTTTCCGGTATAGCTCCAGGGATCCACAGTAATATTGGTGTGAAATCCCAGCCCCTCTTCTCCGCCGCTATCCAAATTTACCCTTAATCTATCATAGACTCTCGGGTCATAAGTATTTTCTTTTCTGTCGTAAGCAGTTTCGGAAAGAATACGGTAGTTTTTTTCATTCATGTCCCAGTTTGCGCGCTTCCAGATTGTATCGCTGGGAGTTACCCCTAACCTGACTTGCGCCTCACCGCTGACCCTGACACCGGCAATTTCTAAAGGTGTCCGCTCATAATTTTTTTGCACAGCATCTTTTACGCTAAAACTGCTTAAAGTACTGTTAATGATTTCTTCCCGGGAGAATTTTCTCTCAGTTGGCTGTAATGCAGGCTGTTTCATAGTAACAGGTGCGGCAGTAGCCCTGGCAGGAACTGCCTTTGTTACTTGTGCTTCCTGTGTTGCCGTTGATTCGGGCTCAGGCTTAAAAATTACACTAATATAAGCTTTAGCAGTAGGATTATTGGGATCAACCAATAAAACTTTTTTAAATTCGGAAAGCGCATCTTCATATCTGCCTTGCTTGTAGAAATTAACCGCAATTTCACAAAGATAAGATATTGATGCTTCGGACTGGCTGAAGGCAGGCAACTGGCAGAAAAAAATCCCTGCTGCGATAAAAACCGTAAGGGCAAGAAAATAAATAAACCTGTTCATAAGTTGAGAATATTATACAATATCTTTTCGTCTTGTCAATCAGATTTGTTTCAGGAGAGGCGCGTTTAGAAAGGTTATCTTAAGGGAATGCATAAAGAGGATTAATAACGTTTTGCCGTGGTTTTCAGCCAGCATGCTGCCCTTTATCCTGCAGAAGAATTTTTCCCGTAATTCCTTATTATTGCGTTCTTTTAAAACATAAAGGTATGGCAAAGGCTTATTTATTTCACCCCCGGCAAGGTCTTTTACTATGTAAACAAAATGGCGGCGGATAATACTGCGTATCCCCTGGTTATCGTTGATTTCAGAAGTAGAAATAATTCTTCTCTTCTTCTGGCCAGAAATCAGATTTTTAAACACTAAATCTCGCATTTTTCCCTCGGCTTTATATTATAATTAGCCGGGTTACCTCGGTTGAAAAATCCCCCTTCAATGTATGGGCAACCCGGCCGTCCCCCCAAAAAAGTATGTTTATCTCGGCTGGTGGGGAGAAACTCAAATCTAACTCTAATACAAAGTATGCCCCCTGGGTTTTATTGTTTCAAGGCAATAGGATAGGTTTATTGAAAGCGCTTACAGGAAAGATTTTTAGTTTTTCTAGATTTAGGATTTGTTTAGGATTTCGGATTTAGAATTTAGGATTTAACGCGGCTATTGTTTTTTAAAATAAAGGCGGGGTTCTTTACCCTGGAAAATTCTCACCAGGTTTGAATAATGCCTATATATGATAAATCCGGCAATAAGCAGGCTGAAAATAACAAGCGCGCTTGATTGTTTAAATAAAACCATAAAAACCGGCATAACAGCGCAGCAAAGCACAGAAGCAAAAGAAACAATCCTTGTAATTAAAAATATCGCTAACCATGATAAGAGCACTAAGCTCAACACAATTCCCAGCCCGGGTATTTTAAAACTTAATCCGATTAAAACTCCGAATGTCGTAGCTACGCCCTTACCGCCTTTGAACCCAAGAAAAATTGTCCAGTTATGCCCAAAAATGCAGCTTACGCCTAAAATAAGCTGTGATATATCGTTCGGCAGAACCGGCACTTGCATTAAGACAAGGTCGCTGAGAAAAGTTACAGCTAAAGCCCCTTTTAATGCGTCAATCAAAAGCACAGAAATTCCTGCTCTTTTACCAAGCACCCGCAAAGCATTGGTTGCGCCGACATTACCAGAGCCGAATTTACGTATATCAATATTTTTCAGCAGCCTGCCGGCGATATAAGCCGTCGGTATGGAGCCTAATAAATAACTAATGACTATTCCGAGAATTATCCAGAGCATAGATGGATTTAAACCCCCGCTTTACGTAATCCAGGCCCGAAACAAGCGTAAAAAATACAGCTATTGACCAGAAGACAAAAGCATATTTAAATTGTATAAGGATGGCGATTACCGAGGCCATCTGAAACGCGGTTGTAAGTTTCCCCCATTTTGTAGGAGCTATACTGATAGTCTGTTTCAGCATATAAACCACTATTGTGCCGATAATAATAATTACATCCCTGCTTATAACAATCAAAGTAACCCAGAGCGGGAATTTTATATGCCCGGGGAAATCCTTAATCGCCGCCAGGAAAATAAATGCGCTTATCAAAAGCAATTTATCGCCCAGAGGGTCCAGCACCATGCCGGCTTTAGAAAATTGTTTTGACTTTCTGGCAATGTAGCCGTCAACAGCATCTGATATGACCCCCAAAATAAAAATTCCCAGCGCGACAAAACGCAGGTAATCCCTCTGCGGATAATCGTAATAAATCAGGCAGCCGACGAAAAACGGAACACTTAAAATCCTGAAAGTGGAAATCTTGTTAGCGAAGTTCATCGTATTAACCTCATCCGTTGCGGCGGCCAATAAATTAACATAGCCTCACCGACGATACTTTTATATGGTACAAAACCCCAGTAACGGCTGTCCTGTGAAGACGAAGAATTATCCCCCATGACAAAATAACTGTCCTTGGGGACAATAATTTTCTGCCCTTCCTGGGCAAAATCTCCCCGGTTATAATAATACCTCTGGTTGAAAACAGGATCCAGAAGCGGTTTATCATTTATGTAAACTGTCCCATTTTTGATTTCTACGCTTTCGCCGCCCAAAGCAACCAGCCTTTTAATAAAATTTTTTTTCTCATCCAGCGGATAAATAAAAACTACCACATCTCCTCTTTTAGGATGGCGTAATCCCGGCAGGCGGAAATTTATAAAGGGTATCCTTGCGCCGTAAGTGAACTTATTGACAAGGATAATATCCCCTTCTAAAAGCGTGGTGCGCATTGAACCGGTAGGAATTTTAAACGGCTCAACAATAAGGATGCGGATGACCATTGCCAGAAGAAAGGCAATCAGCAATGACTCTGCCCATTCCCTGATGATTGATTTCTTTCTTAATTTCTGCTGAGGGTTCATATTTTAAGGACCTCCAAAAATGCTTCCTGCGGTATTTCAACTTTGCCAAAATTTTTCAGCCGCTTTTTGCCTTCTTTTTGTTTATCCCAAAGTTTACGCTTACGGGTAATGTCGCCGCCGTAGCATTTCGCGGTAACGTGTTTTCCTATTGCGCGCACTTTTTCTGAAGCCAAAATCTGCGTGCCGATTGCCGCCTGGATACTGACTTCAAACAGTTGACGGGGTATTAATTCTTTTAATTTAGAGACAAGGGCATGCGCGCGGTTATAGGCCTTATCTTTGCACATCAGCGATGAGAAAGCATCGCAGGCAACCCCGTTTATCAAAATATCCAGCCTGACCAGTTTTGTCGGCAAATAATCTTTAAATTCATAATCCAGGGATCCGTAACCGCGGGTCAATGATTTCATCCGGTCATAAAAATCAACAATGATTTCTGAAAGCGGAATATCAAAAATTACCTTTACCCTGTCTTCTCCCAGGTATTCATTAGATTGAAATATTCCTCTTCTTGATTTGGTAAAATCGCACACTGCTTCTATTGAATCTACAGGCACAATCATTAAAAGGCTTGCATAAGGCTCCTGCGCTTCCTGGATATCCTGATTTCCAGGAAGCTTGCTGGGCGTATCTACATCTATTAATGTTCCGTCAACCTTCCTTACTCTATATACAACATTAGGCACAGTGAGGATTAAATTCAGGTTATACTCTCTTTCCAGGCGTTCCTGGACTATTTCCATATGCAAAAGCCCGAGAAACCCGCAGCGAAAACCTGACCCGAAAGACTGGGAATTTTCCGGCTCAAAAATAAATGAAGCGTCAGATAATTTTAATTTATCCATGGCATCGCGTAAATCAGGAAAATCCCCCGGATTAACCGGATAAATCCCGCAGAAAACAAGCGGCTTTAATGTCCTATAGCCTGGTAAAGCTGTTTCGCAGGGGTTTTTAGTATCAGTAATAGTATCGCCGATGATAATTTCCCGCGCATCGCGCATATTTGCCGTAAAATATCCGACTTCTCCGCAGCCTAACGAATCCACCGGCACATAGCTGAGAGTAAAAACGCCTAATTCTTCAATTTTATAAGTTTTTCCGGAATGCATCATTTTTAATTGCGTTGCTTTGGAAATACTTCCTTCCACAATCCTTACAAAAACAACCACACCTTTAAACGCGTCAAAACGGCAGTCAAAAACAAGTGCTTTCAAAGGGCTGTTTTCTTCGCCTATAGGATGAGGAATAACTTCTACAATCCTGTCTAAAATTTCTATCACCCCGGTACCTTCTTTGGCTGAGGCGAGGATTATCTCTTCTTCTTCAAAACCCAAAACACCGGTAACTTGCCTCTCTACGCGCGGCACATCAGCAGAATTTAAATCAATCTTATTGATTACCGGAATAATTTTCAGGTTATTATTTTCGGCAAGATAATAATTTGCCACGGTTTGCGCTTCAATACCCTGGCCCGCATCAATCACCAGGAGCGCGCCTTCACAGGCAGCCAGGGATTTGGAAACTTCATAAGTAAAATCTACATGCCCCGGGGTATCAATCAGGTTAAAAATATAATTTTTTTTGTGCTTCCTGGAATGATATTTAAGCCTGACCATAGAAGCTTTGATAGTAATACCGCGCTCCTTTTCCAGGTCCATATCATCCAAAAGCTGCGTCCCTTTGTGAGACCTCTCCACTGCGCCGGTTATTTCAAGGATTCTGTCGGCAAGCGTAGATTTCCCGTGGTCAATATGGGCAATGATTGAAAAATTTCTGATTAACGTTTTATCCATAACTATTATAAATACCCCTGTAAAGCCTTTACAACTTCTTCTATGCTCATATCCGTAGTGTCAATATAAACAGCGTCTTCGGCTTTTTTAAGCGGCGCGCATTCACGCGTAGAATCAATTTTATCGCGGTTGCTCAAATCAGACTCCACATCGCCTAATGTTATGCCCTGCCCAAGGCCGACTAATTCTTTATAGCGGCGCTTTGCCCGTTCTGCGGATTTAGCATCAAGGTAAAACTTTTTATCCGCATCAGGGAATACCACTGTCCCTATATCCCGGCCGTCTAAAACACTGTCTTTGCTCCTGCCTAATTTACGCTGTAATCCCAGCATCACTTCCCTTACTTCCCTGATTTTCGCGATATCAGAAACAAACCTGGTAATCCTCGGCTCGCGGATAGCGGAAGAAACATCCTTACCGTCAAGATAGACCTTTAAAGCAGCAAGCTCATCATTAACCAGATCAATAACGGAATCACGGGCTAATTCAATAATTGCGGGAATATCAGAAAGGGGAATTTTCTGCTCAATTGTTTTCAAAGTCAGGGCGCGGTACATTGCGCCGGTATCTATGTAAAGAAACCCCAGCTTTTTAGCTAAAATTCTGGCAACCGTACTTTTACCTGCGCCTGCCGGGCCGTCAATAGCAATAATCATCTATAGGGCTTCTCGTTTACTTTTTGCCTCTGCGAGTATCTTATTAAGTAATTTTTTATTCTTCTTTTTTATCGCCTGTTTAATCAGGCTGGTTTTTGCCTGGAATTCATCAATTGCCCTGAGGAGGTTCTTCTGGTTATTTAAAAAGATATCCGCCCAGAGCTCGTTGTCAGAGGCAGCGATGCGAGTGGTATCTTTTAAACCGCTGGAGGCGAAATTTAAAAATTTACCGGGAATAACGCTGATTAAGGCGAATGCCGCGATATGCGGCAAGTGGCTTATAAAAGACAATGCTTCGTCGTGCTTATCAGGAGAAAGGAAAAATACCCGCGCTCCCAGATGCAGCCATAATTCCTCTATTTTTTTACGCACGAATACCGCGGTATTGCGCGTAGGAGTCAATAAACACAGGGAATTCTTAAATAGGTCATCCCGGGCATTGAGAATGCCTCTTTTTTCCGAGCCTGCCAGAGGATGCGTGCCGATATAATTGGGAAAAATTTTCTCAAGCTTTGCGACAATCCCCTCTTTAGTGCTGCCAACATCAATCATAATACAATCTTTTTTTATAATTCCGGCGATTTGAGGAGCGAGTTTCAGGATCTGTTCTACAGGAGTAGCTAAAATAACCAGGTCCGCGTCTTTAATGATCTGTAAATTCTGCGATCCGCAATCTATGGCTTTTTTTCGTTTTGCCAGGCCAATTGATTTTTTATGAAAACTCACTCCAAGGACCTTACGGCAAATATGGTTTTTTTTCAAAGCCATACCGATTGACCCGCCGATTAATCCTGTTCCTACTATAGCTGCCTGATTAAATAGTACCATAGTTTAAATTTCCCTGCCTACTGCCTTGGCAATTGTTTTTAGTTCATTTACCAAAGCGGCAAAATTAGCCGGAGTTAATGACTGCGCGCCGTCTGACAATGCTTCTTCGGGATGATTATGCACTTCAATAATTAAGCCGTCGCATCCAGAGGCTGCTGCTGCTTTGGAAAGCGCGGGCACCAGGCCCCATTTTCCCGCGGCATGGGACGGATCAACAATAATCGGCAGATGAGAAAACTGCTTAACTACAGGGACTGCGCTTATATCCAATGTGTTACGCGTAGCATCTTCAAAAGTGCGGATACCGCGCTCGCAAAGAATAACATTAAAATTACCTCCCGCAGTAATATATTCTGCGGACATTAAAAGTTCTTTAATCGTGGAAGAAAGCCCTCTTTTTAAGAGGACCGGCTTCTTAGTCAGCCCGACTTCTTTTAAGAGGTTAAAATTCTGCATATTTCGCGCGCCGATTTGCAGTACATCTACGTATTCTGCTACCAGCTTGACATCGCGCGGATCCATTACTTC
>Ga0265297_10008317_pt1 | contig 13877 bp, 9 predicted proteins | sample Munlanlwell13791_FD_192502 | JGI IMG/M metagenome (GOLD analysis project Ga0265297, IMG submission 192502) | Leachate microbial communities from a municipal landfill in Southern Ontario, Canada - Leachate well 137-91 | ecosystem: Engineered > Solid waste > Landfill > Unclassified | place... | reverse complement strand
GCCAATTCTCCTTTTTTCGAAAAAATAATATCCAGCGTTTCTATATCTTTGTTTCGAAGAAATTGCGTTGCGATGTTAATGTTGGCCATCAGCATATCCACATTAGGAAAAGCTGATAAAGAGATTTTTTGGAGAATGTAATCGGCCTTGGTGGTTTTAACCAAAAAGGTTTGATTGATATGACCTTCGCCATAAGGTTCGATGCTTAAAACGTTGCCCTTAATCAAGAATTTGTTAACAATGCTTGTTACATAAGAAATTAATTTATCGTTCTTCATAATAATGATTCCCATTAATAATTCGGTTTAATACCTTTGAATAAATAATAATAAATCCATTGATAAACACCTGCTGTCCATCCGAGCATTTCGGCGTTTGGAAATTCTTTCTTTTCCACTATGTCGTCAGAAATGGCGCTATACACTTTTATTTTTATTCATGAGCGACTTACTTGAGTATATATTGCTCTCAGTGAATTTTGAAAGATGAACCATTATTCAATCGGCTTTCTTCGGCAGCGAAAGCCATTAAATGACTTTCGACAGATACCGCAAGAGTTGTGCTGCCTTCTTTGGTCGAAATAAGGTTTTGATATAAGGAATGAATTAATCCGTCATCACCTCCACCATGTCCATTCACGCCTTCGATTAAACTGGATATTTCGATTCTTTGATCTTTTTGGCCAAATGGCATCACGGTGATATATCCGGACATTTCATCTAAGTCGATTTGACCCCGCGTTCCGTAGAACTTCATGATTCTTCCGGCATGTGCGGTAAAACCAGTCATTCTCAAGTTCGCCGTTACTCCGTTTTTAAATTTAATGACCGTAATTTCATTATCTACGACATTGTTATCGCAATTATAAACGCATCGACCGTATGGGCCATTATCAAGAGCGTGCTTCAAAGTTTCATCGGTTATGGGTCTTTCATCGGAAATCATGGCTCTGCCCCAAAATTGTTGTTCGATGTAGATCTTATAGGCATCAAAGAGGCAGGTGCCTTTATATTTGCAGTCTTTGCATCGATTTGAGGCACCGAGAGGCTGATTTTCCTTTTTAAAATAACGTAAGTCACCAATGGATGATAATGTGTCGCAAGGACTATTTGCGTACCAGACTAATAAATCTAAATCATGGCAGCATTTCGCCAGTATCATTGGCGAAGCAACTTTTGAATCTCTCCAGTTGCCCCTGACATATGAATGGGATTGATGTCTATATTCAACGTTTTCAATTGCGTCAATCATAACCAATTCACCGATAGTGCCGCTTTCAATTAATTCCTTAACTTTTGTAAAAGCCGGTGCGTATCTTAAGACGTGACAAACAAATATTTTATGGTTATATTTCTTTTGGGCTTCGATTAATGAGATAATTTCTTCTTTGTCGCCGGAAATAGGTTTTTCCAAAAGAATATCGTATCCGAGTTTTAAACCTTTTATTGCGTGACCGACATGGTCTCTGTCTTGAGTGGAAACCACCAATAGATCACCGCGCTTTTCTTTAAAAAAGGCATCTTCCGAGGTGAAACAATTATCTTCTTTAACGTTGAAAGTATCTTTTCCGAAAGATAAACGTTTTTGATTTAAATCACACAAAGAAACAAGCTCGTAATGATTCGATTCCTTTTGCATCCTTTCAAGATAGCAAAATCCTCTATGTCCTAACCCGATGCAACTGACTTTATATATTTTTTCCATCACTTTTAACCTCTCGTTTTTCTTTTTTCTCTTTCATTTGAAAACAAAAATCGCAGTACGGACCGCCTTCCATCAAAGTGGTATTTCTCGTCATGCAAATATCTTCATTAAACCCTTTTGAAGCATAATGGTCCGAACGGCAAGCCAGAAGATACATAAGTTTTTCGGCGCCAATCTTTTTTGCCATCTCGTATTTTGGGCAATATGTGATCTTGCGATAATATTTCCCGTCCTCATCTTTTGCTTCCATCTTCCACCCCATATCCGTAAGGGGATCAAACAACAAGTGGATAAACATTTCTAACGAATCGTCATTTAGCAATGCAGATATTTCTTTGAAAGTCGCAAAAGAATCTTGACCTATATTCTTATCTATAAGCTCATCTACTTCAGGCCCGAATCTATCTCTTAATGCCTTGTACATGGAGTTTTTCTGGTTCGTGTTCCACTCTATGGTATTTTCATTAAGCAGAGCCTTTATTTTTTCCATTATTTCATTTGGTATTTCTTTTGTTTTTGTCATATCCGAATCCTTTCAAAAATCAAGAACACCAAACAAAATTGAAGCAGTCCAGGGCTTTAGCATAATCGTCTCTATTATAAGCATAATGAATTGAGTCCTGAATGATGTTCCTATTATCTTGATCGTTTGCTCTTTTCATAATAATCTTCTTTATCCACTTAAATTATAAACAATAGATTTTATTAATAAAGTTTTTTTTAACTAAGTTTAAAAACTCACTATACTATGTGCGATTCATGATTTATAATATGCATGTGGAAAAGAAGATTTTGAAAATTAAGCCGCACCATTTTCTCGACTTTTTATACGATTTGGCGATTGATAATAGACACGATGAGCCTAACCCATATAAAAATGATAATGGTAGACTTTGCCGCGCTTTTATAGATGGAAAAATAACAAGAATAGTATTTACTCCATTTGTGGATGATATATGCAGACCATGCAAAAAATTAATCGGCGGCAATAGGTGCATTGATTATTTTGATGATGTGACTACTTCGTGTTATGGATTTAGATATAAAAATGATTTCAATTATCAATTAGATATCAAACTAAACGCTGCCCTGCCAAGTGTTTTTATATTTGACGTAGAGCAGGATATGATTGATGTTTTGAAAGCATTAAAAGAAAAACTCACAAACGAAATAATTAATTTATATCTTTGGAAACGTTCAGAACGTGAAAAAAACACATTCTTGGGAATAGAAAAAGCAATTACTGTCTATAAGTGAATTCAACGATAACAATATAGAGTAAAGTTTCGCCTAGTTTCTTTTTTTCTTATGCCCTTTTAGAGACGATTTCCGTTATCGGCACTATGAGACTAGCACATCGAGTTCAAATATTCTTCCGCCGTAATTTTCATCAAAAGTCACAGCTAGAGTATTGGTGACTTTATCAAAAGAATATTTGGTTTGATACGATGCCGGATATCCAACTTTTATTTTGCCGACATTGTATCTATTTAGTTGAACTTTAACGGTTCTTGGTTTGCCGGAAGTATTCCAAACGCCAAGAATTATTCTGTTCTTATTCTTTAAACCGCCAATGACTTCCTTGTCAAAGAAATGAGATGTCCCATGAGGATAGACCGGGACGCTATTCTTTTTGTATTCCACGATCAATTTGTAATATTGAATGCCTTCTTGAATTAAATCTAATTGAGATTCGGGCAATTTATCGATAAAACTAGCCAGATGTATTCTTCCGAGCATCGCATTGCACATATTCATAATCACGACTTCATCCGAAGGCATAATCTTTTCATAATCATTTAATGGATATGACCAAACCGCTGCTTGTTCAGGAGTGCAAGCCGTAAAGACATTCGTGGCCAAATAAGGGTATTTCCGATAGTTTGTTTGATCGGATGTTGATTGAATGGGGCAATATTTAAGCATTTCGTAATCCATCCTATTTCCGCCCGAACCACAGTTTTCAATCGTTAATTGAGGATACTTATCCATCACTTCATTTAACCAGCGAATATAGGCGCGATTGTGTTTAAGCAAACCATCGCCAATCGAATCGCTATCAAAATCATTTCCGGGTCCGCTATCGACGTTATAATCAATCTTTAAATAATCGAGGTTATATAGTTTCATTAGTTTGTCGATTACGTTCATGGCATATTGATAAACTTCTTGATTGGCAAAATTCAACTGATATCTTTTGTTATTAACATTTTTGATGCCGCGAATTTGAAACAGCCACCCATCTTTCATTTTTCTTAAGATAGGCGAATTAATGCCGACGGCTTCAATCTCAATCCAAATGCCGGCTTTCATGCCTTTTGATTTTATGTAATCAATAACATATTTGAGACCGCCATTGGGGAAGTTGACGGGTTCTTCTTGCCAAACGCCGAGAATATCCCACCAATTAGATCCCTTGGCGAACCATCCGGCATCGATGCAAAATTCATCGCACCCCACTCTTGAAGCAATATCCACAAGCGGTAGAATAGCGTCGGTGGTTTGGGTATCCCATAAAGCATGCATGTAATTATTAAAGATGACGGGAAGCTGATGGAGATCCTCACTATCTCTTCTCATCATTCTTCTTGCCTTTGTAATTTCTTGGATTGTCTCTTCGAAATCTTGGCCGAATGATAAAGTGGCGTGAACCGATTCAAACCTTTCGCCCGGAGCAAGTTTTTTAATCCATTGATTATCATTGAACTCCGGCCCGGAAGCTGATAGATAAGCTTGGCTGAGAAAGTTCGCGATTTCAAAATGCCAAGAACCGTTGTTCTCCACTTGGACCAAAGTAGCGGTTTTCTTCTTTTTATTCTCAAAAACCATCATCGGTAGATGCTCCTTTGTGGACCAACTGCCCGTATTATTGATGCAATACCGTTTCATCGAAGTAAATGAATTGCTGTCAAAAATTCCGAGATCAAAGAGCTTGTGCTTGTGCCATTGAGCTTCTTCAAGCCAACTGTTTGTAGCTTCATATAAATAAGTATTTTTGTCATTAGCGGGGCAGACGCCCAAAAAAGTAAAAGAAGACAAAAAAGTTAAAAACGTCGGCATTTTACTAATATTTTCAACGATATTAAAGGAAGTAAATGATTTTACATCTTTATAGAAACGATAATAGGTCTCCACTTGCAAATCGTCGTTTTTGGTGACGATGATGAGCTCTCTTCCTTTTGAAGTCTCGATCTCCTGATGAGAAACATATTTGTAGGTCTCGGCATATCCGCTTTGAAAATGTTTGAGACCGCGGGTTTTATTGTTGGTTTCGCCTAAATAAGAGGCCTCCACCAATGAATAAAATTTGGCCGCTTCGGGTATTATATTTTTAATTTTATGATCTTTTGGTCCGCAATAAAGAAGCACTATTTTTCCTTCTTCAGTAATCGATAAATTCAGTGCAATGCCAGAGTAAATAAACTCAATGTTTTTGTTGATTCTTGAACTCATAATTAACCCCTATATAAAAATCCATAGTGAAACATTCTTTCATAATATAATCGTATCCGCTAAGACTTGGGATATCGATTAGATTGTTACATTTTTTATCTAACCATTGATAGGAAGAAGCGCAATCAGACATAGTGAACTAATTGGAAGGAGAAACTATTCTATACCAATTATTACATTGAATCTCATAGTCTATTCCATCGTAAGGCAAGATATCCTTTTCCAGCTCTTCAATCTTGTTCATTTTGCCGTTCAAATAATCATTTATTCTTTCGGCCGCGCTAATCATCCGGTTTTTCAAAAACCCTAGGCGTCCATCCAAAACTTCATAGCCAAACATCCGGCATTCAATCATCCATTGATTCTTGGCGCTTTCATGAAATGCATTTAATGAATCAAGCCCTTTGCTGATCGTATCCAATGATTTGGCAAGTTCGGTTTTATTGTCTTCTCGATAGGCCTTTCTAATCTTAATTCCTAAATCTGCTTTGTATGAAAGGAACTTGGAAAGGTTAGCGAGATTATCATAAACATATTTGTAGCGTTTGCTTTTATTGCCGTTTTTCATTAATATTTCCGCAAATTCAGCATAATTTTTGCTAAAATCTTCTTTTACTTGGCAATCAAAAATGCCGAGCAACAGATCTTGATAAAGCAAAAATTTAGATGGATTATAAGAGGGTGCGAGGCGTTTTTTGGCGGGTTGATCAGGTAGATCCATCGTTTTGAAATCAGCGAGAGTTTCATCTGTTAGCGCGACTAATAAGGAGTTGATATCTTTCTCGCTATTAGAGCCAATAAAGTTATAGATTGATGCTTGAGCCATGACCGGTAACGCGCTGAAGAATGAACATTCATTGCCGTTATCTCCCCAGGCTGTAATAAAGACCTCGTCTACTTTTTCATTTATACATGCACCGAGGGCCTTTTCAGTAAACTCCATCGATGTTTCAATGGCTGGAGTATAGCCTTTCCATCTCCAGGAACCTCCGGCAAAAACGATGGGGTTGTTCGTTTGCTTATGGAATTTAATCATGTTCAAATAGGTAAGATCATCATTGTGATAATAATCCCAGTAAACCAATTTGACATCCGGCGGAACAAGCTTGAGCGTAGAATCTGGTAAAGGTGTTTTTATATAGTATTCTTCGTCCTGACTGTTCAAACGGAAATACATGTCAGACCAGATTATCGGCAAGAAATCATACTTTTGGCATATGGCCATCACTTTGGCTAGATGACGCGAAAACATTGCTACGCGATCTTTGTAGCCATAAAGCCGCAAGTAACGTTTGAGACCCATTTCAACTGACTCGTCCATGCCGACATGTATCTCTTTACTTCTAAAGCAGCTGCGGCAGAAAGAAATCATGTCCTCGATGAGTTTGTAGGTTTCTGGATAATCCACTAAAAGATTGTCCTCACCGTCTTTTAAGTGATGCAGCGGTCCCCATTTTAGGGCTTGATACATATGGCCTAAGGTTTGAATGCAGGGAACGAGTTCGACGCCAAAGGATTCTCCGTAATCGACAAATTCTTTAATATCTTCTTTGGTGTAGGATCCTCTTAAATAGCCAAAATAAGGATGACTGTCGAGCTGATAAGTATCTTCGGTATACAAAAGTAAACGATTGCTTCCCATTAAGGCTTCCAATAAAATCATCTCTTTAACTTTTTCGTTTCTCATAACTCCGTTACGGGAGCAATCGAGCATCAAACCATCCGTTTTAAAATTGCGATGAAAAGCCAGAGAATAATGCTTTTGGCTGTGCTTCTCCTTAATAAGTGTCAATCCACGAAACAAACTAGCCAATTGACCATATTCTATTTTTACTTCTTTATCGTTTCTCGTTATCGAAAGCGCATTTGGATTATCGGCCAAAGAATAGGTGATATCCAATCCGACAAAAAACTCTTCTCCCAAATATTCTTTCGCAACGTCAATGCATTGTTCTAATTTCATAATTCGTTCTCGGTAAAAATGATGTTATCTAAATAGGTGGTGGCAGTTTCTTTATTATTATTGTCAACGCCTTTAAAGCCAAAGCCGAGGCGAATGCACTCTGTTATTACATTAAAAGCGGCGTCAGCTCCAAAATCAAGAGTCAAATGAGCCCAGCCATTTTCGTCGACAGAGGATGGTGAAACAACTGCGCGGACGGCTGGGATATTCCATCCATTTTGAACGGCAAAAACTTCAATCTCGTGATTTGTAATGTCGCTCGAAAACTTAATATCCATCTCAATCGTCCCTTGATGGATGTCAGGGAACGCCGAACCCGCAAAAGTCGTTTCCAAATTTAAAATAACAGCATAGCCATTCGCCGCATTTTGTTCCTTGCCGTCAAACGTAACCTTAAGGGAGGAAGCAGAATCTTTTGATTCATTATTGTCCACCGCCGTATTTGCACTTGACCATCCGGTGTCAATCGCGGCGTTTTCCCAGCCATCGGCAATCGTCTCAGGTTCGGGAACGCCGGCATATTGATCAAAGAAAATGTTATCTAGATGAACTTCCGCAGTCGCTTTATTCGAAGCATCAACCCCCGGGAAAGCGAATCCTAATCTAACTCCCTCAGAAATATTAACAAATTGCTCATGTTCACCAAAATCAATTGTTAAATGATCCCAGCCATTAGCGGTGCTTGCAGGAGTAGCGGCAAATCTAGTGGAGTGCGTCCACTCTTTTTGGACGGCAATGATTTCCATACTGTGATTGGTTACATCGGCGCTGAAGTGAACATCAAGTTCTAGAACGCCATGTGTAAATGAAGGAAGTTCATCATTCCCAAATTGGGCTTCGGGCGACAAAACGACCGCGTAACCATTAACGTTGGGTTCTTTCACATTAAATGAGAGAAGCATTGAGGACAAAGAATCATGTTCGGCAGAACTATTAACAAAGTCGCGATCATAAACGGCACCGGCGGAGCTCCATCCGTCATCACGCTCCATATTTTCCCAGCCGTAATCGAGCGTTTCCGCCGTGGCATAAGAAGTGGTATCGACATTCGGGAAGCGGTCAGCGGTATAAGGGACAATGTCCACGCCATCAAGGAAGAATTGATAATTATAGACCTCGTCTCCGCTTTCAGGAGTACCGGCCCACTTTGTCTTAATCGAGACAGTATCATTTCTGATTCCATCTTCATCGACGAATAAGGGGTGTTGAATGCCCATGTGCTTTAAAGAGAAGTTAATTTCGGTCCATCCGTTCGGTTCGGCAAATTGCGGAACGATAAGTTGATTGCCCCAGTCAATATCCGTTAAACCTGTATATTTGTCGACGATGCGCGGCTGAAATTCGAGCGCATAATCGGTGGAATTGAAAATCCAGAAACTAATTACGGCATTTTCCCAAGTCTGATCGGTCCAATGCGGCAATAGAAGAAAACTATTCAAAGTCATGAAGACACCGCCCCATAGATAAGGATTGCTGCCTTGATAACGAACTGACAAGGCCGAATGTCCATTTTCCTCTTTAAAGTAGGTAGAATCGGTAATGAGTTCTTTTGAAAAGCCATTATCAGCCCAACCTGCATCACCAGAACTTTCTAATAATTCGTCGACAAGATCGGCCCTTTGAGAAACGGGAACATTTTTTGTTTTTTGAGCTGTAGCTCTTCCTTTTTTAGCGGTAACAAGAACCGAGACATCAAACAATTCGGTCGGCGTGAAAGAGAAACCGTTCGTCACGGGCAGCGTTTTTTCTTCCATAGTGTAAAAATTTTGATAATAGACGTCGATCGAGTAATTAACGCCTTCCTCCATGCTCAAAACATCAGAGAAATCATATTCTTCTCCGACATAGGCGGTTGGAGTGATAAAGCTAAACTGAATATTGAGAGAATTGCCTTGCCCTCCGTCGCAGCCCGAAACCAAAACGGCTGTCAGTGGCAATAAAAGGGGCACGAGGGTTTTTAGTTTCATTTATTATCCTCCGATTAATCTAGCAAGATGGCCATGCCGGCATCGAGGTTCTCGTACAGGACTTCGAGCACGTTTAATAATTCAAGGCGCACTTCTTCAAATGCCTCAACATCTAAATTGGAGATCATGTTTTCGTATATGCGCGAATAGTACTTTTCCAATAACTCGTTGGTAACATGTTCTGTGTTATGCACATCATTATATTCTTGGACTTTTCCATCGATCATCCATAGATATTCGTATTCTTCGCTACTTGCCAAAAGACTTTCTAGTCTCAAGGTCGTAATGGGCCCATCAACGCCAAACATTAAGCCTGGATAGACGAGGTAGCCGTCACCGGCGCAGTTTTCCCAAGCAATCGGATCGTTCCAAATATCACGAGGGCCGGAAAAGTTGTTTTTCCATTTGCTGAAGAAACACATGTTCCAGTTTAAAACGCCATTAACACCGTAGTTGTATTGCATGTATTTTAACTGACGAGAGGTGATTAATTTTGCGTCTAAGTGGTAGTTTGGATATGGCATGACTGGATCGTTGCAGACATACCACCAAGCTTGTTCGAGGTCTTCGCGTTGACTGGCGGCTTTTCTTCCCGCATAAATTTGACGGTTTTCTTCGGTCTGGAAATTCTGAACCTGAGGACACCAAATTGTGACTCCACCAGTTTCAGGTGTTGCCACTAACGATTCGCTATAGGGAGTAGTAACAAGATTTCCCATGCCCATGAAGGACTGATATAAATCAGGATACGCAGTTAACTGCGTGGATAATGATTTTTTGATATCGTAAACTGTTTTATCATGATATCTTACGTCTTCGAATTTTGATGCTGCCGGTTCATCATCAATATAGTAGTAGGCTTTAGCAAATAAATCGATTGTTTGATCGCCGGCATGACGTAATTCAAGGTTTTTATCGATCATTGTTTGTAAGAGGTTTCTGATATAGGCTTCGGTGAAATTCTGAATCGAGATCGGCAAACGATGTGTGGTTATCCGTTCATCTCGCACTACTTTCTCAACATAGTTATTGACAAAGGAATTGATGCTTCCGGTTAATTCCGGCGGTAATGAGGCGGGTGATAAGCGTTTGCTAACCGTGAACTCAAAATATTTCATGTTCATCTCAGGTCCGGCCTTTCGCTTTTCGCCATTGATGATTTGTTCATACCAGATTAAGTAAGAACTATTGCCGTGGTTGGTGTTGGGCATCACGACATCATGGACGTCGACTTCAAAAGGAATATCGATAACTTCGTCGTCCAAATGCAATTTTCCGACGCCTTCATAATGTCCCGCGGGAGTATCCTCCTCGGTTCGCAAATTGATGAATAGAGATTGGTTGAAACCTTCAGCGATGTGGTCATATCTCCTGAATTTATAATTTTCTAATGGAATTAAGGCATCTGGATACAATCCGCTGACTGCCGATCTTTCGTTAGAAAAGTCAACATTCATATAATAGGCTACGGCAACCGAGAAATGATCTTTCGAGATCGTCCCGCTGTCGCCCGTGACATCTGGACATTCAAAATCAAATGAATCGATGTAATTGGAAGGGGTTATCATCAATTGAACAGCTTCATTTTCATTTTTGATACTGGAGAACCTCAAGGCGTTATCCCTATCCAGAAAGATGGCATTATCTTCGTCCGATTCATCAAAATAGTCCCAGTCGGCCAAGAGGTTTTCGGTCGAATAGGCATGCCAAGTTCGGTGTTCGCTATTTGTATCGGCGGGATTGCAACCGGCTAATGTCGAACAGAGAGTTATCAGAACGGCCGGTATTATAATTGTCTTTTTCTTCATGTTTTTACCCTTTCAAACCACCAATTGTGGTGTTTTCCATAATCAGTTTTTGGAACGACACAAACAAAATCAAAATCGGGATAATAGATATTACGACAACCGCCAAATAAACAGGGTACGATATCCTTGTCGTCTCATCTTTTAACAAATAAACAGCTAATGATAAAGGCGCCCAACTGGGCATATATAAGTAGGCGGTCATATAATCGTTCCAGGCCCCGATAAAATTTACGACAAACAAGGACGCCAAGATAGGTTTTACAGAAGGAAGCATAATTTTGAAGAAAGTCGAAAAGTGGCTCGCTCCATCGATAAAAGCTGATTCGGCGTAGCTCCAAGGAACGCTTTTAAAGGCGGAATAAAGGATCAGAAAGGAAAAGCCAAAACCGCCAAACCAAATCGGCCAAATCAAGAAGGGATTATCAGCGATTTTTAAGGTTCCCCACAACAATTGATACATGCCGGTGACGCCGCCGACAAGCGGGATAATCTGAATAAAAATGGCAACTGTATAGATTAAGGTCGATGCTTTAAATCTATACTTTGCGACGACGTATGATGTCAAGCATGAAGCGAATATACCCAAAAACGTGGATAGGACGCTCATCCAGATGCTGTTGATGATTGCTTTAACAATGTTAGTTCTGCCGGCGGCCGCAGTGGTAAAAGCGGTTTTATAATTTTCGAACGTCCAGTTTAATGGAAGACCAATGCTGTCCAAGTCATATTCCACGGTTGGCTTAAAAGAATTGTATACAGCCCAAATAAGGGGAAACAATAAGGTGAATCCATAGACTAAGAAAATGACAAACATGACGGAAAGAGTAATCTTTTCACCAACCGATTTCTTCTTCCACACATTGACATACTCATGCCATTTTGAGGTTTTGTATCTCTTGTTTTCATCTCTTGTTAAAACAATTAATTGATTATCGGTTTCAATCATCGGATCGTTAATATTAGGAATTCTGTTCTTCATAAGTTGCTCCTAATATTCGACGGTGGCTGAAACTTTATTAAGCAGCCAGCGGATGACTAAAACAAAAGGCAAACCAATAGCGGTAAATATGAGGCCAACCGCTGCTGGGTAGTATATCGAGGCGTGCGAATCGATCGCGGTTGTCCATTTAACGATATACCAGCCAACCATCGATGCCGTTTTCACCGAAGGAGTAAGAATCATAACAGCACCGTAAGAGATGAACATTCCGCTTAAGGAAAAAATGATTAAAGTGGTAATCGTCGGCCAAATAAGCGGAATGACGATGCTAAAAAATTGGCGGAAAAAGCCAACGCCATCAACTTCGGCGCTCTCAAAAATCTCATTCGGAATTCTTTTCATCGCGCCATAAAACAAAATCATATTGATTCCCACGCAAGTCCAGATTGAATACATAATGACCATCAAAAAGGCCGTACTATCGGCTGCAAATAATCCCAGTTGTTCCATCTCCCTGGTAATAAAACCGATGGATTTTAATAGTTCATAAGCTGGGGCGCCTTCGAGCAATAACACGCGAAAAAGAGTTGTGGTAACGGTGGCGCCAATAATGGAGGGCAAATAGAAGATGATTTTGAAAACGCCCGACATCGGGACTCTTTTAAAAAGAACGTAAGAGAAGAAAATAACGATTGGGGTGGAGATAAAAATATTGACCGCGAAGTAGATCAAACTATTTTTGATTGCATAGACTATTTCGTTGTGTTGTCCGAGAAAATCTTTCCCTTGGAACAGGAACGTAAAGAATTGTTCAAAATTCTTAAGGGTAAAGCCCCCACTTGCATCTTGGAAGCCCATGATAATGGAGTTGAAGTTGGGGATGACCCAGAACAAAATGAATTGAAGCACCGGGAAAAGTAACATCAGCACGATGAAAAGAATCTCGCTGGAGCGCTTTGTCATGTGACGAGTTGCCATCTTGCTTTCGCTAGCAAGGGCAGGAACATCGATTATTCGATGCTCAACATATTCTCCGTATACTTCGTTTGTCATTCTTATAGCCAGTGCACAAAGGCCATGTATCTCGACCAATTATTTCTTACATAAGCGAGTTCATTTTCATAAATAAACTGAGCAGAAAATGTCTTTGTTGAAGCTTTATCCAGCATGATGGATTTATAGGTGTTCGGATGAACCCAGGCCGTATAATTGAAGTTCATTAACTGGGCGACGTTTCTCACGTTGTTGAAAGGCGAGGCAGTAGTGATCATATGTGGATTATCATAGTTGACAATCTTGTCTAATGATCTTTGAAATGGCGTGTCAGTGTCACCATCTCCTGTTTCATATGCCAAAGGCATATTAGCATAAGCATTATTTCTGAAAATTCTGCAGCCGTCGTTGCTGTAGAGGAATCTGATGAATAGTTTAGCGGCATCTTTAGCATCGGCGTAGGACGGAATCACGATTTCGTGTGCCCCGCCAATGCTATCATAAATGCTTCTAGCATTGAGAACTCGATCGATATTGGCATCGGTCAATGCCGGAAGTGCCGCTTTAATTTCAGTGTAGGTATCGTGATTGTCAATCATTTCAACAAGAGTGTGCAACTCCTCATCAGTGATGCCAATTTCTGTTCCGATTGCTGATAACATAGGAACAGCCACCATCTGAATCTCGTTTTCAATTGCTTGAGTATAATAGTTGGTTTTCATTTGATTGAAAGCCCAGTCTCCGCCAGTAATAAAGGCGCTTTCCCCGATGATAAAATCAGTTTGAGCTTCCATGTAATCTCGCGAGGCGCTTCCGTTCGCGCAATAGTCTAAGTCCAAAATTTGGAACATGGCCTTGAGGCTTTCCAAAATACCGGCATCTTCATAAACTTTATAGCCGTTATTTGTGATGTCTCCATCTCCCGGATCGCATTTGACAAAGTTTTCAAATCTGGTTCTGCCAGAATATTGACCAAACCAGGTTTCAAACAGAAAGGACCAATACCCGGCGGTATTTTCGCCGCCCCAGGAATATGGGAAGCTCTTTTC
>Ga0265297_10008316_pt1 | contig 13878 bp, 13 predicted proteins | sample Munlanlwell13791_FD_192502 | JGI IMG/M metagenome (GOLD analysis project Ga0265297, IMG submission 192502) | Leachate microbial communities from a municipal landfill in Southern Ontario, Canada - Leachate well 137-91 | ecosystem: Engineered > Solid waste > Landfill > Unclassified | place... | reverse complement strand
GGGATGAGTGGCTTCGACGGCGCGCGAGAGCTGGGCTAGAGCCAGAATCGGGATATTGAGTTCGCGAGCGATCGATTTCAGACCCCGGCTGATTTCAGCGATTTCCTGGACGCGGTTGTCGCCGTATCTGCCTCGGCCTTCCATTAATTGCAAATAGTCGATTACGATTAGGCCTAGGCCCTTTTCCATCTGCAGACGCCGAGCCTTAGCGCGGATTTCCATGATCGACAAAGTGCCGGAGTCATCGATATAGATCGGGGCTTCAGCTAATTTGCCCATAGCTTCGCCGATACGGCCGAAATCATTATCACCGTCCTTATCCGATAGGTTACCGGTGCGCATCTTCCATAAGCTGACATTAGCCTGGGCGCAGAGGATGCGGTCGACCAATTGTTCCTTGCTCATTTCCAAAGAAAAGATGCCGACGCCTTCCTTATTCTTAATGGCTGCTTGGCGAGCGATATCCAGAGCTAAGGAAGTCTTACCAACCGAAGGCCGGGCGGCCAAGATGATCAGATCGGATTTCTGTAGGCCAGCCAGGAGATTGTCTAGATCGGCAAAGCCGGTACTGAGACCGCGCAATTTGCCGCCTTTCTTATGGAGCTCGTCGATCCGGTCAAAGGCAGCAGTTAAAAGATTGTCGATCGGCAAGAAGGCATTCTTTAGATATTTACGCGAAACGCTGAAAATCTTTTTTTCGGTCTCGTCCAGAATCTCATCGATTTCCCGATCTTCCTCATAGCTTAAAGACATGATTTCGCTAGCGGCTTGCTGAAGACGGCGCAGGGTGGCTTTGCGCTGGATGATGTTAGCATAATGGCCGGCATTGGCTGAAGTGGCGACCAGGTTTGAGAGATAGGCAAGATAAGTCCGGCCGCCGATGGAGCTGAGTTGTTTCTTTTCTTCCAGACGGTTGGCTAAGGTGATAATATCGATCGGTTCTTGGTTGTTATAGAGATCGCGGATGGTTTCGTAGGTGATCTTATGGACGTCTTTATAAAAATCCGCCGGCATGACATGATCGACGACCTTGATGATCGCATCCCGATCAATCAAAAGACAGCTCAGGAGCGATTCTTCGGCCTCTAAGCTTTGTGGTGGTAATTTTTCGAGAATCTTGTCCGATCCGGGCATGGGTTCTAAGGTTTAGAGTTTATCTTAGTCCTAATCATCTTAGCTTAATCAGGGCGGTTTTTCAAGCCACAGGCTATACGCAGTTTTTCCACTGTCTTTACAAAAAAACCGGTTGGCCACCGATTTTTCTGATAAGAATGTTTTTTTTATTTCAGGACAACATCATACAGGCTGTAAATGACAATCAGGGTAATAATGATACCGGCGATAAAACCGGATAAAGAAGAGGCGAGGATTTTACCGATACCCCAATGAAAATCTCTTTTTTCTTCAGAGATAAAATCGCGAGTAATCTTGATTTTCTTTTTTTTCATAATATTTTTGTTGATTAAGCAAGTTATAACTATTTTATCATATTTTGCCAAGGGAGGGGAAGAGGTAAGAGGCAACTGGATCTGGTTTTGCAGGAAAAGCCTTAATCATCTGCTTTTGCTTGACGGGTCGGTCTATTTAGAATATAAAATAGATATGCTCGAAATAGGTCTTTTAAAAATATAGTATTAACATTAAAATAATTTCGCCATGGAAAAATCTGACTTTTTTTATGACTTGCCAGCCTGCATCGATGAACGAATTGCTTCATTGGGCGGCCCAGAAGGAATTGAACCGCTTAACGAACTTGAAGATGGCGCAATTGAAATCGGCCGAATGTCTTCCTTCGAGAAAAAACTGACTATACTGATCATACTTTTAGAACGGAAAAAAGAAGAGTTGATAAAAAAGGTGTCTGAGCAGAAAGATCTTATGAACCAGGTTTTGTATGCGGTCGTTAATGAATACGGGGAACGCCCGATTGAAGACGGGGACGATAAACCTGAAGCCGGGGGTATGCCGGCGGATTTTAAACCGCGGTCAAATGTCGAAATTTTGAGCGATGACTATGATAGCGATGAATTATTGTTTTCGGCCAAGGATTGGGACTCGATTTTGGAAGAGCGCCTGTTGCCATATTCGGAAGATTATCTCCAGCTCTTGAAAGATTGCCTTGATACGAATTGGCTATGGATCGGAGCTATCGATTTTTTTCAGTTTATGGTTGGCCTTAGATTGGATTACTACGGCGAAATCTATTTTGCTAAAGGCTGGGTGATCTGTTCGCCTGTTAATAGTAGTAAACCTAGTGATAATCGTTTATTTGAAGAAATTATTGACCCTATGACTCAAGGGCTTGAGGATGGCCAGGCTACCGGAGAAGAGGTTTTTATCGATCGGAAAACTTTGCGCGGGCGCACTAAGTCCCTATTGCAAAAACCGGATTTGAATTGATCTTTAGGCATTTAGAAAAGCTTCTGCGAAAACAGAAGCTTTTTTTTGGAGCCATCTGTCGGGTTCGAACCGACGACCTGCTGTTTACAAGACAGCTGCTCTACCAGCTGAGCTAAGATGGCTTGGCCTGATTTAAAAAAGTACGCCCAGTAGGATTTGAACCTACGACCTTCTCCTTAAAAGGGAGCTGCTCTACCAGCTGAGCTATGGGCGCATTATCAAAATAAAAAAGGCTGGAAACAGTGAATTATTTTGATTATTTTGATAATAACAAAATTTTTTTTTTTTGACAAGGGCATTTGGAGACTTTATACTGAGGGTGAAATGTATGCTGAAGTCGATTTTTAACGCTAAAAACCCAATAAATACCGGACCGCGCTTCTTGATTAAGACCTTGGGCTGCAAGGTTAATCAATATGATTCAGCGGATTTAAAAAGGCGGCTCGAGCAAGCCGGATTTTTAAGCACGAGCGAAAAGCCAGAGATCGTGATTTTAAATACTTGTGCCGTTACCTTAAGTGCAATCAGTAAAGATAAGCAATCTTTGAAAAATCTAAAGAATGATAATCCGCGGGCGCGCTTGGTCGTCATGGGTTGCTGGCCCAAGACCTATCGGCCGGAGTTGAAAGCGGATTTAGTTTGGGGTGTGGGCGATTTAGAAAAGTTAGTTGAGAGGATCAGAGGGTTAGCAAAGTTTCCTGGTGTTTGTAATTTTGAAAGCGGCCTAGTAAGCACCGACCGCTCGCGTTATTTTTTAAAAGTTGGCGACGGTTGCAATCAATTCTGTTCTTATTGCATCATTCCGTTTGCCCGCGGTCGGATTAAGAGCCGGAGCGAGCGGGAATTAACCAGTGAGGCGCGACAAGCAGTCGAAGCTGGTTATCGGGAAATCGTTTTATCCGGCATCCATCTTGGTCGTTATGGTGAGGATTTAAAAGACGGACAAGCCGATTTGATTAGCTTATTAAAAAAGTTAATCAAGATTCCTGGTTTAGGCCGCCTGCGTTTAAGCTCGATCGAAATCAATGAAGTCGATGAGCGTCTAATTGAACTAATCAAGTCGACTGATAAGATTTGCCGGCATTTACATATTTCCTTGCAATCAGGTTCGGATAAGATTTTAAAATCGATGAAGCGGCCGTATACGGTTGATGATTTTAGAAATAGGATAGAAAAAATCCGTCAGACTTTGCCGGAGATTGCTATTAGCACGGACATCATCGTCGGCTTTCCCAGTGAGAGCGACCGGGATTTTTTAGATACCTATCGCTTTGCCCGGGAAATGGCTTTCAGTAAGATCCATGTTTTTTCTTTTTCTGCCCACCCGCAGACCGCCGCTTATAAATTAAGCGGCCGGGTAAGTAGTGAGAAAATCAAGGCGCGCTCGCAAAAATTGCGCGCCCTATCAAGCCGCTTGGAAAAAAAATATCAGGCCGATATTTTGAAAAAATATCACGGTAAAAGATTAGCGGTTATCATTGATCAGAAGAATCGCGGTAAGACTGAATTCCAGTTTGATTTAGAATTGCCAAGAGGCGCGGGGGAGGCAGGGGAGATAGTGAGAGTGGAGGTTTAAGGCGACTTGACTACTTGGCTGGTTTTTAGTAAGGTGAAACAAATTACTTTTGGTAATATCATCGTTCTTAAATAATTTAGATTTTAAACCTTTAAAAACGGAGGAATCGTGGATTTAAAAAAAATGGCTGCTGATAATCTGGCCGCCTTAAAAGCCAACCCTTATCCCGGCCGCTTGATCATTGCCGGTATGGATGAAATCGGGAAGAATCTGGTCCAGGTCTATGCCCTGATGGGGCGAAGCCCGAAAAGCCGCAATCGTTTCCTGGTTTTGGACCCGAAAAAACCGGGTAAAGTAAAAGTCGAAGTGGCCTTCCCGAGTCTGCTCGGGGAAAATGAGGATCTGAGTCTGATCATTTATACGGCCATGGATCAGGAGGTGGAAGATAATGAATACGGTCGTTATGTTGTGACTAACGGCGCTCATACTGACGCGGCTTTGGAGAATCACTTGATTTATTTGAGTGGTTCCTACTCTTATGAGCCGGACAAACCCAATTATACGCCCCGGATCGCATCCGATTTCAATATCGACTTTAGTGTCGAGAATAGTTATTATAACCGGATAGCTGGGATGTGCTTGCTAAAGAGATCGCCTTTTGCCGGCGAAAAAGACAGCCTTGATAATCGCAGAGAGACTGATGTTTATATCTATACCTTGGAAACCGCTCCCGGCTTCGGTTACTGCATCCATACCTATACTAGCGATGGCAATCCCTTGCCATCTTTTAAGGGCGATCCCTATATTGTGCCGCTCGCTGGCGATATTGAGCAGATTGCCCGGATGATCTGGGATAACTTGAACGAAGAAAACCTGATTTCTTTAGCTGTGAAGCTCATTGATATTTCTACCGGCGAAGTCCAGGTGAAGATTATCAATAAGTATGGACAGGTAAAAGAGTAAAATTAAAATATCTATTAAGATCTTTTGAAAGCCCGCTTGGAAAGAGCGGGTTTTTGATATAAAAAAACCGCGGTCATGTTTTAGACCGCGGCGCCTCATTTGAGTGGCCGACTAAGCGGCTGAGGACTTTAGAAAGAGCAGTTTTTAGTATTAGTAGCGGAGGACCAGATAGGCGCTACCCATCCGGTTGAGGAGATCGTATCTCAGTTCGGCAATCACTTGTCCGCTTTTTCCTCGCCAAGCTTTGTAGGCTTCAAAGGAAGGGGCGATCCGTAAGCTGTTAGCGGTTTCCTCAAGGAAAGAGCTGTTAGCTCCGACGGCCAGGCGGATGATGTCATTGCCAATCCTTTTTCCCAGCATCGCTTCGTAGGTTTGGACCGGCCCGTTACGGCGGCCTTCTAGTTTCAGGGCGTATTCGCCCTTGGCGCAGATGGGAGAGAAGTGTTTGTAGTAGAACACCGGAATGACCATATAGCTCGTACCTTCGAGATAGAGATCCTGGTTGAAGAAACCCTGGTTGATCTCGCCCCAGCCGAACTGGGAACGCCACCAAAAATTTTTCGTTTTTGGCTGGTAGTCAGCGAAAGTGAAGTTGCCGAAGCGTTTCCGGTTCTTAGTGCCAAAGAAGGCCCAATAGTCCTGGTCCTGCTTGCCGATCGCGATATAGGCATGTTCGGGATGATAGGCGATCCAACCGTAACTGGCATCATGAGAACCTATCTTCTCTCCGAAGAAGGAGCGGTAAGTCAGTTCGTAGAATTCGATCGTCAGCTTCCGGCCGGATAATCTGGTCCCGACGTAGTCGATCGGATCGGCCGCTTGGCTGCCCATTCGGCCAACTTCTAGAGTAGCTTCGAGATGCTGGAAACGGCGTTTTGCCCAGACGTCAAAAGCGAATTGATCATCGCGTCCATTATCGCCGATCTTGACGATCATGGCGCTCAGGGAAGAAAAGGAATCAGCTAAGAAAGCGGGGAAGATCAAGCCGATGACATCCCGGCTGTTTTTTTTGTAATCGTATTTGAAGGTGAGACCGGCGGTCTTGACTTCAATCCTTTGGGTGCTTATCTGGTTGGAAACACTATCAGAGACGATGGTGCTTTCTAGATTGATATTCTGACTAAGGAGTTGGCCAGAGATCAGGATATAGAGGGTGCTGATGATTATATTTTTTCTCATTTTTTTCCTTGTGGTTTAATTAATAATTGTTTATTTCGCGTTTTCTCAATTAAGAAAGCGCGGTTAGCAATCATTAATAAACCAGAGGAATCGGTTCGGGATTGTTCAGAAACCCCGGGAATTTTTCTTGACGGTTAGGTTGGAACAATCTTTCCGTCATATTCAGAATAATCGGAAAATAATCATCAAATATCAGAGCTGGTGAAGCGGTCGGACTTTGATTGTCGTCGATCTGGTAGATCGATAAGCTTGATTCCGAATTGCCCGGCGGTGCCTTGATCTTTATTTCCAGCCTGGCTTGCTTGTCTCCGGTTTGATCGGTTTTGGCTTGAGCTTCAAACGTGGGCGCGACCATTAGGAAGAGCAGAGTTACGGCCAGGGCCGGTAATAAAGCCTGACGCTGGTAAAGTCCGCGTTCATCCAGATAGCGGCGGTAATCGCGGATTTTTAGATGACTGCGGGCGAAAAGGCGGATGTCAGCCAGTTCATCTTCGGAAATAAGAGAGAAGAGATCGGTTTGACGGCGGCGGAATTCTACCTTCAGGGCTAAGGTCCGGAAATTATCCCGCGACAGCTTGTACCAGACGCGCCCGATGGTCAAAGGGTAGAGCAGGAGACAAATCAGGAAGCTCAAGGGATTCTTGATCCGCAGGCTAGCTTTCTCCTGATACCACCAGAGCCAGAGGAGGCTGAAGGCTAAAAGGAAATTCTCCAGATAGAAGTGCCCTAACCAGACGAAGAGGCTTGCCAACACGCTTGGCCAATAGCCAGGTTGTCTCATCTTAATGTCGATGTCCCGTTCGCGCTTGGTCGAACCAGGTTCCAAAATTTCCTGGGATCGGTTTCTGGCGCTATCAAGCCGGGCCAATTCTTGTTTGTAAGCCTGGTCGGAATCGTGGCCGCGTAAATTCATCAAGTTGCGGTTAAAAGCAGTAAGCAGTCCAGTGATGGTGTGATTGATCGACAGGATAGTACTGCGGTCGAAGTCATTTTTCTTTTCCTTCAGCTTGATGGCGGTCAGGTCGGAAAAATATTCTTCGGCTAGATAGTTAGGACCTAAGGCCTTGGCTTTTCGGAGCTTTTCATTTAAATATTTAAAATCTTCTTGGCCGCCATCCGCTTTAAATGGTGGTGGCGCTTTTTGTTCAGCTTCATGGAAGCTTTTAACGACAAAAGAGAAGAGGTGGATATTATAAAGGAAAAGTCCGGCCAAAACGATCTTAATCGCTAAGAGCAGGAATTTTTTCATGGGTTTCAGGGGTTTTATTAAGTTTTAAAGAGAATCTTGCCTAAAGATAGACAATCGCTAATTTTAGCATAATTGTGTTCGTTTGTCAATATTTAATTTAATTCCTATAGAGACGGCTTGAAGCGGTTACATCATATCAGGATGGCGCCGCTTTTTTTTATTTTCTGATGTTTAATAATACAAAAATCTCCGCCCGTGATGGATGGAGATCTTAACACTTGGTTAAGAGCGCGAAATCACTTTTTTGGTTATCCATGTTATAATTAATATATTGCCAGTTAATTCGGTTTTTTACCTATCAATTTTTTGGCAATCGAAGGTATAGCGTGACCGGTTAATTAGAAGATATATGCGTATCAAGACTAGATATTTATTGTCATTACTCGTGGTTATCGCCATCATGATTTTCGTGATTTTTAAAATGGCCGGTAATTCGCCGGCGGCAGCGCAATCAACATCTGAATGTCCGCAGGGACGGATTGATTCCACGAGTTTTATCAAGACTTATCATCTGCGTGATAATACCGATGGTTTCGGGGTCTTGCCTATTAAGGATGGCGACTATGTGCTCACCGGCGAGACCGTCTGGTCCGGCGGTATGCAGAATCCTTTTCCGTATGTCGTGAAGATAAATGCCAAGGGCGATAAGCTTTGGACTCGTGATTTTAGCAGTGCGAGCAATGCTCTTGGTGATATGAGTTCTAGCCATTTCGGCCGCTTAGCCGTCGAAACGTCCGATGGCAGTATAATTACAGCTAGCGATGTCGTTGATTTTGTAAACGAAAAAACAAAAGAGCTTTACGGGGATATTTTGGTGACCAAATTTAATTCTAAGGGGGCGCAGTTATGGTCGATCATGCTTGGCGATTACAGCCTTGATCGGCCGCAGAAAATCTGGGCTCTGCCTGGCGGCAGTGTCTTGCTCTTAGCGCGTTTTATGGAAACCGGATATGGCGATGATGTGGCGGATACCGAAGCCGTGTCTAAGCATAGTGTGTTGATCAAAATCGACAAGAACGGGAAGGTCCAATCTTCCAAGAAAATGAGTTGGAACGCCCTTGATATGCAATCCCTGGCTGACGGAAGCCTTATCGCTTTAGCCAACATTACCATTCCTAAAATAGAACAGCCAGAAAATATTGTGGGGCCGGAGATGGTTATGGGCGATATCCCGACAGTAATAAAGTTAGACCGTAATTTGAATGTTTCCTGGGCCAGATAAATACTCCGACTAGCTACGCGGGGAATACGGTTACCATTGGTAAAACTGTTATCCGCTTGGCAGGCGGAGATTTTAGAACAGTCCAACAGACGCCGGATGGCGGTTTTTTGGTCGTCGGTTTCACTAATCAAATATTAACTCAAGGCTTGTCAGGAAGCGCTACGATATCCATGACGGAATTAGCCTTGCGTCCGTTAGTAGCTGTAAAATTCGATGCCGCCGGAAATTATCAATGGACGAAAAAGCTGACTGTCAATCTGATTTCCGGAGGGTCTGTCAACGATTTCCATGCAGTTAAGACCGCTGATAACAATTTTGTCATCATGAAAAATACAGTTCGGGATAATGACGGATTGGAACTAAAAAAGAATGACGCCGCTAAGAAACGGCAAGCCTACTTGGATAAATGTACCGAGCTTAAAGCCGACTGCATTAATGATGAAAAGGTGATTCCGGAAATCCAGCCATTCGCCAAGGCGATGAACGAAGCTCTGAAAGTGCTGGCAGCGGCTTCGACTATCAATATCGGGTTGATTAAAACTGACGCCGATTTCAATCCGATTTGGATAAAGAAAATCGACACGGAAAGAGAACTGTCCGGCTACGGTCTGCAGCCGACGGCCGACAAAGGCGTGGTGATTGCAGGAAGCATGCTTACTAATAAGATGCGCAAAGTGATGGGGATCATGACTCCCTATACGGAAGCGGCGCTCATTAAAGTTGATGTAAACGGTACCGCGAGTAAATGCGCTTCGGTGTCTGATCGTTCCGGGGCAACGGTAGAGGACCAAAGCCCCTATTTAGTGGCACAGAATATGACAGTCGCGGGGGCGGAAAATTTAGTCTTGCCTGTTAACAAAAAAGTAAAAGAAAAAACGGCTGTCGCCAAGAATACGGTTAAGAATATTTGCCAATATTTAAAAAATAAAATAGTGCCAATCTGTTCTCATCTGACGCCTGATTCAGCCGTAAATTCGCCGACTGGGCAAGTAATAACGACGCCCGTAGCCAAGACTTGGGCCGAAATAAATTTTGAGAATGCCAAAGAAGCGAAGATTGAGTCAATTAAGAATCAAGGCATCCATGATGAGCTATTACCAATCCTGAATCAGATTTTTAATAACCGAGTAAAAATGACCGATAGCATGAACAGCCTGTGGCTGACTTATTATCTTCCTCGCTTAGTGACGCGCGTCGATGTTGAAGCGGTCCAGAAATATTATGAGGGGCTGGGATATAAGATCGACGAATCCGAGGGCGGGCATCTATATGTCAGCCGGGTCGGCTTGTCCCTGCGTTTCACCTTCTCCATCCACGATTCAATGAAAGGTAAGATCGAGGTGTTATTTTAATCAGGTTGGTTTTTGCTAAAACATAAAAAAATTTAACAATTCAAAAACAGGCACAAAGCCTGTTTTTGGTTGGCAGCCCCTACGGGAATCGAACCCGTCTTACCAGGATGAGAACCTGGCGTCCTAACCGATAGACGAAAGGGCCATGTTAATTTTAAATCGATTTTATCAAACCCTGATAACCATTCAGGAAGGCTGTTCCAGAAATCGGATTTTTCCCCTCAATTTGTAAGCTTAATATAAGCAAAGCATTTTGTCCACATTGTAAAGCTAGCTGTTTGTCATATTTGAAGAGGCGTCCGGGTTCAGCAAATTTTCCTTTTATAATATCGTGTCCAGCCTCTAAGATTTGGATCTTTTTCTTTTCCCCGTCCGGCATTTCTAAATTGAACCAAGTGCCTGGCCAGATTTTGAAAGCCCGGATCATCCGCTCGGTCTCTAGGGCGGATTTAGTAAAATCAAGGCAGCCGTCTTCTTTCTTGACCATTTTTACGTAACTAGCCAAGCTATCATCTTGTTTTTGTTCTTTAATCTTTCCGGCTAGATAATCTTCCAGGGTTGGAATCAATATCTCGGAGCTTAGATTACTAAGCTTGGTTCTCAGGCCGATAATATCTTCATCAGCCGTTAATTCTATCTTGGCTTGGCGCAAGATCGGGCCCGTGTCCAAACCAGCCTCCATTTTCATGATCGTGATCCCGGACTCGGGGTCGCCATTTAGGAGTGGTGCCTGCAGGCAGGCAGCGCCGCGGTATTTGGGAAGAAGGGAGCCATGGATATTAATACAGCCGTATTTCGGAATGTCCAAAATGCTTTGGGGAATCAGGTGGCCGTAAGCGACGACGATGATCAAATCCGGTGTTAAGTTTTTGATCGTTTCTAGTTCATCCCTGATTTTTAGCGGCTGGTAAAGCGGCAGTTTATTCTCCAAAGCCGCTCTTTTTACTGGCGGAGCGCTTAGGATCTGTTTCCGGCCGATGGGCTCATCCGGATTAGTAAAAACCGCCACAATTTCAAAATTTGGATCATCAATCAAGCTCTTAAGGGGCGGGACAGCGAATTCCGGCGTCCCCATGAAGATTGTTCGGATGGCTTTTTCCATGTTATTATTATAGCAATACTAATTTAACAAAGGAATTCTTATGGGGCAAGCTCTCCTAAATTTGACGCTCGGTTTCTTGAGCTCAGTCAATTATTTCGATATTGTAATTTTAATGGCGATTGAAAGCTCGTTTTTGCCTTTGCCGTCGGAGCTAGTCATCCCGCCAGCCGCCTATCTGGCCAGCCGGGGCGATTTGAACGTATTTTTGATCGTGATTGCCGGTATGATCGGTTCGATTATCGGCGCCAGCATCAATTATGTCTTATCTTTAACCCTGGGTCGGGCGATCGTCTATCGCCTGGTCAGGACCAAGGCGGCCAAGCTGTTTTTTCTCAACGAAGCCAAACTGGAAAAAGCCGAAGTGATGTTCTTGAAGAATTCATCTTGGTCGACTTTTTGGGGCCGCTTAATCCCAGTCGTCCGCCATTTGATTTCGATTCCGGCCGGGTTCTGCAAGATGAATTTTGCCAAATTCGTGACTATGACCGCGCTGGGCTCTCTCCTTTGGATTTCCATCTTAGCCGCTTTTGGTTATTTCTTGGGAGCCAAGCAGAACCTTATACGAACCTATGCCAGCGAGATTTCTTATGTTTTTTTGATCATCTTCGTCTTGGCGCTTATTTATAAAGTGAGGCAGAATCGCCAGAAAAAAACCTTGAAAAATAAATAGGCCTTGAAGATAAAGCAAAAGCCGTTCTAATCAGGACGGCTTTTGTATTTAGAGAATTTTCAATCTTTATTATTTCTCCAAGCGATCAATAAACAAAATGCCATCAAGGTGATCGAGCTCGTGCTGGACGACTCGAGCTAGGAGGTTCTCGGCTTGGAGCTTCTGCTTCTGGCCTTTGGCGTCCAGATAGAGGCAGGTAACTTTCTTGTGGCGCTTGACCGGGCCATAAAGGATTTCTCCATTTTCACCCAGAACCGACAAACAGCCCTCCTCGCCGATTTCTTGGGCCCAGGATTTACGAGTGATCTTAGGGTTGATCAGGAATAGGGTTTTATCTCGATCCGCGATCACGACGATCCGGAGATTCTGGCCGACTTGAGGGGCGGCTAAACCAGCCCCGTCTTTAGCCGCCATCGTCCGTTCCATGTCTAAAAGTAGGCGCTGGATTTCCGGATCCTTGATCGAGGAAATTTTTAATTCCGCCGATTTTTTCCGAAGAGTCGGATTGGGGTGGGTTAATATTTTTAGAGTCTTAGGCATAAATTATTCTTGGTCGATGATCTTGAAGAAGTATTTCCATTTTTGGCCGTCGTGACAAAGTTCCTTAGTATCGATCAAGGCTTTTTCAATCAGATGCGGCGCTTTATCTTTACAGATCTTGAAAACGGCTGAGCGTTTGAAATTGGGCACGCCCAGATCCTTAATCACGCGTAAAGCCAGATCTTGCCAAGGATAGCTTGGCGGCTTGATCGTCTTCTTATTTTTAAGGATATCTTGGAAGGAATTAAAATCAGACATATTAACTAAGGAGGAAATCCAGGGAGAGGTAACCGATGCCGAAATCGGTCTGATAGGCGAGGACCTGGGCTTCGGCTTTGAGATTCTCTAGGATCCCCATCAAGATAAGAATGGCCATTAGGCCGCATTCGCCGGCGTCTTTAACGAATTTATGATCCAGGCTGAGCAGCTTATCTTTAGCGGTTTGAGGGTCATTAAGATATTCAATGATCTTATTATCGAACTTGGTGCCTTTAGGCGAATAGCCGGCGGGTGAGCTTTTTTTTAAGCGATGAGAGAGCTCGCCGGAAGCGATGACGGCGATCTTTTCCGGTCGCTCAATGAGGAGCGCCCCTAAGGCTTGGCCGAAACGGAAGCTAGTTTCGCCATCCCCCAGGGGGTTATATAGAATTATGCTTTTTAAACCATTATTTTTTTCCTTCAGGAGATAGAGAGGAATGGCGCTACCGTAATCCAGATTAGGCACGGTCGTCTGCTGGACCGGAAAATCAGCTTTGAGAGTTTGGTTTAATTGATAGGTTAGAGCCGGATCGCCGGAAATTTTTTTCTTATTTAAAAAACCGAATGATCCCAGGCTCAAGGAAAATTCCGAGGCGGTATTAAAAACAAAGATATTTTCTTGGTTGGGACCGTGAGGGGAAATGACTAGAACGATCTCGACGCCGCGTTCTTTGAGCTGGTCGCTTATCTTCTGGTAAGCGGCCGAAGTTTTTTGTAAGAACAGGCTATTATTCTTGCCGACTTCCGGGATAAGGAGCGGGGAATGAGGCAGGAGGCTAGCGCTTAGGATGGCCATAATTAATTAGTGATCGTGACCCCCAGCGGATAATAATAAAGGAGTTGAGGCGTGATCGTTAGGATATTGTCCGGATTGTAGCCCAATTGTTTCAAAGCGTCCAGGCTGGCGAAAGGCCGTTTTTGGCCATTGGAAATCAAATAGATGATCGTTTCGTTGGCGCTGGATTTGACCAGAGTGCCATCGTCTAAGAGGATGGGATCGATCGTCTTATAACTATTAAGCTCTTTGCTGCTAGTCTTGATAATCTTTTTGCCTTTGAATTTAAGGCTGATGATCTGTTTGTCTAGGACCGGCGCCTTAGTGCCGTTCTCAGCAAAATAGATGCCGCCGGACTTGATATCCTGGAGCAGGGCGCCGAGTGGATAAGTGGAAGTGGCTGTGATATTCGGGCCGTCAGTATAGGAAACTAGTTCATCGGCCGTGGCATTGACGATCTCAGCTGGGTTGAAACCAATCTTTTTGAAGACCGACCAACTGACGATACCGCGCTTTTCCTTGCCGACCAACAAATAGACATTATTTTTCGGAGATTTAACCAGAGAATAATTAGGGAATTTGATTGGCGTGCCCGAGGCATAGGCGTCTAGGTCGCTGAGTTGGACCGTGATAATTTGGTTCAGATTAAAAC
>Ga0265297_10008315_pt1 | contig 13880 bp, 18 predicted proteins | sample Munlanlwell13791_FD_192502 | JGI IMG/M metagenome (GOLD analysis project Ga0265297, IMG submission 192502) | Leachate microbial communities from a municipal landfill in Southern Ontario, Canada - Leachate well 137-91 | ecosystem: Engineered > Solid waste > Landfill > Unclassified | place... | reverse complement strand
CAATCTGCTTATCGTAGAATATAGAGTGCGGCGTTCCAGTAGAACCCTTATCGTTAAATCGCGCATAGTCAAGATGACCGGCGAGAAATAGTTCAATATCGTTTCCGTTAATATCGCGGTGTCTTGCTTCTATAATGTCAAGAGGGCGCGGAATAGTTTCGGTTGTATAGACGAACACCTTATTGTCTTCAGCGGCGTCGTCATCAAGTGCGTCGTCAATTACAACCGTTGTCCCACTTGGAGTGCCGTTCACCGTTGACCATTGCATTGTTCCATCGTCAAGTTGTATTCCGATAATATCAGAATCGCTTATTCCAGTTATGGAATCAACGGTTAGGTCGGTATCAGTCTCGTCCATGTCAGCACCAAGAGCGGTTTCGACAAGCGAAGACGTGTAGATAAGATTGTCAGTTGTGCCAGTGCCAAGTGTGTAACTGTCGGAAGTGGTATCGAGGAATAGCGTCAACTCTTTATTGAGCCAAACGCCTATATCGTCAGATTGCCACGACTTAACCATCATATTGAGAATAGTCGCGGCATTTGTTATCGCGGGGGTTACTGATATACTGAGACCTGTAGGGTCATCATCTGGCGGCAAAGCCTTTACTATGCGCAACGCCGTCTTGATAATGTCGTCTCTTGTTATTGAGAAGTCACTCGAAGATGAGTATGCCATAATCACACCTTATATATAAAGTTTATAGTTCCATATAGTTCCTCTCCACTTCTCTATCTATAATACATTTTCATTATAACAATTGTTACGCTGGCGGTACAAACCTTCCATAATACCTAAAGCACAGAAAGTGATAACGGGCTTTCGCAAACAATATATTGATTACCAATAAGCATCGACGCGCACGAAGCTGCCACTTCAATACGGCAATGCGCGCCTTTATTGCTTCATTAAGAGATGAGTATCGTCTCATATTAACCCCATATCATGAATGGTAGCGACGTAAAGATGAAGAACGTATTAATGCCACGACCTCACGGGCTGACTCTACTGCTTCGCGCGCAGAAGAACATACCGAAGAACAACTACGATTAACACGTATCGCCAAGAATGCCGCGTAGATAGCAGCGATGGCAGCAATACACGCAGCGATATTTACCATTATTGCCAACATAATCAGGCCAATCTTGTAAGATGCATATTATAAATTACAACTCATCCGCAGTGTTGTCTCCATAGTCAAGAAACTTGTCGGTTCCTTCAGGGCGAGCGTCAAGAGCACGCTGATGGTCTGGAACGGGACGCACATAATCCTGTGGATGCCGTGGCTCCCAACAGTCATTGCACACAATCTGTCCCTTCCAGTTATACCGGCATTCGTTACGGTGGAACCGAAGGGAACAAAGGGCGCACATGACGTATATTGACCCAGTATATGCCATTAGACACCAGCCTCAACAACGGTCAGTTCAAGCGCGTCACTTGCATTTGTCCAGCCTGTAATCTCAACGCGCAACGCACGTATCGGCCCCGCTGATGCCGACGCCTCATAATCAGTAGAACTCGAAGGCGTCTTAGGCCCTAAATCCTCAAGCCATGTCGCGGTAGACTCATCGAATCCAGACCCCCACGGGTTATCGAGCGTGTACTTCACTTCATACGTGAACGCACCAGCCACCGTAGGATTGCATGAATAGCTAATCGAAGGCGCACGATGATTAACCGGAATAACTTGACTGTCAAATTCGTTCGTTGTGCCAACCTCGACATTGGTTCCTACAGCAGCACTCGCGGCAACCCGAGTAACGGTCTTGAAGTTTTTATTGCCATTGACCGTTGTAGCGTTTACACCAGTAATAGTCTCGGTAATTGTCGCGCCAGTCCTGTCAGTTCCAGTAACAGTGAACGTGATAGAACTTATATCTCCGGCAGAATAGATTCCAACATGTCTCGGTATGTCAAGCGTCGCAACACCGCCAGACGCAAGCGCGCCTGTTATCGTAAGGTTAGCTGCGCCAGCAGTTGTCTGGGCAAGCGATATGCCGTTTCTGTCGAGTACAGCCCCGCTTAACGTGATAGATTTTGGCCTCATGATTTTTCCTTTTTATCAGTATACTGTTTGTATCCTATAACCCCAGTGATTATTAGCATCTTTATCCGGCCACACAGCAAACTGTGCGATGTGACCAGTTACATTATCCAAGTCCACATAAATCGGTATTCCAGCCGCGTGCATCTTCTGACAAAAGTGAGTATCAGGAGACGTAAGTTCGGGGTCTATTTGTCCTAATGTAAACCACGGAGGCGGTATCTTCTTAAACACGCTCGTCCGTATCAACGCACACCCCTTGCCGGTGCTCCAATCTCCAATGTCAATCAGTCCTGACTTCCCATGCAGATTCTCATATCCGCTTCTTTTTCCACCCTCACTCATCGGCTTATGCAGCACCGGATTAAACGGCTCTTTTCTCTGCACAGCCAACGGCATTACAAACTCAACGTTTCTTTCAAGCAACTTAATCAATAGGTCTCGTGGAAACACATGGTCATCGTCCAACAACCACACCCAGTCAAGTTCTTTGTTTACGGCATATCTGATAATATTATTACTGTTCTGCGCCAAGTTAAGCCCGACACCATACGTTATCAGTGTTCCCGCTGGTCTCTCAACGTCCATCAATGCAATGTCAAATGCCCTATACCTGCCCAACTCTCCTGATAAAATCCCTATAATACCCTTGCCGTAATCCGTCACTCTCTAACCCCAATCTGCTTTGCGGGTGAACCTGCCCATATCTCATATTCGTTTTCTATGTCTTTAGTCAGCACCGACCCCGCACCAAGCACAGTTCCTTTCGCTATCTTATGAACCGCTATCACTATGCTTCTCGTGCCAATCAGTACGTCATCACCAATTTCCAAGTCAACAGGTATTACACCGTATAAATCACGCGCCTTAGCTATCGTCATGCTCTTTGGAAAATAATGTTTGTGCGTATAAATCACAGCACCGCTTGATATTATTACGTCATTACCTATTCGTAAGTCACCAGTGTTGTCGATAAACGCAGTTGAATTTATCTCGACATTGTTACCAATAAACTGTCTGCCCTGTATGCCGTGGGGATACGCGACATTGCCTTTGGGCAGTTCATTATCGCTCGTAATATTTCCGCCAATCTTTTTCCATCTTTCCGTCTTTCGCAAGATTATCAGCTATTTCCTCTTGCGTGTACCCGTAGTTTGAGTCTTGACACTTCAACTGTGGCGAGCAATAAACCCTGTTCGCAGCCTTACCACACACACCACAGTTTGCATTATGCTCTTCATTCATGTCCTGAAATACCTCAAACTCGCCATGTTCATCACACGAAAAAACATATAACGGCATAAACCCCTCTATCTTTCAATTCCGGGAGGCCCTGCGAGTGCCCCCCGGAATTGTTATTGTTATATTAAAACAAACTTATGTGGCACACTCGACAGAGACACCGGTCGTGGCCTCAGTAGGAACGGCGCCAGTAACATAAATATTAAGCGAAGCTCCGCCAATATGCGAGTTATTAATACTCGCCGGGTCAACGACAAGAACATCACCAGCAGTCTGCGCGGCACCGAAATTAACGCAATCAGCAGGATCAGCAGTGGCAAGCACGCAGTTCCAGAACACCGGTCTGATAATGAGAAGCCTGCGTTCGACATCGTTAGCGTTAGGGCCGTAAAAATAGCACACATCAACATGGGCTGCTTTCTGCTGGAATAGACAGTCAACAAACGCGCAGTCGCGTGCAACCTTTCCAGTAATAAGCTCGCGCGTCAACAGAACATTAGGACGCTCTTTACCGGAAGCACCGCGCTCATTGACAAGGTCTCCGAAGGTACAGCCATACCACTGCGAAGAATCTCCATTACAAAGAACTTCTGCGGTCAAGTCGGTAGTTAAAAGACCAGACTTATAAAACTCACAGTGGTTATACCGCGTATACTCGCCACCCTCGGCAACGGTATAAAGACACGTAGCGGTCGCGCTTGAGTTGCTAAACTTAATCCCAGTGAACGTGTTGCGAACTCCGGTATTATGAATAGTTGCAATGTCAGACGCAACTCCGGTTGTTCCCTGCGTAACACGAGCGCCAGCACCATAGCCAAGCCCCGGAGGAAAACCGTTAAGCCCAATGGTGTGTACCCTGTTTGACGTAATACTAACCATCGCAGTTTCAACGATTTCAGAGTCGCCATCAATAAGAATAAGGTCATTACCGTTCGACGCAACACTTGCATAAGCCTTTGTCAGCGTCTTAAAGGCTTTTGTAGTGGACTTGCCAGTGTTCCCGTCACTACCATTGCGGTAGTCAACGAAATAAACATTCCCAAATGTGGCAGGAACAGCACCGCCAAACACAGGAATGCCAAAACTCGAAATGCCGTTAGGATAATTCGTGAGTCCCATTTAATAACCATCCTTTAGTGCGGACAGTGGCGCGACATGGGTAATCGCGCCACCAGCCATTGTTATTTTTTACGCTTCTTTTGCTTTGAATAATACTCCCACATGCCATGCGCCTTGCCAACTGCCTCAAGCTGAGAATGTCCTTCCTTCTTCAGCATCGGTATGGCGCGTGCTACAAAATCACTTTGGTTTTCACCATCACGCGGACGTGGCATTGACAGTATCCATTGTTAAGTGGTTAAGTTGTTATTTAACAACAACTTGGACTAAGCGCCCGGCGACCCATGTATGCCGCGCGGGTCTGTCCAACCCCACGCTCCTCTAAAGATGGCTTTAAACTTTGCATTGTCCGTATCCCAATCATCTTCCATCGCAAAGGTAGGTTTCTTGCGCTCGAAGTATTTTAGGCCGTGAGGACAGTCGGTGATGGCAAAGAACGCATCGGCATCGGTCAGATAATGGTTGACGACGATACCACCGGGGAACGAGCCACTAGCGCGAAGCGCGTTAATCGCATTGTTGGCCGTGTCGTTCTGGAGCGCAGACTTGAGAATGCGAATAGCCTCATGCTCAAGGTCAACTGCAACGACGAGCTTCTGCGGAACAACACGAATCTTGAGTCCACGGTCGTTCGTATACTTGCCGATGTCGATGACCATCTGTTCGAGAGAAGACTCGGAGAGGTCGGCGGCGGTAGCAAGTTCGTTCGAGTATGTGCCACCAGACTTGTTCCGATGAAGCGTGGAACAAAGTTCAACTCCATCAGCACCAGTATATGTGGAGGTAAACGCGCGGTTGAGAACGTTCGCGGCGATAGTCTCCATTGTCTGATGAACAGAGAACGCGAGCGATTCCGGGCGATTAATCATAGCACCCTGATACTGATTGTCTTCGAACATTTCCTGAGTGATGATAAACCCAAGACCGTACTTGACGTGGGTATAACGTTTTACAAAGCCCTGCTCGGCCTTGTCATAGGAAACGGACTCGCCCTCACCAACGGTGGAGAGAAGACCGAAACCAGTGGAACCGACATCTTCCTCATAGGCTTTCGAGGAAGTATATTTCTTGAAAATCTGCGTCCATTCGGGAGTATGCTCTTTATAAGCATTGCCATAAATCGCATTTACACCCAATTATGTTCAGAAAGATTCGCTATGTCTTCCCCGCCCGAAGGCAGCTACATGTTTCCATGCAGTTCAGACTATATCTTCACCCCAGTGGGGGTGTCTCCCATTTCCACCGCCATCGCTTGCGGTGTACTCCCTTTCGGGATAGTCGTTGAAGGTTCCACATCGGCGTATCGACATTTATACCCCTTGGATGTCTTATAGACCCCCTTGGCACAATACACCAAGGCTCCAGTGTATAATTTCTCTTTTGTCCACGCCTTGCACCACGCATTTAACCCACAAACAAAATGTTCGGTTCCATCGGGTTCAGTGACGATATATTGTTTGGCATTAGGAGAATCAGCGCCAGACGGGTTTATGGTAGTCCCGTAATTATTTCTTGCGATTCTCGTTGCCCTCGTCTTCCATCCCCACGTAATGTTCCTTCCAAGCATTTTGTCTCTTATTTTGTTACGAGTTTCTTCTGACAATGAAAACCCGCCATCAGTCGCATTGTAACCTCTATAATAAGAACCATAACACGATATATAATATTTTTCCTTCGTGTCGAGAGATTCCTTGCAACTCGCGGTATCAATCAATTCCCAGACGAAATTTTCAATTCCATATTTAGTAAATGCACGGTACAGTTTATGGTCTCTACGGCCACCAGCAAGACGGGCATAATGCTCGGCACGTCTTTGTTTTATGCCTTGCGTTGTTTGCCCAATATAACATTTCCCGTTTATAGGGTTTGTTATCTTGTATATGATTCCGTAGTTTTCCATGATGCGGCTTCCCTGCTGATTGTCTGCGCCGTTAGCGGTCAGAGTTCCCAGCAATTAAGGAGATTATCTTTAATCATTACTGACTAAAGGCCCAGTTTTGTTTAGGCCAGAGAAGTTCTGCGAAACTACCAGTAGAAATAACAGCCATTGTCATTGCTCCTTATGTTGTCAAAATCAGTTAGACACCAACGGTAGTGTTGGCGAACTGGTGGTTATTGATTTTGACAAGCACTTTGACATCGGCAGAACCGATAGCGTTGTCTTCCCTCTGAGCAAATCCCATAATCTTTAACTGGCATGTGGTGGTTGTGGCTACAGTAGCGTCAACCTCAATGCCGGAAAGCTGTGCGCTCGTATCTCCGGCGCTGGTAGCAACGATATTCGTGTTGTTACCAATGTCGGTATATGTGAGAGACGCATCAGCCTGACCCTCGTAAATAACATCGGGGTCACAACAAACGTTAACATAACCAGCATCAGCGCCGTCAAGATACACCCTGTCAAGATGGGTGGCGAGAGGAACGATGCTCGTTACAACACCGCAAATCTGGTTTCCAGCGCCAGCCGTAGCGACAACAACGGAAGGGATACCGGCTGCATCACCAGACCCGGAAAGAACAACGGGGTCTCCTGGGAACATATCGTCAGTGACGGTAGTTCCGGCGGCCTTATAAAATTTTCTGGTAGCCCCATTCCACGGAGAACCATCAATATGCATGACGGGCTTAAGACCTGTCACGCGGTCAGCATTAGCCATTTAATATTACCTCATTTGTTTTGTTTACTGTTTAGTAGTTACTGATGGAACCCTATATCAACTTCACCATAGACCCCATCTGCTCCGGCGTCTCTCGCGGAAACCTTTTTTCTCCTCACTTCGTCTTCCGTGCGGTCAACGATTTTAGCTTTTTCTCTCTGGTCTTCGTTGTACCACTCCTCGGGGATTTCCATTAGAACGCCTTTAATTCCGCCACCAACCGAACGAGATACCACAGAACCAAGCTGTGAGTCCGCACCAGCCCTTGTGTCTCCGCCATTAATACCTGGCGTCCGCACTATCTCCCATCCGGCCTCCTGAAACATCTTCACTCTTTCTCCATCGCTTACATCATTCACCACGCGCCGAACGTATCCGGGGCGGTCTGGGAACCTCAAAACGTCTCTACCTACCATTGATATGCGCCGCCGCCCGCGTGTCTCAGAGCGTTTTTCTCTTCGCGTCTCAGCTATGCGCGCGTTAAGGTCTGGCGCATTCTCGACCTCATGAGCCTCTTCTTCGATACCATCAACTTCGGTGTTTATAAATTTATCTTCTATCGTGCCAGTGCTTCCAAGTGCTTCCATGTCGATTTCTATTTTTCTTTGTGATAGTGGTTTAGCCTGTGTTTTTATCCGTCTCTGTACGCGACTTGCATTCATTTTCTCTGTCTCCATGTATGTTTATTTTTTAATTTCAGCGCCATTTTTAATCAGGTCTTGTATGTAATCGTCTTCGGTCATTATGGCTTCACCAGCCTTTACCTGAGCCGCAGTACCAACAATGCCCTGCCGTCTCATGTCGTCCATGACCTTCCGCGCACCATAATCCAAATCACTTGCGGTGAACCTTGCCTTGTATGACGCAACCGTTTTGTCTCCTCCGCCAACCATTGTAGCCTCTTTTCTTCTCGCCTGTGGCTTGCTAACATTTTTTTCTCGATAAAGCTCAACCTTTGCATCGACGAACTCAAGCACGTCTTTTAACGGCATAGTCTTCGGCAATTTAGCGGCAACGTCATTTGCATATTTAGTCAATTCCTTGTCAACTTCAAACCATTCGTTTTTTTCGCGCCACTCCGCGAACTCAGGAGCTTCTGGAGCACTGTAGTCGTCCTTTATTTCCTGAGAACTAAGTCCCTCTATTGCTTTGTCAATTTTTTTGAACTTGTTAATGTCTCCCTCAACAACCGCCGCGTCCCTTTCGGCCATAAGCCGCGAACGCTCCTCCTGTAATTCTCTCTGAAGTCTGGCGTTGAAGTTTTTATTCATCGACTGCATGACACGCTTCATTTCAGCCATGTCCTTGCGCAGTCTCTCGTTAGTAAAATTCGTTGTCTGGCTTATCGCGTGCAGGTTTTCGATATACTTATACGGGTCTACAAACTCTTTACCCTTCTCGTCGAACTCACCCTTGTCGCGCCACCCCATCTTTTTCGCCAGCGCCACAATCTCTTCTGGATATTCGCTGGATGTACCTTCACCTTTCGGTTCCTCTACCGGTTCCTCTATTGGTTCTTCCACCGGCTCATCCACAACATCGTTCTTGATTTCGTCAGCCATTATTCACTATCTCCTTCATTTCTGATAACAACCAAAATGTCTTCATCGTTTAACAGGCGGTACTTCACTTCGTCATGCTCGAACTCTGTTCCAGCGTACCGCGCGAAACCAACTCTGTCACCAACTTTTGTTTCCGGCTCTACCTTGTAATCCTTCCAAGCCGTATCTCCCTGAGCTACTATCGTTCCCATTGTTGACGCCATTTGCAGTCTTTCTCGCGTATCTTCAGGAACGTACAAGCCGCCCGGCGTCATACCGTCAACATCATCCGGCTTCACTAAAACACGATGAATAGTCGGTTTAAGCATGTTTCTCTATCTCCTATTTTTCTATTAACTATTCCACTGTGGAACGGTTGCGTATAATATAATACATTTGTGTTCAAAAGTCAAGGGGGTCTATATTAGTCATTAGGCATTGTTATCTCGTCCAAAAAGTCTTTTAATGCCCGACAGTACCCCACCGCTTCCAGATACTTGATTAGGCTGCGCTCCTGAGAGTTGGGGTCGAGACTGCGCCCCAGCGCCAGATTCATAGCCTTGTCTTGCAGGCGGCGCTCCAAGTCCTCCGCCACCTTGCGCGTTACCTGGTGCGCCTTCCATCCCTCCAATTCCTCTTCCGGTGCTATTAGACTGCTGCGGTCTGTTTGTTTCACTTCTTCCTCCCTGTCTTAATTGCTTGATAGTCTCTCCTTGACGGTTGAGCAGTTCTGTCATGGACTTCATTTTTTCTGACAAATCAGCCACAGCCCGTGATTGTTCATCAATCTCTGATAATATTTTCCGCGTTTCAGCGCGAAGTTTTTCTGTGTCAGCTATCGTGCGCTCAGTGTCAACTGTTTTCTTTTGTTTGTCGAACTCGAACTTCTCACGGTCGAGGGCGACCTTTGCCGCTTCTATTTCATTCTTCTGCTTATCAATCTCAATCTGTGGGTCGGGCGGAGGTGGCTGCGGCTCCACAAATATTCTGTCGCCATATGGAACCTGAAGCGCCTCAATGTAAATCTTATCAACTTCCATAGGATTAATGTGCGGCTGGCCTTTCAACTGTAACACCGCTTCGGCCTTGACCTTTTTCAGCACGTCGTTCATGTTGTTTGGGTCACATACCGGCACAACGTCGCATGATTCAATATCATAGTCGTCACGCGCAACAATCTTTTCTTCGTCGATCACGCGGTAGTAATATGCGTCTTCGAGATATAGCGAGTTAAGCCGGAACAGATTTTTTATTTCACTGCGCAGAGAATTATAAATGCGCTTATAGACTGCGCTGAATACCTTTGTTCCCTGTTCAATCATGGCTATTGTTGTGGTGGCGGGAACATTTGAAACATTCTGCTCGCCCGTAAGAACGTCAGTGACAGAGCCGAGGCGTTCGTATGTGTTCACGAGAAACTGAAGCATTTGGAAAAGAACGGGAGACGGTCTCGCTGTCGGGCGCTCCATAATCTGCTTTTTTAGGTCATCCGACATATTAACCATTCTCCATTGGCTCGGCTCGAAATACATTGTGCCGCCAGCCTTACCATTTACAAGGTCGCTGCTAATCCATCCGCCGCCGCTTATCATGTCTGTTGCGGCGTCCAACTGCTGATTGATAATAGTGTTGATTGTTTCAGCGCCTGAAGCGAGAAGAGAGCCGAAGCCCAAGCCATAGTATCCGCCATCGGGTGAAGGCATGAATATATACTTCGTGAAGTAAGACACCTGTTCTATTTTCACAATGCTGTCATCTTCAGCGCGTATAACACCGGTGGCGTCCCATCTCCTGACTATACGAAGAACTTTTTTTGTTTCCTTATGCACAACAACAATATACGGCTCCTGATAACCGTCACCGTCGAGGTCGAGCCATCTGTGTTGTTCGAGTATGCGATGCGGAGCGTCATCGTCAATCTGTATTCTGCTCTGACTCTCTTCTGCGCGTTTGTCTGTTGACGTTTCGCTTTCTCCCGAAACCTGAGATGAATAACCTAAACCAACATCGAGAAATAATCCTTCATTGATTTTTTCTTTTATCTGGTTAGGATAGAGGTCATAAACGTGCGTCATGCGCATTGGCGTTCCGCAACTGCTTGCGCGATAGTTTACAACAATGTCATACGGATTGATAAGCTCAGATACGTTTCTGTTCGAGGCTGAATCATAGTAAGTCTTCTTGAAGGTAGTGCCGAGAAATGCCGTCATAAAAAGCTGATTATCGAACTCACTCTCCCACTCGCCCATCTCTTCCGACAACTGGTAGTTCATGTGTTCAGAAACGCGCATTGCACGCTTTGCTTTTCTACCGTCGGCGTCCTTACCTATTACCTTACCCTTAACAATGCCAGAGTTTGTAATAATACTCGGATATGACCGGGCATTGAACTGAATTGCCGCCTGCATGACGATAGGATAACGAACATTGGACGCATTGGTGAATGGATAGTCCTTTGATTCAGGTATTGTTTTCACAAGGTCTAATGCTTCGTCGTATTCTCTTTCCCACTTTTCGCGGCTTCTCTTGTCAATATCAAAGTCGTCACATACCTTCTGCCCGATTGCGATAAGCATCTGTTCGCCGAGATATTCAGCGCCATTGTCGGTCTGGAGAAACTTATCCACCAAGTCGCGCTCTTCTCTCTCGACGTTTATCTCGTCATATTCAGGCTCTGGCTGCTCGCCATACATGCCGGGCTGCATTTCCTGTTGTAACTCAGGCTGACCACCCATTGCCATGTCTGGAGAAACAGGCTGTTCAGGCATCATTCCCTGTTGGAATGCGTCTCTCGGTATGAACTCCTGCTGTGTAATTCCGCCATTAAGATTCATTCGCGTTATCCTCTTCGTTTAGCCCAAGCCAATAATCAAACCATGTTGGGTCATATTCTGACGTTGTTATTTTTTTCCGCAAACAAGATGGTGATGCTGCCTCGAAATGGTCTATATATTTAAAGTCGGCTTCTTTGTCGTGCTCATATTGAGATATTCGTTTTTTCCGTTTAGTGTTCATGTTAGTACCCAGTCATGCTTGTTATTCTGGAGCGACGGCTCATCATCTTTTCCCGCTCGTCGTCCTCGTCATCTTCGGGTGTGCGCCCCTGAACCGGGGCATAAAACGTCATAGCGAGCGCATCTGCTATGTCGGGCGACACCATACCGCGCCCCTTCATGTCTTCCTTGCGCTCCATAAACTGCTGGTCGCGTGACGTAAAGCCATATTCAATTCCTATAAGCTGTTCTATCAAGTCCTTATCGTTCGGTATGCTTCCGCCATTCATCAACCACTCTTTCATGTTCTGCCACATTTCGGCACGCTTGTTGTAGAATCGTTTGTTATTTACCGACCTGCACGCGCCATTTGCTTCTATCGGATGCTTACCGAGTTGCTTTAACCTATCAACCACACCCGCGCCAACACCCACGACATCCACAAATATCGCGTCCTCACGATACTGCGCCGACATCTCCATGACCATACTCGCAATGTGCATAGTATCCATGTGGCGATACGTCTGATAGTCGAGCGTCTTCAGTCCCTTGCGGACATAGATAACAGAACTGTCATCTCCGTACCGCGCTACGTCAACCCCCATTATTGTCGGGCTATACCTCAAATCGTTATCGTCATATTCGCGCCGCGCCGCCATAGAAGCAACATCGTATGGTATAAACTGGGCGAGATTCGTGGCAAGCCAGTCGCTAAAAAATTCTTGGCGAGCCAATTCAGGAGCCATTCCGCTTGCGATTTCAGCGTCATAGTCTTCCATTGTCATCACGCCGGTATCTTCGATAGTGAGAAGCTCTGTGAACCAGTCTTTGTTCGACCGCGCAAGAGTCCACATTTTATATGAGTGGTGAGCCTTGCCTTTCGGCGTCATATTCATGATAACCCACCCCTTATTCTCTGTCAGGATGGGTCGCATAACGTCCCAAGCGTCCTGCCTTTGTAGACTAAACTCCGAATAAACAATACCAAGCGGATTAGTACCACGCAGATTCTCAATCGTTTTATCAGTACCCATTATCTGAATGATTGACCCGTTCTTCAGCCTCAGCTTCATGTCTACATTGTTTTTGCCCGCGAGTATTTCAGCCGGAACATGACCGACCATCGGGAACCCGCTTACCTTGTCCATCTGCTCCCATATCGCGTCACGCCCCTGCTTGTAGGTTGGCATGATATAATAATAAGCGCCTACCCGTTCCCATGCTTTTTTGACCATGATATTAAAGCACGTTTTGTCTTTGCCACTTCTTCGATTCCAGACTATCATCGCATGACGGCAACCGCTGTCCATTGCGTCAAGCAGTGGTATCTGATATTTTCTCGGTGTAAAATTATACGGGAGATTTATTGTCGGCATTAAGACTCACTATCGTCTTCGTCTGATGTGGTTCTTGGTTGAACAACAACTTCAGCTTCAACTGCGTCAGGCTTTGACCCAGAATAATTTATTATGTTAACTTGTATCGGGTCTTCTTTCTTGTTTCCGGTATGTTCGACACTACGCTTTTTTGAATATATATATGACGATATTTCTTTATTTACTTCAAATGCGGCCTTCCTATCGCCGTTATCGTAAAACTCTTTTGCAAGCTTCACCATATTAAAAAGCGGGTCGAAGCCCGGATGCACCACTTGTATCAGGTCGAGCATTTCTTCCGTGCCCTTGTCTTTTTCCACCTTGCCCACTGCACGGCGCAACCCAACCTTAGTCCTGCTATTCAATTCCTTCCGCGTCGGTTTCCTCGGCATCTATACGCTCCATCTCTTCGTCACATTCATAATCGTCACTCAGCCAAAAGTCATCGTCAAATCCGCAGTTTATCAGAAAACAGTCAATGTCATTCTCGCGCCCATGATAGTACTCACACCCCACACAATCTTCCCACGACAGCTTGCTTTCGTCTCGCGGACATATCAGTGTCCCGTCAAAGCACACCTCAACTTGACTGATAATTTCGTCATCCTCTTCTGCCATAATATTCCTCGTCTTTATAGTCCACATTGGAACGGTTGCTATAATATAACTAATTTCTCACTCAAAGTCAAGTGGGTTAAATATGGTATTGACACGCGGTCAAAAATGAATTATATTTGTGGTAGACATTGGGGGCTGACGAAAATCGGCAAGTAAGCCGTGTGGTGCGCACTGACCTTGTGGGTCACTCGAAAGGCTTCAGGTATCTGCGGATGCACAGCATACTCGGTACGGACAGCAAGCCACATACACATCCTATATCATCCCCAATAAGAAAATAATCAGCGCA
>Ga0265297_10008314_pt1 | contig 13882 bp, 8 predicted proteins | sample Munlanlwell13791_FD_192502 | JGI IMG/M metagenome (GOLD analysis project Ga0265297, IMG submission 192502) | Leachate microbial communities from a municipal landfill in Southern Ontario, Canada - Leachate well 137-91 | ecosystem: Engineered > Solid waste > Landfill > Unclassified | place... | reverse complement strand
TATTATTTCTAATTATCTACCTATGTTTATAGATGGCATGGGTGGAATACAAGCCACAGGAATACAAATGGCGTTAGATGTAGAAGGATTAGCTGGTAATAGAGAACTTACAAAAAAAATAATAAGTTATTGTGTAGCAGCACTTAAAGTTAATAACCAAAAGGATAAACAATAGATGGCAAATACTATACAAATAGACCTAAAATTAGTAGATAAAGGTAGCAGTGGTAGTATAAAAAAGTTTGAAACCAATATGGATAAAGCTTTTAATACTATAAAAAGTTCAGCTAAGTCTACAGCAAATGCTATTAAAAATATTACAACTACTGCTACAAAACTTCAGTCCTCTATGAATATGAGTAAACCTATAGCTGCTATAAACCAGTATAACACTGCATTAAAACAAGCAGAAAATACTATGAGAAAACTTTCAACAGAAAGTGGCAGAGTAAAAGAAGTGACTGCTGGTGTTAAAACAACTACTGGTGCTGGAACAAGTATGGCTGGTAGTGCTTTAACCACTGGTCTTGCTGCTGGTATTGGTAGTAGTGCTTTTGGTAAAGCCTCTAATGCTATACAACAAGATGTAAAATTACTTTCAATGTTAGGTGATGCTTATGATGCAACAGACAAGGATATTGCTAAATATGGTATAACAGATGATAGAGTTAAGACACAGATGTATATGGCTGCTGAAAAATTATCAATATCAAATGAAAAATTAAATAAGTCTACTAAAGAAATTAATAATTCTACTGAAAATCTATCTAAAACAACTTCTACTAAAATGATACCTAGTTGGGCTAAGTTATTAGCTATACTATATGTAGTCCAGAGAGTTATAAAAAGTGTATATTCATCTTATGCAGAAGCCATAGATGCTGAAACCAAACTATCAGGTGTGTTGAAAGCCACTGGTTATACCGCTGGATACACCACTGATCAATTAAAATTATATGCTTCTGAATTACAAGGACTTACCACATATGGTGATGATGTAATTACTAACACTATGGCAGTATTAGCCTCTTTTAGAAACATCAGAGGTGATGTGTTTAAGGATGCTACAGAAAGTATTTTGGACATGGCTACTGTTATGGGTACTGATGCTGCTTCCGCTGCTCTACAATTAGGTAAGGCATTGAATGATCCTATAGATGGTATATCTGCTCTTACAAGAGTAGGTGTGTCTTTTACTGATGAGCAAAAGAAACAAATAGAGAATTTTATCAAGATGGGTGATGTTGCCTCCGCACAACAAATTATATTAAAAGAAATACAAAAAGAATTTGGTGGTGTAGCCAAAGAGATGGCTAAAACTGATGTTGGTAAAATAAAACAGATGGCTAATGTCTGGGATGATTTGAAAGAAAAGGTTGGTAAGTTTGTTGTTACACTAATGGAAAAATGGGGTCCAATGATTACTTGGATGATGGAAGGATTGTCTTGGTTAGCAGATGGTATAAATAAAATATTTGGATTTGAGATGGCTACAAACTTGAAAGATGCTCAAAAACAACTAGAAGAATATACCATTGATGTAGTAAAACTAAAAAACACACTTAAAAGTATGGAAGATGCTATGGGATATGGCATATACACTAATCCATCAACAGGTGCTCCTCAACTTGCTGCTAAAATAGAAGACTATGAGGAAAGAATATCTAAAATAAAAGACTATATTTCTAAACTGGACGCAGAACAGACTGGTATAGAATTAGGTAAACAAACACCATATTCAGTAGATACTTCTGCTGATGCTGCTAAGTCTTTGGACAACATTAGACAGATGGAATTAGATATAATAAAATTTCATGAAGGCAACAGATCATATGAATTAGCACAAATAAAAGATTGGTATGATGAACAAACTAAATTATATGCTACTAATGCTTCAGCCTTAAATAAAATTGAAGAGCTTCGCGGGATTAAAGAATATGAGATAAAACAAAAAGGTGTAGAGGATGAAAAAGCATTACAAGCAGAGATATTTAATATTAAATCTGGTGGCAAAGATGCTGAATTAGCTGAACTTACTAAAACATATACAGAACAACTAGAACTATACAAAGGACATGAAGAGGCATTACTAAAAGTAAAAGAACTATACAAACTAAAGAAAGAAAAGATATTAGTAGATAACTTCATGGATGAATATGATAAGGCAGTAGAATTTAACAATAGAGTAAGAGAAATAGAAGTAGAAACTCTCAGACTAAAAGGTGATGATAGATCAGCTGACTTAGTAGAACTACAAGCATGGTATGATGAACAACTAGATATGTTGAAAGGTAATAAGGAAGCAGAAGCCAAACTAAGAAAATTATATGATGCTAAAGTAAAAGATACAGAACCATTACAAAAATGGATGAGAGAAGCAGAACAAATGAAGGTTACTGGAGCTGATGTAGCTGAATCTGTTGGTAGTAATATGTCTAGTGCTTTTTCTGGTATATTAGATGGAACAACAAGTCTAAAAGAAGGTTTTAGAGGCATGGCTACCTCTATATTAAAAGACTTATCAGCTATGATAATTAAGATGTTGGTATATAAAGCTATAGTAACAAGTTTACAATATATGGGATATGCTGATGGTGGTATTACTCCTCCAGCAAATTCTATGCCTGGTGCTGCTAATGGAAATGTTTTTAGTGGTCCAAAGTCTGGATATCCTGTTATGATGCATGGAAATGAGGCAGTTATACCATTAAAGAATGGCAAAGTACCAGTAGATCTTAATAATAATAGTGGTGGCGCTACTACAGTGATAAACAATATTACAGTAGAAAGCAATGCTAAGTCAGGATCAGCTGAAGCAGAACAACTTGGATCACAAATAAGTAGAATAGTAGAGAACAAAGTATTAGAAGTATTATATAATAATAATAGAGCGCGCGGACCAATTAAAAGAATGAACCAAGGAGCTATATAATGGCAACTTCACTACCAACAACAATACAACCAATTATTGGTATGAGTAGATCATATAAAGGCAGAATTATTGATAATGATTTTGGTAATGGTTACACACAAAGAATAACTGATGGTATAAATGCTCTTCAAAGAGAAATTGGCTTATCATGGATAGGTTCTATAACTAATATAAAAGAACTAACTGACCATTTTGAAGAAAGAGAATATGGAACAAAGAGTTTTACTTGGACTCCACCTAATGAAACTATTAGTAGAAAATGGACTTGTAATGAATGGAGTATAAGTAATAATAGTGATGATATACAGACATTAACAGCTAATTTTGTTATGAGGTATGACCTATAATGAGTAGATATACAAGTCCAGACATAATGAGTGATGCGCAGAATGCTGGTGTAGGTACAATAGTAGAACTTATAGAACTATACACATCTTCTTGTGGTGATACTGATGGTCCATATTATTTATGTAATAATACTACAACATCAGGAACAATAGTTTATTGGGGAGGAATAGCATACAACCCTATAGAATATAAAATGACTGGTTATGGTATGTCTGGTGAAGGATCTTTAGAAAGACCAACAGTTACTATAGGTAATGGTGCAAGAACATTAGCAGCATTAGTAAATGACTATGATGGTTTAGTAGGTGCCACATTAAAAAGAAGAAGAACTATGAGAGAGTATTTGGATGATGGAGCATATCCATCTAATTCTGTTGAAATGGCATCTGAAACTTATTTAATAAACAGTGTAAAAGAATATAACAAATTTAATATAGTGTTTGAATTAACAGCTGAAATAGATAGAGAAGATAAAGTAATACCAAATGCAAAGGCATGGAAGAATTTTTGTCCTTTTATTTATAGGTCATATATAAATGGGGCTTTTAATTATGACAATGTATATGAATGCCCTTACACAACTAGTAGTGGTACTTTCTATAAAAGAGATGGTACTTCAACATCAGATCCATCTGAGGATGTGTGTGGTAAAAGACTATCAGATTGTTTATTAAGGTTTCCTACTGCATCTGGTGCTGGTTCTATAGTACCATTTGGTGGTTTTCCTGGTATGACTTCATTAAGAGTATAAATACTGTCTGGGAGGGCATATGAAAAAGTATTTTGATGATACAATAACACAACAAGCAATATTACATGCTCAAGAATGCTATCCTAATGAAAGTTGTGGCATTATACATAATAATACATACATAAGATGCAATAATGTATCATATGATAAAAGTCATAACTTTAGAATAAGTAATGATGAACTATTTCCATATATAAAAGATAGAAATATACAAGCAATAATTCATTCTCACTGTGATAATAATAGACCATTAGCATCAAAAGATGATATACAAATGCAAACCAACAGTGGTATACCTTGGGGCATAGTAGATCTTGTAAATAGAAGTGTTAGAAATGTGTTTTTTTGGGGCGACCAATTACCTATTCAGGACTTATTAGGACGCCCTTTTATTTATGGAGTCTATGACTGCTTTGGTTTAGTAAGAGACTACTATAGGATGCATGGTAAAACCATACCTAATTATCCAAGAGAATGGAATTGGTGGTCTCCTGATGAAAATGGTGTATGTGGTAATGATATAATGGACCATTTAGAAGATGGTGGTTTTAGTATTATTTCAGTATCTGAATTAAAACCAGGTGATGTTATTATAGGCAAAGTTCAGTTTGATACACCTAATCATTGTGGAATATATCTTGGTAGTACAGTTATGCATCATTGGTGTATGAGAGGTAGTCTATCCTGTGAAATACCATACAATACAATTAGTAAATATATAATACATGGAGCAAGATATAATGAAAAAGTCTAAACTACATCTTTATGGACCATTAGCAGATAAATTTGGTAAAGAGTTTGAATTTGAAGCCGAGAGTTTAACTGACTGTATAGGTATGCTACAAGTAATTTTTAACCCGGCAGAAGTAAAAAAAGAGTTTGCTAAATACTCATTTGGAGTAGTTAGAGGCAAAACAGGTAATAAAGACATAGAAGAACAACTAACATATAATACAATATCATTAAAATATGGTGAAGATAATGACTATCATTTAATACCAATAATAGAAGGTGCTGATGCCAAAGGTTGGATACAAACAATACTTGGTATAGTATTAATAGTAGTAGGTGCTATTTATGACAATCTATATATGGTACAACTTGGTATAGCAATGGCTTTTGGTGGAGTAGCACAACTATTAGCACCATCTCCTAATTTAACAGATTATGATGATAATAATTCAAATATAAATAAACCATCTTATGTATTTCAAGGGGCAATAAATGTTACTGAACAAGGAGCTACAATTCCTTTATGTTATGGTAAATTTATATGTGGTTCAATAGTAATAGCAAGTGAATTAGAAACAGAGCACATACCATCTGGTGAATATCCAGGAGAAGGATATGATGGTGAAGGTGATGGTACTCATTATGCCCAACCTAGACGGTAAACAAGGGGAAGAGAAAGTAATGACTGAAAATTATACATTTATGGTAGATGATATACAAAATATTCATGGTTCTGGTGGTGGTAAAGGAGCTGGTAGTGGTTCTGATACACCTACAGAAGTTCCTGATAATTTAGTATCTAATTCTATAGCCACTGTTATAGATCTTGTTTCAGAAGGACAGATAGAAGGACTTGTTACAGATGAAGATAGTATTTATTTTGATGAAATACCTTTATATGACTATGATGCAGATGTATATAATTTTGAAGGAGTATCAATAGCCACTATTAATGGTTCAGAATATTCTACTCAACAATATATACCTGGTATAACAGATGAAACTCCTACTGAATACACTATAGCTGGAAATCAAAAAGTTACAGCCAGTGGTGGTGCTCCTTCTCCACAAAATATCAATATTACTACAGATGATTTAAGAGTAAGTTTATATGTTACTACTTTTAGATTAGTAAGTAATACTACTGGTGATATTAAAAATACTACTGCTTCATGCAAAGTACAAATAAAACCAGATGGTGGTGCATGGCAAGATGCAGCAACTGTTATATTTACTGGTAAAAGATCAAGTGGTGCTTATGTAAAGTCAGTTAGAATTAATGACATATCAAGGTTTGGCACTGGCCCTTGGCAAGTTCAGGTTGTTAGAATATCAGGAGATTCAAATAGTTCTTATTTACAAGATGATACATTTTGGTTATCTTATACAGAAATAATTAATAGAAAATTAAATTATCCTAATAAAGCTTTAATAGGTTTTAAGGCATCTGCTCGTGAATTTGGTTCTAAAATACCATCCAGAGCATATAAAATAAAAGGTATTAAAGTACCTATTCCTGTTGGGTATAATCCTGCAGCAGGTACTTATAGTGATCCTTGGGATGGTTCTATGGCAGCTGCAGCATATACCAATAACCCTGCCTGGATACTTTATGATTTATGCACAAACAGAAGATATGGTCTTGGTATAGAATTATCTGCTACAGCAAAGGCTGAATTATATAATATATCAAAATATAATGATGCACTAATAGATGATGGTTTTGGTGGAACAGAAAGAAGATTTACATTTAATTATCAATTTACCAGTTCTATGAAGGCATTAGAGGCATTATCAAATGTTGCATCTATGTGTAGAACTATGGTTTATTATGATGGTACTTCTATAAGATTTTCACAAGATAGACCATCTACTCCAGTACAACTAGTCACATCATCAAATGTAATAGGTGGTTTATTTAACTATACTACTACAAAATTAGAAGATAGACATAATGTAGTGAGAGTAACCTGGTTTGATATTGATAACTTATGTAAGCAAACTGTAGAAGTTATAGAGGATGCTGCTGGTATAGCCAGGTATAATGATATAAAAATAAAAGATGTAGTAGCAATAGGATGTACCAGTAGAGGACAGGCTTATAGATATGGTAAATGGATATTAGATACAGAACTAAACCAAACAGATTTTATATCATATAAAACATCTTTAGACCACCTAATGGTTACTCCTGGAGATATAATTGAAGTATTTGATGCACATTATGCTGGAACAACTGCACAAGAAGGTAGATTAGTAAGTGCTACTACTAGTGGTGTTGTATTAGATGATGATTTAGATATGCAGGCTGGTCATACATATTATATTGATATAGTTACATCTAGTGGTACATTGGTATTAAATAATGAAATAATTAATACTACTACTAATACTACTAATTTAACTTTTACTTCTAGTATATCAGCAGATGAAGTTCCACAAACAAATAGTATTTTTGTTATTACAGATGTAGATACACTTTCTCCACGCCAATTTAAAGTATTAAGTATAAAAGAAGTTGAAAAATATCAATTTGAAGTAATGGCAGTAGAACATGATCCTAATAAATTTGATGAAGTAGAAGATGGTTTTCAATTTGATGAGCCTATCTACACAAATATACCAAGTGGTGGACTACAGCCTCCTTCTAATTTAGCAGTAGAAGAATATTCATATATGGATGGTGGTACAGGTGAATTAAAGTTTGGTGTATTACTAGACTGGACACATTCTCCTGATACAAGGACTTTATATTATGAAATACAATGGGCTGACTCTACTACATTTAGTGGAGCCTGGAATAAAGTTCAAAACTATATAGCTGAAGATAGTTATTTATTACAACCATTAGAAGCTGGTATTTATGATTTTAGAATAAGATCAGTCAGTGCCACTATAAAAAGTGTTTGGGATAATTATGCTGACTTTATAGTAATAGCAACTAATAGTGGTATAGGTTCACCTACTAATTTAAGGCTTTTGAATGGTATTGGAACAACATATTCTGGTTTATCACCAATGATTGCCTGGGATATACCAACAACAACAAATAATTATCATTATGATATTAGTGTTAGTGGGTCATTATCAGAATACAGAGTAGAAGTATATAGGACTGTAGATGATGAATTATTAAGAAGAGAACATGTAAAAAGCAATAAAAACCAATCAAATTATTATACTTATTGGTATGAATATAATATTGATGATAACTATAAATTAGATGGTGGTTTAGCAGATCCTGAAGTTACATTCAAAGTATATGCTATTGATATATTTAATAATTTATCTGATCCTGCTACTTTAGCAGTAGTTCCTTATGAGGTTCCTGATATCACTGGACTACAAACATCAAATGGTTCTACTACTACATTTAGTGGTTCTGATATAAATATTGTATGGAATTCATTAAGTTCTATACCATCATTTAAGGATTATAGAGTGGTTGTGTATGATACTGATGATACACTTTTAAGAACAGAATATGTTACTGATAATAATTATATTTATACTTATGGTAAAAACCAAGAAGACCATGCAACTACATCAGGTATAGCACAGAGAAGTATAAAGTTTAAGTTAAGATGCAGAAATAGATATAATTCATTATCTCAAAATGATGCAACTATTACTGTATCTAATCCTGTGCCTAATATGGCTGGATTAACACCTACACTTACACCTATATTAAAAGGTATGAAAATAGGATGGAATAATATAAGACCATTAGATAATGATGGTTTATATTTTAAGGTTTATTTTGATACCAATGCTACACCTACAACAGAAATAGCACAGGTTGGGTGGGAAAACACATCATGGTATGATCATAATTTAGATACAGATGCAATATATTATGCAAGAATAGAACCATATGATGGTTTTGGTGTTGGTAATATATCAAATGCATCTGATGGAGCTACTCCACTTAAAATAGAAGCCATAGACATAGATGCTGAATTATCAAGTAGTATAGTAATAAGTGATAGTGAAGGAACTATATCAGGAACATTAGCACAATTATATGACAAAATTAAAACTTCTGGTGGTCCCTCTTATGATTTTACAAGCTCATCTGGGTATATCAATTATGATGTAGGCATAGAATATTTTATTGATAGGATGTCTATATGGACCAGCGGGGCTGCAAAAACATATGTATCTTATGAAAGAAATGATGGTGTTTGGCACTGGTTAAAGGCAGAGGCTGACCACACATTAGATGCTAATGATAAACTAGTAGCTGCTTCAGACCAGTCAGATGCTCAAACTAATTACTGGACTTTAAGTGCTGGTATAAATTCTGCTATATTTCCACAAGGAATAATAGCAAGAAACCTTAGATTATACATATATGATAGTAATGTACAGGTATATGAATTAGTATTTGGTAGAGAGGTGATAGCAGAGTTTGTGGTGGCTGAACAACTATCTGCCATATCTGCTGACTTAGGTGCAATTCAGGCAGGAACTATACAAAGTGAAGACTGGGATGCATCAAATGGAACTTTTATTGACTTATCTGAAGATGGATATATTAAACTAGGTGGTAATGATAATCCTAAGCTTTACTGGAATGGGTCTACTAATAATTTAAGTATAGCTGCTAAAGTTACTTTTGAAAGTTCATCTACTGGATATACTAATATAAGTGATAAACCAACAAGTTTATCTGGTATAAATAGTGCTGAAGGATCAAAATTAACAGGTATAGAGGCTGGTGCAACAGTAGGTGCTAATTGGTTATCAAATTTATCAAATATACCATCATTTGGTGATATGGCATTAGAAGATTTAGTAGAAAGTTCTAAATTAGGAACAACAATAATAGATGGTGGTTATATTAAAACTTCATTGTTGGATGTAGATAATATTATAGCAACTGGAAGTATAATAGTTATAGGAGATGGTACAAGTAGTCTTATTGATGATGCTGGTCTTGGAACAACGGCTTCATGGACTAATGTATCTGGAACTGGAAAACCCTCTGATTATGCTGATGTTTCTCCTGCTTTACCTTCAGATTCAAGATGTTTTGTTTATTGGTCTTTTGATGATGGGTCAGGAGCTGTTGCAGTTGATAATGTTGGAAACAATAAACCTTTAATCTTAACTGGTAGTCCAACATGGATAACTGGTATATCAGGCAAAGCTATTAATTTTAATGGTGTTGGGAAATATGGAACACTTACCACTCCTATACCTGGTAATTTTTATATGTGTTTCTGGTATAAGAGAACTTCTAGTGGAGCTACTGATTTCAGAACAATAGCTGGAAATTCAACCGCCAATGTTCATCATGTTATCATTAATACTCCTGGAACTACTACACTTGGAGTCTGGGATGGTTCAGGACATTGGTTTGATTATTCAATTCCTGATGATAATGCCTTTCATTTTTATACCATAGGTTTTGTCTCAGCTACATCAGCAGACCTTTATGTTGATGGTGTCTATGTGGATACTGTCACCCATTCATTAAGTACAGATATTTTCAGTGGATATCCGGTAGATATGATAGGAAATGGATATGGTGGAAACTATCATGCAGGCAACTTAGATGAAATTAGGTTTTATACAACACTTACAGCATCAGAAATTAAATCCCTTTACCTTAATCCTTCTGGCAATAAAAGCCAGACAGTGAATATGGATTCAATAACCAATGGCTCTTATGGTAAAGTATTATTAACAGATATATCTGCTGGACATATAGTATTATCATCAACAATTGGTGATGCTGATGATGTTGATGAGGGAACTACTAATTTTTATGCCAAACAACTTCCTTCTGATGCAAATCTTGTTGCCTACTGGTCTTTTGATGATGGGTCAGGAGCTGTTGCAGTTGACAATTCTGGTAGAGGTCATGATGCTACATTAGTAAATACTCCTACATGGGTACAAGGTATTGTGTCAGGTAAGTCCATTGATTTCGAGCATGATTCAGATCAATACGCTACCGTTGCTAACCATGCAGATATAAATTTTGAACGAACCAGTCCTTTCAGTATAAGCACCTGGGTTAATTTGGAAACTACATCAACACTACATCCAATATTTTCTAAAGGAGGCGGTGTTGCAAAAGGATACACACTTTATATATCTATAAGTGGTTTTATTTATTTTTCATTAGTTAGCACAACAGGAACAAATGTATTGTCTATACATTCTTCTGGGGCACTAAATGCATCGACACTATATCATATAGTTGCTACATATGATGGCAGCAGTGATGTATCAGGAGTTACATTGTATGTTAATGGAGTAGAATTTGCAAAAAGTGCAACTTATACAAATACACTGACAGCCTCCATTACTAATACAAGCACTGCTTATATTGGAAAATTAAGTACTAGTTATTTTGATGGTATAGAAGATGAATTAAGAATATACAACAAAGAATTAACAGCTGATGAAGTAAAAGCCTTATATCTTAATCCTTCTGGCAATAAAAGCCAGACTGTTAATATGGACTCTATTACTAATGGATCTTATGCTAAAGTTTTAAGTACTACTATTGATGCTGGATACATAACATTATTAAGAACAAGTGATACAGATAATCAAAGATTAGAAATAACAGCATCTGGAGTATCATTATATGGTAATAATGTTAAAGTTATAGATATAAATAGTAGTGGTCAGGGATCAATAAATTTATTAGCAGGTTCAGATATCACATTAGTTGGTCATGATTCAAATTATGCTAAAATAGTTTTTGATGGAACTTCATATAACACTTCTATGTATTCTAATACTGCTGGAACAAGTACATATATTATACCATCAAACACTGGTCTGACATCATTATTTATTGGCACTGTATCTTCTAGGTTTAATGATTTGGATTTATTTGGAGAAGCTACTACTGTTTATGGTTATTATGATGCTGGTGATAGTGCAGATGTATCATGTGTGGGTATTGATGGTGGTACTTCTCGTATTAGCTTTAAAACTACTGGTGGTGGAACATCACATTTAATATGGTTTACTGGTGGTGTAATGTATCCTGTATCGAATAAAGTTATAGATTTGGGAAGATCAGGAAATGCTTTTGATGATATGTATGCAGATGACTTTAATAACGTAGCGGATATACCTTTTCTTGATGATAGGGATGACTTGGCTTACATAATGCAGATGGAAGGTTCAGGGAAATATGACGAACGCACTGGACTTGAAATTATCAATGATGACAAACTTCCTGACTTTGTAAAAGCAGTCTCAAAGAATGGTAAAAAAGAAATACTTTATGATCCAGATGGTAAGCCTTATTTCTCAATGAAAGCCATGTTTGGATGGCATAATGGAGCAATTAGGCAGTTGAATAAAAAAGTTATAGAATTAGAAAAACAACTAAAAGGATAATATATGAAAACACTAATTATGTCAATTATTATATTTATTACAACTACTTGTAGTGTTTTTGCAGATGATTATACTTGGTTAAAAGATAATAGTATTTATTCTATTACACAAACTTATAAATTTGATAAAGTAGATAAATATCTTTATACCTCATTTACTACTTTTCAAGTAACTGATTTATTACAAACAAATTATATTTTTGAACATCCAGAAAAATACAGAGAAAGGTTTCCACTAGCAAGATGGGCAGAAAGACAGGCTGGTGATGCGGGGGTTGTCAGCTGCTTTATAATAGGAAACATAGCAACATATAAAGTAGCAAAACATTTAAAACCAGTTCCTAGAAAGATATTATTTATAGCAGTAAATGGTATTGAAATGTATTCATCATACCATAATTATAACCACGGTGTTAATTTTTCTTATAGTTTAAGTTTTTAATGAGGGGGAGTAATAAATGGAAGAGATTAAAATAACAATAGATGAGATAATAAAAGAGCAGTTTTATACAAGTACAATTGCTAAAAGAGATACCTTGATAATAAATTTATACCAAGAATTAGAAAAGACCAAAAAAGAATTATCTGAACTTAAGAAAAGTAATAACTAATAGGAGTATACTATGGCAGCAATATATGCATCATATTTAGATACCAATACATTTACTATATCAGGAACAGAAGATTGGACTACTGATTTTCATTCTGGTCGGCGAGTAAAATGTGACTGTGGTATTAATGGATATAAATATGGAACTATAAGTGGTTCCTCTTATTCAACTAATACTACTGTTGTTATTTATCCAGATAGTGGTAATGAACTTACATCTAATTTGACCGAGGTATGGTTTGGTATAGTAGGTAATACTAACGGATCATTACCTAATCATACACACTTATCTGATGATGGTATGGGGTCAACCCTTACTGAAGCCAGTATAAGTAATCTTGACAAGTATACAAAAGCAGAGGTTAATGCTTTAATAGCAGCTGCTTCTGGAACTACTAACCATTCACTACTTACTAACTTAGGTTACTCAAGTTCAGGACATACTGGATTTCAGCCTGCCGGAAATTATATTACTGATACAGAAATGACTACAATAAGTGGTGATATAGTTGCTAAAATACCATCTCTTACAGGATATGCCACAGAGAGTTGGACTAATACTAACTTCATAGATAATACAGAGATGACTACTATTTCTGGTGATATAACATCTAAAATACCAAGTCTTACTGGTTATGCTACAGAACTATATGTATCAACAGTAAGTGGATCATTACAAACAAACATTAATGGAAAAGCAGATACAGTTCATACTCATGATGATAGATACTACACCGAGGCAGAAATAACCACAATCAGTGGGGATATTGTAGCAAAGATACCATCATTGACTGGATATGCTACAGAGAGTTATGTTTCTACTAACTATATTGACAATACTGAAATGACTACAATTTCAGGGGACATTGTAAATAAAATACCGTCTCTCACTGGTTATGCCACACAAACATATGTATCAGATAACTACATAAGTAATACTGAAATGACTACTATTAGTGGTGATATAGTATCTCAAATACCCGCCGCCTACACAAATGAAATGGCACAAGATGCTGTTGGAACTATAATGTCTGGTACTGGGTCTGTTACAGTAACATATAATGATTTTGATAATACTATAACTATTAGTGGTTCAGATATTGGTGGTATATCGTCTATAGTAGAGGATACTACTCCTG
>Ga0265297_10008313_pt1 | contig 13882 bp, 8 predicted proteins | sample Munlanlwell13791_FD_192502 | JGI IMG/M metagenome (GOLD analysis project Ga0265297, IMG submission 192502) | Leachate microbial communities from a municipal landfill in Southern Ontario, Canada - Leachate well 137-91 | ecosystem: Engineered > Solid waste > Landfill > Unclassified | place... | reverse complement strand
CTCGGCTATTTTCAGGACTGGCAGCAAACCGGTTTGATGGCGATGATGCTGCATTTGCTGACTCAGGAAAAAATCAGGGCTGGTGTATCGAAAACACTGATGGCGGAAAGACAACTGACCAACCTGAATCATCTCATCGAGCTGGTACAACAGGCCGCTGTCGATGAACATCTGGGCATCAATAAAACCCTGGACTGGCTGCGTAGCGCGATCGCCAAAGCGAGCAGCGCGGAAGACCAGCAGTTGCGTCTTGAAAGCGACGACGATGCGGTCAAAATCGTCACCATGCACCGCTCCAAGGGGCTGGAATATTCAATCGTATTTTGCCCTTATCTTTGGCAGCGCAGTGATCGTTTAAACAGCGAACGGTTGTTGATTAGATGCCATGAAAACGGCCAAACGGTAGTCGATTTGGGTTCAGATGATTTCGAACGGCACCGCGAAATGGCATTGAACGAAGAGCTGGCCGAGGATTTGCGGGTATTCTATGTGGCGGTTACCCGTGCCAAATACCGCTGTTATATTGCCTGGGGCGATGTGCGTTCGCAGGATACGGCGAATGATTCGTCGATGGCTTGGTTGCTTGAATTTGCGGCGGCCGATTTTTCCAAGCAACAGGCAAGATTGCAAGCCTTTCAGAATCAAGCCGGGCAGGCATTTGCTTACCGGTTGCTGGACGTGCCTTTAGAGTTAAACGGCAGCTATCAAAAAACGGTTGCACTCACCCAAATGCAGGCAAAAAAGCGCAAAAGATCGCTATATACCCGTTGGCAAATGAGCAGCTATACGGCCTTGTCGGCATTAAGCATGCACGATGCGCCGGAACTGCCGGAAGACAAGGCGGGAGAACAAACGCTCATTGCCAAGCCCGAGCTCGGCAGCGCAGCGCTTGAATTGCCCAAAGGTGCACATACCGGTAATGTCGTGCATGACCTGTTGGAAAACCATGCGTTCATCGACTTGGCCCAGCGCAAGGACATTGCCACGCAACGGGACAAGGCTTGTCAACGCTATGGCTTAAAACTCGAACGGCCGGAACTGCTGGATGAGCTGTTGCAAGCCGTGGTCGCAACGCCGCTGTCCGAGACGAATGTCGATTTTTGCCTGATGAATCTGGCGGAAAATCAGTGCCTAAAGGAAATGCCGTTTTACTTATCCATGCAAACGATGGACGCCGCACAGATCAATCATATTTTGCGCGACACACCCGCTTTCCAGTCATTGACCGCCAAGCAGATGTGCGGTTATCTGACCGGATTTATCGATCTCATTTGCGCGATTCCGGATTCCGGAACGAGGCGTTATTATGTGATGGATTATAAAACCAACGGCCTGCTAGATTACAGCCCCGACAGCTTAACCCATGCCATGCGCGAACATAACTACGGCCTGCAATACTGGATTTACACCGTAGTGCTGCATCGTTACTTACAAACGCGCTTGCCGGATTACGACTACGAAACTCATTTTGGCGGCGTGCGTTATTTGTTCGTGCGCGGCATGCAACCGGATCAGCCTATGAGCGGCGTTTATCAGGATAGGCCAGACTTGGGACGGGTTGAAGCGTTGGCGGCGTTGTTTGGGGGAGATCAGTGATGGAGGACTTGAATGCACAAACCGAACCAAGATCATTCAGCCGTCTGGATGTTGCCTTTGCCCGATTCCTTAGCCAGCGCACCGGTTTCGATCCCCTGCAAAAACAGGCCTTCGAAACTATCGTGATGACGGCGTCTTACGAGCAAAACCAGGGACACAGTTGTATTCAAATAGACGATAAAGCGAGGGCATTGCTGCTTGCTTCCGGGTTGGTAGAGCCGAATCCTAATAACCAAGCCGATCCCTTACCGCTGGTTATCGAACAGGATCGTCTGTATTTGCACCGTTACTGGAATTATGAAAACCGGCTGGCGCTGCAGATCAAGGCAATGACCCAAGCCGAGCATCCGATTGAAAAACTCGACGCCCTACTGGATCGCTATTTCGATATGCGTGATGAAACCGACGACCAGCGCGAAGCGGCAAAAATGGCCGCCAAGCAGTCGTTCAGCATCATCACCGGCGGGCCGGGAACCGGAAAAACATTTACCGTCGTTAAAATCCTGGCGTTGTTGCAGGAATTGGCCGAACAACCGCTGCATATCGCCTTGGCGGCGCCGACCGGAAAGGCCGCCATGCGTCTTCAGGAATCGATAGGTAAGAGCAAGGCGAAGCTGCCGTGTTCGGAGACGATAAAAAATCGCATTCCGGAAACAGTAACCACCCTGCATCGCCTGCTGGGTGCGATACCGCCTTCACCGTATTTTCGGCATAATGCAGATAAACCGCTGGTGTATGATCTGGTCGTGGTTGACGAAGCGTCCATGGTCGATCTGGCCTTGATGAGCAAGCTGCTTGACGCCTTAAAGCCCGGCGCGCGCTTGATCTTGCTGGGCGACAAGGATCAGCTGGCTTCGGTGGAATCCGGCGCGGTGTTAGCCGATTTAGCGATGGCCGAGGCCCTGCAAAACAATGTCTACACATTAAAGAAATCGCACCGTTTCGGCGGCGCTATAAAAGAACTGGCCGAGGCGGTCAACTTTCAGCAGGATGAACTCGCCTGGAAAATTTTATCCGACGGAGCAGACGGTGCGGTGCAATGTCTCGATGAAGATTTAATCGATTATGTAGCCGCACAGCAAGCGGATTACTTGCAATTGGCTAAAGCCGACGCCGAATTCGAGCGGATTTTTCAGGCGTTCAGCCGCTTTCAGGTGTTGTGTTCCAACCGGCAGGGAAAAAACAGCGTTGCCGACATCAATGATCGGGTTGAACAAAAACTGGCCGAGCAAAAGCGCATCGATTTGTCCGGTTTATGGTATCCGGGGCGGCCGGTCATGGTCACGCAAAACAACCCGGCGCTGCATCTTTATAACGGCGATATTGGCATTTGCATGCCGGACAGTTTTTCCGCAGGGAAACTGATGGTGTTTTTCCAACGCGCCGACGGCAGCGTCAAAAAATACCTGCCCGCGCGCGTGCCGCATTGCGAAACCGTTTTTGCGATGACCATCCATAAAAGCCAGGGGTCGGAATTCGAGGAAGTGTTAATCGCCCTGCCTGAAACAATCAATCCCGTGTTAACCAAGGAACTGCTGTATACCGCAATTACCCGAGCAAAGAAAACCATCAAGTTGGTTGCCGGGGAGGCTGTATTTACCGCGACAGTCAGGCAGAAAATCGAGAGAGTTACCGGGTTGGTTGATAAATTCAAGGGCTGAAATAGATACCCCCTAACAACCATAAAGTTTTGATCTATTTTCTGTGTTCTGGCAATCCCTGCCGGAATGACGATTCTGGGACAAACTGGTGTAAACGTTGAGCGCTCCAGCGTGGTAACGATGCAATGCAAAACTTCGCGTCTTCGTGGTTTTAAATTGAGGTGGGCCGGAAACGCCTGTTCTCGCTCCCGCTCGAACTGGCTTATTCCGGCCTACGACCTGCTACACTTTGTTATTCCTTCATCTTCCTTTCCAGTTCTTCCTGGGTCAAATGCCGCACATCTTCGCCTTTGACCATGTAAACCAAATGCTCGCAAACATTACAGGCATGATCGCCGATTCTTTCCAGCGAGCGGGCAATCCAGAGTACATCCAGCATCCGGGTAATATTCCTAGGATCTTCCATCATCCGGGTAATCAGCTGCCGGATAATACTGGCGTATTCACGATCGACATTTTCATCCAAACCGGTAATCGTGGTTACGTCCTCTACATTCATTCGGGCAAATACGTCCAGAGCGCCATGCAGCATTTCCTGAACCAATTCCGCCATGTGTTCCAATTCAAAATACTGGTCATGTTTATTGTTGTCGGCACCCGACAATTGTATGGCCATCTCGGCGATGCGTTCGGCCAGGTCGCCGACGCGCTCAAGTTCATTGATAACCTTGATTACCGTGATTAACAATCTTAAATCGAATGCCGCAGGTTGCCTCAGCGCAAAAATCTGCATACATTCCTGGTCGATAGCCATTTCCAGCGCATCGACCTGATTATCCTGTTTGATGACCAGCTCGGCCATTTCCACGTCACCGGTCGAGAAAGCCGTTACAGCCAGTTCTATCTGCTGCTCAACCAGTCCGCCCATGGTTAAAACTTTGTTACGCACATCTTCCAGCTCTTTATTGAACTGGCCTGATATGTGGTGTCCTATTTTGCTGTTGTCCATTGCTTGCTCCTGGTTAGCCGTACCGACCGGTAATGTAATCTTCGGTTTGTTTTTTTCGAGGATTGGTGAATAACTCGCTGGTTGTACCCATCTCAATCAATTCGCCCATATACATAAATGCAGTGTAGTCCGAAACCCGCGCGGCCTGCTGCATGTTGTGGGTTACGATAACTATAGTGTATTTTTCTTTAAGCTCGTTGATCAGTTCTTCAATTTTTAATGTTGAAATAGGGTCCAGTGCTGACGCGGGTTCATCCAGCAACAGCACTTCAGGCTCTATCGCAATCGCCCGGGCAATAACCAGACGCTGCTGCTGTCCGCCCGACAAGCCCAAGGCGTTATCATTCAAGCGGTCTTTTACTTCATCCCACAGCGCTGCGCCGCGCAAGGCGTTTTCAACGGTTTCTTCCAATATCCGTTTGTCATTAATGCCCTGAATCCTGAGGCCGTAAGTGACATTTTCAAAGATAGACTTGGGGAACGGATTGGGCTTTTGAAACACCATGCCGACGCGTCTGCGTAAAGCGGCTACGTTAACGGCTTTGTCATAGATATTTTCATTATCCAGCAGGATCTTGCCTTCGATGGTCACGTTATCAACCAGGTCATTCATCCGGTTAATACAGCGCAGCAGCGTCGATTTGCCGCAACCGCTGGGGCCGATATAGGCGGTTACCTTTTTCTTGGGCATTTCCATATTAACGCCATGCAAAGCCTGCTTTTCCGCGTAGAAAAGGTTTAAATTTTCTACTTTGATACAAGCCTCATTCTGCTCACCAGTTGTTTTCTGGTCGCGTAAAATTGAACTTACATCAATGGTATGTGTACGTGTGTGTTGTGCTGTCATTTCTTTAACCTTCCAGTGCCCGGTATTTTTCTCGCAGATGATTTCTGATTAAAATGGCTGATAAATTCAGCCCAACAATGACCAGTACCAACAATAATGATGTCGCATAAACCAACGGCCTCGCCGCCTCAACATTGGGGCTTTGAAAGCCGACATCATAGATATGAAATCCTAAATGCATAAATTTTCTGTCTAAATGCAAAAACGGGTAATTGCCGTCCAGCGGCAAGGTGGGGGCCAGTTTAACAACACCCACCAGCATTAACGGAGCCACTTCGCCCGCCGCCCGCGCCACAGCCAGAATCAATCCGGTCATCATAGCAGGGCTTGCCATCGGCAATACCGTCAGCCATAAAGTTTCCAGTTTGGTAGCGCCCAAGGCCAGACTGCCTTCGCGTATAGACCTGGGGATACGCGCCAAGCCTTCTTCGGTTGAAACAATGACCACCGGCAAGGTGAGTAAAGCCAGCGTGATTGAAGCCCACAACAAGCCCGGCGTACCGTAGACCGGCGCAGGCGCCGCTTCCGGGAAAAACAGCTGATCGATGTTACCGCCCAGGATATAGACAAAAAAGCCCAAGCCGAATACGCCGTAAACAATGGAAGGTACGCCGGCCAGATTGTTGACCGAAATCCTGATTAACCGGGTGATAAAGCCCTGTTTTGCATATTCCCGCAAATACACCGCCGCAATGACGCCAAACGGGGTCACTATAATCGACATCATCATCACCATCATCACCGTACCGAAAATAGCCGGGAAAATCCCCCCTTCAGTATTGGCCTCGCGCGGCTCGTCGGTTAAAAATTCAACCACCTTGACGCCGTAATGCACGATTTTATCGAACACGCTCATGGTGTTCGGCTGAAAAATCCTGACTACTTTATTCAAGGGAATTTCAATTTCAGCGCCGCTTTCGGTTTTTGCAACCAGGCTGTCCCGTCTTATTTGTTGATACAGCTCGCTCAATTGCGCTTGATACTTTTTATATTCGACTTCCAACTCGGCCTTTTCAGCGGCTACCCGTTGTTCTGCCTCCGTATCCCAGAGATTTTCCAGTTGCAGCTTCTTTTGCTTAAGCCTTAGTTTTTCCAGGCTGTAGTTTATCGCGCCGACTTCCTTTTTTTCCAGATGGGCTATTTTCTTAAAAACGGTTAAGGCTTCATCTATTTTAGTCTGAACGGCAGGCCAAGCCTCGGCGCCTTCGGCGATAATCTTGCCGCTTTCCTTGACTGCAACCAGTCGGCCGTAAAAATTACCCCATTCCCGGCGTTCCACCACCATCAGCTCGGCAGGAGACTGTTGCTGCTTAACATTGCGTTCCAATATCCAGCGAAAATCGGTGCCGGTAATATCCCGGTTGCCGGCTTTTATCAGGTATTGCACCAAGGTATCTTCATCATCGGCCATGGCATAGCCGGTTGATTTAGCCATCGCGGCCGGGGTAATGCTGGTATCGACATGTTCGCCGATAATTGTCTGGATTTGCCCGTTCGGTTCCTGATAGGTGAACTGTACAACTGGGGACGGCCAGAAGTGGCCGGCTCCCCGGACTAAAATCAAGCCCAACACACCAACCACCATAATAAGGGAGGTACTGACCGCCGCCGCGTTGAGCCATACCCAGGGAGTACCGCTTTTAAACCATAATCTGATCATAATGAGCTATATTTTTCACGTAAGCGCTGACGAATGACTTCGGCCAGCGTATTAAAAACAAAGGTAAACATAAACAACACCAGAGCCGCCAAGAACAAGACCCGGTAATGTGTACTATCTACTTCCGATTCAGGCATTTCCACAGCGATGTTTGCAGCCAGGGTACGCAAGCCCTGAAAAACGCTTAAATCCATCACCGGGGTATTTCCTGTTGCCATTAACACAATCATGGTCTCCCCGACGGCCCGGCCGAAACCGATCATTACTGCGGAAAAAATGCCCGGACTCGCGGTTAACAGCACAACCCTAATCATGGTTTGCCAAGGCGTAGCCCCCAGCGCCAGAGAACCCACGGTCAAATGTTTCGGCACACTGAAAATGGCATCTTCGGCGATCGAAAAAATGGTCGGAATAACCGCAAAGCCCATCGCCACACCAACCACCAAGGCATTGCGCTGGTCATAGCCTATGCCCAGTTCAGTCTTAAACCAGTCGCGCAACGAGCCGTGAAACAAAAACGCTTCCAGGGGCACACTCGCCTTAAAGGCAAACCAGCCGCTCAGTAAAATGATGGGAATCAATAAAGCGGCGTCCCAGCCTTCCGAAAGATTATGAGCAATGGCCTTGGGTACGAATTGCCAGGCAAAGGCAAACAGCATGACTCCGACAGGAATAATCATCAGCATCGCAAACAGTCCGGCCAGATGCTCTTCCATAAACGGCGCCAGCCAAAGACCGGCAAGAAAGCCCAAAATAACCGTCGGCAATGCGCCCATGATTTCAATGGAGGGTTTCACGTACTGCCGCATGCGCGGAGCCATAAAATAAGCGGTATAAATCGCTCCCATCAGCGCCAGAGGCATGGCCACCAGCATGGCATAAAACGCCGCCTTCAGGGTGCCGAAAACCAACGGCGTTAAACTGTATTTAGGCTCGAAATCACTATTTGCCGAAGAAGACTGCCAGATGTAATCGGGCTTTGGATAGCTCTCATACCAGACTTTCTGCCAAAGCGATTTGATGGAAACCTCGGGATGCTCATTATCGATATGCCAGAAATGCATTTTGCCGTCCGCCGACTGCACCAACAACGCATTCGCTCTCGGCGACAAAACCGCTGCTGTCGGCAAGGCATCGCTTACGCGTTCTTTAATCATTTGCCTTTCAGCGGTTGAATGATAAATGCCCACGATCCCGTCGGCATCGGTCGTCATAAAGCCTTTACGCCGCTGCTCGGCATTGATCGAAACGACCGCTTTATCAGACACTTTAAATGACCGGGTTTTTTGCATGGCGGGACGGTTCAACTTGTCTTTAACCATGCTCCACTGTGAAACCAGGCCGCTGGAGTCGCCTATCATCAGCGAAAGGTCGCCATTTAAAAAAGTCACGCTGGTAATTTTTTGTCCGGCATCGACCACATTCTGTTGCTGTCTGATAGCCGGACTGCTTTTGTCGCTAATATCGAAAAAGCCCAACTGTCCGTCATTGCTAATCAGGTACAGATTGGATTCGTCTTTGTCGATTAAAATACCTGCAATACCTGCCGCCGACTGCTCCAGCACTGAATCGGTACGCGTTAAGGCGGCCTCGTCGGCAAATAACGATTGTTCTTTCTGGAAGTTGATTAAGCGGATTTTACCGGGACCCTGCGGGGTGTCGGCTGTTTTTACGACTATCGTCGTTGCATTCTCGCCCACTTTAACAGCGATTTTCTCCAACGCCGCGCCGGAATCATCCAGCACCAAAGGTTGTTCGCCTAATGGGTATTTTAGCGATGGCGTAATAACCCGAACATTGTTTGGATAAGTTACTTTATATTGATGTTTAGCGATGACCGCCCGGCCATCGGATAAACCGTAAATGACTGCGCCCTCATTGATAGGGCTGCCCTGAGCAAAGCTGGCGATATGTGTGCCCTCAGGTATTGCTACGGCCTGTGTCAATATGGTTTTACCGGTAGCCGCCTCAAAAAACACCACTTGCCCGCTGTCGGTAAATCGAGCGCCCACCTCATTTTGTTCTTCCATCTCCAGCAGTAATGTATTGCCCAGCGCCTGCTCCGGCACCGCGTATTCACTGACCGGTTTTGCAGTAGCCGATATAAACAGAGGATAAACCACATACAGTAAATAAAAGAAAATCAGCACAATCGCGACGATCACGCCCAAGCCGCCAGCCACTACGCCATAGCGAGCCAATGCATCTTTTATGAGTCGCCAGCGCTGATGATACTCACCGGAACTGATTCTTATGGAAGGGGGGGATTTTATGGATGTGTTTAATTCTGACATGCTGAAGATACTAGAAATTAAATGTAACTATGATATAACAAAAAACCAAAAAAAACGGCCAAGATTCACAAAGCAAATCTCAGCCGTATTTTTGTCCGATGCGCCTTTACTTTCTGAGGGGGAAGATAACAACACATTAAACCCAACGTCCCTGTTTGCGCATCCTTGCGCAACACTACATCCAATCCTAATCTTATTTAAGCGTAGCCAGTACTTTATCGACAACTTTCGCAGGCAGAGGGATATAGCCGTCTTTTATAACCACTTGCTGACCGGTTTTGGACAATACCATTTTGATAAATTCATTGTCTAACGGTGCCAGCGGTTGGTTTGGCTTCTTGTTAACATATATATACAAGTAGCGTGTCAAAGGATAAGTGCCTGCGATTGCATTTTCAGGCGTTGCTTCAACAAAAGTCTTGCTGCCTTTCTTGGCCAAAGGCACCATCTTAACGCCCGACGTTGTATAACCCATGCCGGAGTAACCGATACCGTTAACTGATGAAGTAACTGATTGAACTACGGAAGCTGAACCGGGTTGCTCGTTTACGTTGTTTTTGAAGTCGCCCTTGCATAAAGCGTGTTCTTTAAAATAACCGTAAGTACCGGAAACCGAGTTACGTCCGTATAACTGGATGCTTTTTGAACCCCAAGCGGCAACACCGGCGTCGCCCCATGATTCAATGCTCTTTTCGCCGCCGCATTTATTTGTTGAAGAGAAAATCGAATCAACTTGTTCCATGGTTAAGCCTTTGACCGGGTTGTCCTTGTTGACAAGAACCGCCAACGCATCAACAGCTACCGGAATAGCGGTTGGCTTGTAGCCGTATTTGTCTTCGAAGGCTTCCAGTTCGTCATCCTTCATTTCGCGGCTCATAGGACCCAGGTTCGATGTGCCTTCAGTCAGTGCAGGCGGTGCTGTAGATGAACCCGCAGCCTGAATTTGGATGTTTACGTTAGGATAAGCGCGGTTGAATTCTTCAGCCCATAATGTCATCAGGTTGGCCAGCGTATCGGAACCGACACTGGACAAATTGCCGGAAATACCACTGGCTTTTTGATACTCGGGAATGCCTGCATCAACAGTTTGTACGGCACCTGCAACACCACTGACTAATGCGGTGATACCAAAACCCATCGCAGTCACTAACGATTTAGTTTTAAAAGATAGTTTCATCATGAACTCTCAAAATAATTTAAAGTGGGACTATTATGGAAATAGAATATGACAAGGATATTACAATACAGTTTTTTTTGCTATGCTTGGGCTTCAGCGCAAAATAGCGGCTTAGTTGGAATCTGTTTCTGCCGCGCCATTCATATCCAAGTGTCATTAAATGTTAATACTAAGCTGTTACGCTTGAGGGCTTATCAATCAGATTACTCCTGAACTCACACTCTTTAATGAATATGTCCTTACAATTTGAATTTCCCGTGAATTTAACGGCTGAAAATTTTATCGTCACATTAAGCCATGAGGTGAGCACGCGGCTGGCTTCAAGGCAGTCTTCCCGCAAAACCTATTACGACAGCTTTGACTGGCGCTTGTACTCAAACGACATCACTTGCGAGTTTAATCAAGCAAAATCCGCTTCATCCTTAACATTAAGATCAATTAAAAACGGTTTGGTTATTGCCGACGCAGAGCTTAAGAAAGTTCCTTTATTCAGCAAAGCATTCGAACCGGTCATAATGCGCGACACCTTGGCGCCGCTGTTGGACATGCGCGCATTATTACCCGTTTGCTCACTGGATTATGAAATCTATCATCTAAACATCATTAATAAAGATGAAAAAACTATACTCCGGCTGCTAATCGAAGAGTACAGTCAATTCAATAACCGCGTCCTGCTGCAACCGGTAAGAGGCTATGACAAGGCTGCGGAACATATTGTTGAAATATTAACCGCAACACTGGGATTAACAGTCACGGATAAACCCGTTCTGCTAACCGCTCTGCAAGTTCAGGGGCGCAAGCCTAAAGATTACTCATCAAAACTGAATATCAACCTGGATCCCGACATGCGCGCCGATATTGCCGGCAAGTACATTTACAGTCACCTGCTAAAAGCCATCAAAGCCAACGAGCAGGGCACGATTGCCGATACCGATAGCGAATTTTTGCACGATTTTAGAGTTGCGGTCAGGAGAACCCGCGCGGGACTCAGTCAGATTAAAGGCATACTGCCCGCTAACAGCAGCGCATACTATGCCGATTTTTTCTCCTGGCTGGGACAGATCACCGGGCCAACGCGGGATTTGGATGTTTATCTGCTGAATTTTGAGCGTTACAAAAGCAGTCTGCCCGCTTCAATCAGGGAAGATCTCAATCCCTTATATGATTTTTTGCTCGGCAAGCAGCAAAAAGCCCAGAAGGAATTGGCAAAGAAACTGCAATCTCCCAAGTATCTGTCCACGCTGGCCGAATGGGAACAGTTCCTTAAAGAACCCTCGTACAAAAAACCGCTTGAGCAAAATGCCAAACTGACCATTAAAGAACTGGCGGACCGGAGAATATGGAAAATTTTTACCCGCGTGTTGGAGGAAGGCGAGGCAATTACCGACTTATCACCGGCGGAAGCATTACACGACTTAAGGAAATCCTGTAAAAAACTGCGCTATTTAATGGAATTCTTTCAAAGCCTTTATCCGGAGAATCAAATAAAGTGCCTGATTAAAAACCTGAAAGGACTTCAGGAAGTGTTGGGCAACTTCCAGGATTACGCCGTTCAAGAGCATAATCTAAAATTGTTCGGCGAAGAAATGATGGCGCTTAACACCCACGCCAATACCTTTTTGGCCATGGGCGTACTGGTTCAGGATCTTGATGCCCATAGATGTAATGCCCGCAAAGACTTCGCATCAATATTTGAAGACTTTAAACAGGAAGAAAACCGGTCGGCCTTTACGTCGCTTTTCGCCCCGGCAAAGCCCCATAGTCATCGGCATTGAGTGTGTGGAATACATCTCTCCGATATTATTGTATTATTGATGAGTGGAGTTATTTCAGTATGGGTAAATCGGGAGCTGTATAGGGGCAGCGTAGCGGTGGGTCGAATATCTGAATCTAACACTAAAAAATAACCGTTTTTTAAACTTACACCTAATTAAACTATAAGGGTTAAACATTATGAGTAAATTCAAGTTGATAATAGGGTTCTTATTGGCAATGTTGATTGCCGGTTGTGCAGGAGGCACTACACATGAAAGCACAGGGGAATATCTGGATGATTCTGTCCTGACTACCAAGGTTCAGACTTCAATATTGGGCGATTCCAGGCTTAAACTGTTACAAATCAACGTTGAAACTTTTAAGGGTGTTGTGCAGCTAAGCGGGTTTGTGGATTCCGCTAGTGCCGCCACCAGAGCGGTGGAACTCGCAAGAACGGTTAAAGGCGTCAAGACGGTTAATAACAGCTTAATTGTGAAGTAGTCGCGACTGCATAATCCACAGGGATGTGGTAAAAGCTTTCGCTCCTCGGAGCCGCTCCATGCGTTGCTCTATCGCCCCCCATCCATGCAGTCGTAAAGCGCTTACATCAGGCTAACGCCAGCTCATGCTCATCTAATGCAAATTGCACTATGGCGGTTGGGTTGACGTCTTCAGCCTGCTGGCGCTCCTCGGCAACTGCTCCTGAGTCGCCTATTGTTGGCGCTCTATCTCCTGCATCCATGCAGGCTTCATTTTGCGCATACAACAAATTCATAATTTCAGGGCTTAATGCAAAGTCAAAGCTTAAATTAAGCTCGTCGAGTCCGGCATCTTGTACCGGTAAGAATTGCTGCGCCTTCGTTGCCACCCAATTGATAATCATCAGAATGCCTTTTTGTTTTGTTAAATTCAGGTTGATTATGCAACATTACAATTAAATTTATATGACAGTTATAAGTCAATAAGATGACATTAAAGTTTCAGCTTCACGGCAACCGCTCCATGCGTTACTCTACCTTCCCATCCTTGGGGGCCTACCTCTTGCGTAATTTGCATGGATGGCGAGTAGAGTAATGCAGGGTAATTATCGATAAGCAAATAACTGATCCTGCAGTTAAAACTATCACCGCTGTTTTATGGTTTTGCGCCTCATGCTTCATTATGGGGATAATCGGACAATGCGGTAAAAAATGGTAGAATTGCCGTTTTTGTGCAATCCGAGAACTTCTCTTAACCATGTCTAATACCTTAAAGCTTCCCCTTGAATCACTGAAACTAAATGTCGATTTGACGGGCTTTGAGTTCCCAACCGCACCTAAATTGCCGGACACCATTTTGGGCCAGTCCAGAGCCCAGTCCGCACTGGAGTTTGGTGTCGCCATGAGCAACCCCGGCTACAATATTTTTGTGATGGGTGAGCCGGGATTGGGCCGGTTGTCGATGATTACCAACCATCTGGATGCCCAGGCCAAAACGTTGCCCGCGCCGCCCTCCTATGCTTATGTCGATAATTTCGATAATCCGAGAGAGCCGGTCGCCGTTGAACTGCCCGCAGAGCATGGCCAAACGCTCAGCAAGGACATCGAAAAGCTGATCGATAACCTGCTGGCGACCTTTCCTGCCGCCTTTGAAAGCCCTACGTACCAGCAAAAAAAGAGTGCTATCGAACGCCACTTTAACCAGTACTATAACAACGCGATCGATCTGGTCGATAAAAAGGCTCAGTCCTTGGAGATTGCGTTGTTCAGGGAAGGCGAAACGATTTCTTTTGCACCTATCCGGGACAACAAGGCGTTAAACGAAGATCAATTCACCCAATTGCCGCTGACGGAACGGGAAGTCTTTCACAAGCATGTCGAGGAGCTGGAAGTATACCTGAGCGATGTCTTGCTGGAATTGCCCCAGTGGCGCAGGGCCATGGTTGAAAAAATCAAGCAACTGGA
>Ga0265297_10008312_pt1 | contig 13883 bp, 9 predicted proteins | sample Munlanlwell13791_FD_192502 | JGI IMG/M metagenome (GOLD analysis project Ga0265297, IMG submission 192502) | Leachate microbial communities from a municipal landfill in Southern Ontario, Canada - Leachate well 137-91 | ecosystem: Engineered > Solid waste > Landfill > Unclassified | place... | reverse complement strand
AAAATCAACCGACAGGAGCATGCCCCATGGGTACGCCCCCATGATCCTGCATATGGTACAAAAGCTTCGACATCATGAAAGGAGGTTGTGTAAAAGCCGCAACGGTCCACGAGCCAATCGCAACTTTCCCCCCCCCAGAGAACAGTGATACTGTTTTTTTGCCTGATGCCGCCGTGCCTCCCCACCCGAAAGGCCCCCCGCCATGCCCCACCAGCCAGCCGCCACCATCCTCCGTTCCCGCCGGCACCAGGTCGCCCTGGCCGCCCTCGCCAGCCTCCTTGCCGTCACCGTCCCCGCCCCCGGCGCCGGCCTGTGGCTGTACGAGCGCGGCACCCCCGACAACGGCATGTCGGCCGCCGGCCGCGCCGCCTCGGCGCTGGACGCCTCCACCGCCGGCGGCAATCCCGCCGGCATGACCCGCCTCACCCAGCCCGAGCTGCTGCTCGGCCTCCAGCCGATGTACGTGGACGCCCGCTTCGGCGCCAACGGCAGCACCAACGTGGCAGGTGACAACGGCGGCAACGCCGGCGGCTTCATCCCCGCCGGCGGCTTCAATTATGTGCAACCGCTGTCCGAAAACTGGCGGTTCGGCTTGAGCGCCGGCTCCTATTTCGGCCTCGGGGAAGACTTCGGCGACACCTGGGTCGGGCGTTACTATCTGCAGGACGCCTCCCTGACCACCTTCTCGTTGTCACCGGTCGCCGCCTACAAGGTGAACGACTGGCTGTCCATCGGTGGCGGCCCCGTCTTGATGCTTGGACAACTGAGCCAGCACGCGGCCTTGCGCCGACCAGGAGCCGGCGACGGCCAGCTGGTCATCAAGAGTGAAACCCTTGGCGTCGGCGGTGGCGCCGGTGTCTTGGTGGAACCGGTGCAAGGCACCCGTTTCGGCCTGACGTACATGTCTCCCATTGACCTCAATTTCAACGATGTCATCGACTCGTCGGATCCCAGCTCCATCGCCGCCAACAACAATTTGGATCTCGACATGACCATCCCCCAGGCCGTCATGTTCAGCGTCTACCAAGACATCACCAAGCGCTGGGCCGTCATGGGTAACCTTGGCTGGCAGGACTGGAGCGAGTTCGGCAACACCGACTTCAGTGTCGCCGGCCGAATCGACAAAAGCGGCACGGTCGACCTCAACTACGATGACACCTATCATGTTGCCCTCGGCACCAAGTACGCCTTCACCGATGAGTGGGCCGGCATGTGCGGCATCGCCTACGACACCTCGCCCGTGGATGATGAGAATCGCACCCTGGCCCTGCCGCTCAGCTATGAAATCCGTTATTCGGTCGGCCTCGAATACAAGTTCACGGCAAACCAAACCATCGGCCTCGCCTATACCTTGGTTGACTGTGGCACCCCCAGCGTCACCCAATCCGACCCCGTGAGAGGCACCGTGTCCGGCGAATTCGGCTCGAGTTACCTGCATATCGCCACTCTCACCTACGACATTCGCTTCTGACCCCCGCCGCCCCCCCACAACCGAAAGTGACCTCGCCATGTTCATCCGCCAAACCATCCTCAAGGCCGGCGCCGCCGTCCTCGTCACCGGTCTGCTCGCCGGTTGCGAGGGCACCCACCAGGCCCGCAGCGTTGACCCCTCCGGCTTCCTCACAAACTACCAGCAACTGAAGGAAGGCAAGGACGACCAGGCGCTGCGGGTCTACATCAATCCCAAGGCCAAGTTTGCCCAGTATAAAAGCATCCTGCTGGAGCCCGTCAAACTCTATGCCGCCCAGGGCAGTGCGTTCATGGACGCCTCCCCGGAAACCCGCCAGTGCCTGGTCAATTATCTGGATGCCGAAATCCGGGATGAGCTGAAGGGGTCCTTCACGTTTGTCAACAAGCCGGGTCCGGGCGTCATGCGCTTCCGCGGCGCCATCACCGATGCCCAGGGCAGCATGGTGCTCATGGATACCGTCTCGTCGGTGGTGCCCCTCGGGGTGGCCGTCAGCATCCTGAAGTCAGGCCTTACCGGTGCGCATTCGGGCGTCGGCTCGTGCACCATTGAATTCGAAGCCGTGGACGCCATGACCGGCGTGCGTCTGGCCGCCGCCGTCGACAAGCGGGTGGGCGACAAGTTCACCGGCAATTTCGACAAGTTCGACCAGTGGCATGCCGTCAAGTCCGCGTTTGACTACTGGGCGGTCCGGCTGAAAACCCGCCTGCTCGAACTCCAGGCCGGCATCCATCCCTAATCCCCCCTAATACAAGTGCCCCGCCCAAGTCCGGAAGTCCCAGGACCACGCGCAATTCCTGGCGCGGTTTGGCGACTTGCAGCGCCAATTCCAGCAGCGCGGCGCCGATTTCAAATTTGCCTTCGGCGTTCACCGCGAATTGTCGAACTAGCTGATTCAGCATATCCTGGGGGTTGACATCCAGCGGCGGGATGTGGCAAAAAAATGACCGGTCGGGCCGGCAGAACCATCCACCGGACAGGATCGCAAGGGGCAAGATCATGAACCAACGCCAGGCACCCCAAGCGTCAACACCGTCCCGGCCGCCGGCGGCCGGTGACGGTTTTCCCGCCGAGCCCCAAGACTTCTCGCTCGTTTTGGGCGGCCCCCTGTACCAGCTGCTGGTGCGGTCGCACCTCGCCACCCCGGCGCTCGAACTCATCACCCGGCGGATCGTCTTCATCAGCCTGATTGCCTGGCTGCCGCTCCTGTTCCTTGCCCTGGCCGATGGCAAAGCTTGGGGCGGCGGCTTGCCGTTCCTGTATGATTTCGAGATGCAGGCCCGTTTTCTGTTGCTGTTCTTTGCGCCCTGCCTGATGCGCGCCAAACGAATCGGCTTGCGGGAGTACGGCATGCTGGCCAGCCGGTGTGTCCGGGACTTCGACCGCAAATGGGTGCGCGGCGGCGCAAGCGCAGAAGAACCGCTTCTGGGCAGTGGCGACCTCCAGTCGCTGGCCGACCTGGGAAACAGCTTCCAGGTGATCCGTGAGATCAAGCCCTTCCCGTTCGGCAAGGACACGGTCATCCAGCTGGTCGTCCTGACCCTGATCCCCGTCCTGCCGCTGGTGCTGACCATGATCCCGCTGGAGGAGCTGACCACCAAGCTTGTCGGGGCCGTTTTTTAATGTCGCGGCGACGGCGGGACGAGAGGCGTCGGCCGCCAAACCGAAACGAACCGGATTCTGAACCCGCATCCAACCCTCAGCACAAGGAAACGCCAATGCACGCCACACTGGAAACCCTGCCCCGGAATCTTCCCAGAAAAGTGGACCGGTCAAACCGCTGGCTGACCCGGCTGGGATTGGCGGGCGGAATCGCGCTCGCCGCCCCCTCCCTGCCCGCCTGGGCCGGGCAGACCACGGGGGTGCCGGGGGCGGCAAACGCCACCACCACCATTGACGGCCGGCAACTGCCGGCGCCCGCCCCGGCGTTCGGCGGGGTGATCAAGGACAGCGCCTTGCAATCCAAGGCGTGGTGGGCGCCGCGCATCGTGCCGCCCAAGGGCGCCCCCAATGTGTTGCTGATCATAACCGATGACTCGGGCTACGGCGTGCCGAGCACCTTTGGCGGGGTGATTCCGACACCGGCGCTCGACCGGGTTGCCCAGGACGGCCTGCGGTTCACGCAGTTCCACTCGACGGCCCTGTCGTCGCCGAGCCGCGCCGCCCTGATCACCGGGCGCAACCATCACTCGGTCGGCTTTGGCGTGATCTCCGAGCAGTCCACGGGATTCCCCGGCTACAACAGCATCATCACCAAGGACAAGGCCACCATCGGCCGGATCCTTTTGGACCACGGCTATTCCACCAGCTGGTTCGGCAAGGACCACAACACGCCGGCGTTTGCCGCCAGCCAGGTCGGACCGTTTGACCTGTGGCCGACCGGCATGGGTTTTGAGTATTTCTACGGGTTTGTCGGCGGCGACGCCAACCAGTGGGAGCCCAACCTGTTCCGCAACACCACCCAGATCTACCCGTTTGCCGGCAAGCCCGGCTGGAATCTGACCACCGCGATGGCCGATGAAGCCATCGACTGGATGAACCGGATCAAACAGACGGACCCGGGCAAACCCTTCTTTGTCTACTATGCCCCCGGCGGCACGCACGCCCCCCACCATCCGACCCAGGAGTGGGTGGACAAGATCCACGCCATGCACCTGTTCGACGGCGGCTGGAACAAGTTGCGCGAGACCATCTTCGCCAACCAGAAGAAGGTGGGGGTGATCCCGCCGGAGGCCAAGCTCACGCCCTGGCCCAAAGAGCTGCTGAAAGAGTGGGACCAATGCACACCGGAGGAAAAAAAGCTGTTTATCCGGCAGGTTGAAGTCTTCGCCGCCTATACGGCATATACCGACCATGAGATCGGCCGCGTGATCCAGGCCGTCGAGGACATGGGGCAGCTGGAGAACACTCTGATCATCTATATCAACGGTGACAATGGCACCAGCGCCGAGGGCGGGTTCGTCGGCACCCCCAACGAAGTCGCCTTCTTCAACGGCGTGGAGATTCCGGTCGATGTCCAGCTGGCGAAGTATTACGATGCCTGGGGCACCGAACGAACCTACAACCACATGTCGGCGCACTGGGCCTGGGCCTTTGACACGCCGTTCCCCTGGTTCAAACAGATCGCCTCACACCTGGGGGGGGTCCGCCAGGGCATGGCCGTCTCCTGGCCTGGCCACATCACGGATGCCGGCGGCATCCGCACCCAGTTCCATCACATCATTGACGTGGTGCCGACCATTCTTGAGGTCAGTGGGATCCAGCAGCCCGACTCTGTCGACGGCATCAAGCAGAGCCCGGTCGAGGGCGTAAGTTTCGCCTACACCTTTGACGCCGCCAACGCGAACGCTCCCTCCAAGCACACAACGCAATATTTCGAAATGATGGGCGACCATGCCATCTACGACCACGGCTGGCTGCTCAGCACCAAGGTGATCCGTCCGCCCTGGGAGGCGTTCGGCGCGGCCAATCCGGATCCCGTCAACAATGTCACGTGGGAACTGTACGACCTGACCAAGGACTACTCCCAGTGCGACGATGTGGCGGCGCAATACCCGGAGAAGGTCAAGGAGCTGAAGGCGATCTTCCTAGAGGAAGCCAGGAAGTACCAGGTGCTGCCGCTGGATGCGTCGGTGGCGGCCCGCATTGTCGCGCCGCGCCCCAACATCACCGCCGGACGTGACGAATTTGTCTACACCCGGCCGATGGTCGGCACACCCCAGGGTGATTCGCCAATGATTCTTGACTGCTCGTATAGGGTCACCGCCGACCTCGTGGTGCCGCCGGGCGGCGCCGAGGGCATGATCCTGACTTCCGGCGGCCGTTTCGCCGGGTATGGCTTCTACCTGCTCAAGGGCAAGCCGGTATGGACCTGGAACATGCTTGACCTGAAACGGATCCGCTGGGAAGGCCCGGAGGCGCTGGCGCCCGGCCGGCATCTTCTTGAGTTCGAGTTCACCTATGACGGCCTCGGCGTGGGCACGCTGGCGTTCAACAACTTGAGCGGCCTGGGCCGCGGCGGCACCGGCGTGCTGAAGGTCGACGGCAAGGCCGTCGCCACGCAAAAAATGGAGCACACCCTGCCCATGATCCTGCAATGGGACGAAAGCTTCGACATCGGCTCCGACACCCTGACCGGAGTGGATGACGCGGACTACCGGCCGCCGTTCCCCCTGACCGCCAAGCTCAACAAGCTGACCATCAAGGTGAACCGCCCGCAACTGAGCCCCGAGGACATCAAAAAGCTTGAAAACGGCATGAAGACAGTCGCTGCGGGCAAGGAATAATCCGGGGCGCGTTGAAGCAACCCTCCGGCCACTCCACCAAGGGCGGCCGGTTCCTCATGCATCAACCACCTTTTTGGAGAAGAAAAAACCATGAAAATTTCCCACGTAGTCGGAAGCAGCTGCCTCGCCGCGATGATCGTCGGCGGCTGCGTGTCAAATCCGACCGCTCCATCGGCCGGACCGTACAAAATGACCACGCCAACCCCGCCGGGCATTGCCTGTCCGGACCAGGTGGAGACGCGGCTGGGAACGCTCCGATTCTTTGACGGCTTCCCGGACCAGGCCACCGCGGACAAGCTCAACGACAATCTCGATTTCCAGCGCGCGGTGCAGGCGTATCTGCTGGCCATCCCGGCGGTAAGCCAGGTCGCCGACCGCAATGCGTGCCGCGCCCTCGGCCCGGTGAACGGCGTGGTGCCGATTTGGGAACAACTGGTCGACGCGAAGACCATCGGGCTCACCTTCAACGCCAACACCGTGTACAGCTGGGCCTGGGTCAACCTGGGCAACGGTCCCCTGGTGCTTGAAGTGCCGCCGAAGGTGCTCGGCGCGATCAATGACATCTGGTTCCGCTGGGTCGTTGACATCGGCATCACCGGCCCGGACCAGGGTGCCGGCGGCAAGTACCTGCTGCTGCCTCCGGGCTATGGGGGCGCCGTGCCGACGGGTTATCATGTCGTGCGCTCGCCGACGTTTAACCTTTGGCTGCCGTGGCGCAGTTTCCTCGTGAGCGGCGATCCCAAGCCGGGCGTTGATCTCGTCAAAAAGTTCACGAAGATCTACCCGCTGGCTGATGCAGGCAAGCCGGCACCGCCCTTGAAATACGTCAACGTTTCGGGGCGGCCGTTCATGATCGTCAATCCGGCCGACTACCCGTTTTGGGAATTGCTCAACCAGGCCGTGCAGGAAGAACCCAGCGAGTCGCTCGACCAGGTCCGGCTGGGCTATTTCGCATCCATTGGCATCCAGAAGGGCAAGCCGTTTGCGCCCGATGCGCGGATGCGGAAAATCCTCACCGAGGCCGCGGCGGTGGGCGATGCCACGGCCCGCACCATCGCGTTCCACACCCGTCAACCGGAAGCTTATTACTACCGCGACAGTCACTGGCAGCTGCCGTTCATCGGCGGTTACAAGTTCCAGACCCAGCCCGGCGTGCTGAACCTCGACGGCTACATCTTCTACTATTTCATGGCGACCGGCGTGACGCCGGCCATGGAGGAGAAGATGGTCGGCCGCGGCTCGCAGTACGCCTGGACCGCGCGCGACGCCAAGGGGCTCCCGCTTGATGGCGGCAAGCACTACCGGCTGCATCTGCCCCCCCATATTCCGGTCAAAGACTTTTGGTCGGTCATCCTCTACAGCAACCAGACGCGGTCGATGATCCAAACCGACCAGCGTTTCCCCAGCGTCAGCAGCCAAAACGCCGGCCTGCTCGTCAATGCCGACGGCTCTGTCGATGTCTATTTCGGCCCGGTGGCGCCGGCCGGAAAAGAGAAGAATTGGATCCAAACCGTTCCCGGCACGGGGTGGAACACCATCCTGCGCCTCTATGGCCCGCTTGAACCCTGGTTCAACCAGAGCTGGCGGCCGGGAGGAATTGAACCCCTGAAGTAGCAGGCAGGTTGCCTGCCGCTGTGCACGATCAGAATTTGACGGATGAGGTCCGCACACGCGTCAACCAACGGGCGATCGCAGGCCCCGGTGGACACGAAAAACAGCCAGAACCACACACAACCACCGCCCGCAACCCAAAAAAGAGAGCACCACCATGAAAATCCCCCACCCGCTCCCCCTCGTCGCCGTTGCCCTCATGAGCGCGATGATCCTCGCCTCCTGCTGCAGCAAACCCAAGGGCGAACACCGCCACCAGACCACGATTCAGCCCGGCGTGCCGGGCAAGGTCACGGTGGACACCTACACGCAAACCGCCACGGTCACGGGCATTGACAAGGCCGCCCGCAAGCTGACGCTGGTCGATCCGGATGGCGCCAAAACGACCTTCACCGCCGGCCCGGAGGTGGCCAATTTCGCGCAGATCGAAGTGGGCGACCAGGTCAAGGCCACCATGGCGGAACAGCTCGTCGTCTTCGTGCGCAAGCCCGGGGAAACGTCAGGGAACAGTGCCGCCACCGTGGTGGCCGTGGCGCCACTGGGGGAGAAACCCGGCGTCGTGATGGCCGACACGGAGGAAATCACCGCCAAGGTCAAGTCCATTGACGTGAAACACCAGAAAGCCACCCTCCTGTTTCCCGACGGCACCAGCAAGACCTACAAGGTCCGCAAGGATGCGGACCTGACCAAGCAGACCGTGGGCTCGGAGGTCGTGATTCGCACGACGACGGCCGTGGCCATTTCGGTCGAAAAACCGTAAGCATATTGAGCACCATGAAATTCACGCCCGTAAAAATCGGCAGCAGCCATCCGCTGGGCGCCACCCTGCGGGACGGCGGCGTGAATTTCAGCCTGTACTCCCGCTCCGCCACCCGGATCGAGTTGCTGTTCTTTGACCGGGCGGACACGGGCCGGCCCAGCCGGCGCATCGAACTGGATCCAGCCGTCCGCAACTACCACTACTGGCACGTCTTCGTGCCGGGCGTGAAGGCGGGCCAGCTCTACGGTTACCGCGTGCACGGCCCCGCCGCACCGGCGCCGGGCATGCGCTTCGATCCAGATAAACTGCTGCTGGATCCGTACGGCCGCGGAGTCGCGATGCCTGCGGCCTACAACCGCCAAGCAGCCGCGCAGCCCGGCGACAATGCCGCCACCGCCATGAAAAGCGTGGTGGCGGATCTGGGCGCGTATGACTGGGAAGGCGACATGCGCCTGCACCGGCCCTCGGCCCAGACTGTCATTTACGAAATGCATGTGCGCGGCTTCACCCGCCATCCCAGTTCCGGCGTCGCGGAAGCGCGGCGCGGCACCTACGCCGGTCTGATCGAGAAAATCCCCTATCTCCAGGAGATCGGGATCACCGCGGTCGAACTGCTGCCGGTCTTTCAGTTCGACCCCCAAGATGCACCGCCGGGGCGGGTGAATTACTGGGGCTACACGCCAGTGTCCTTTTTCGCACCGCACCAGGCCTACAGTTCGCGCCAGGACCCGCTGGGGCCGCTGGATGAATTCCGCGACCTGGTCAAGGCACTCCACCGGGCCGGCATTGAGGTCATTCTCGACGTCGTGTTCAATCACACCGCCGAGGGCGCCGAGAACGGGCCGACCCTGTGCTTCCGCGGCCTGGAAAATGACGCCTATTACATGCTGGAGGCGGATCGTTCGCATTGCGCCAACTACAGCGGCACCGGCAACACCCTCAACGCCAACCATCCGATCGTCCGCCGGATGATCTTGGACAGCCTCCGCTACTGGGCCGGGGAGATGCATGTGGACGGCTTCCGCTTCGACCTCGCCTCCATCCTTGCCCGCGACGGCACGGGGCGGGTGCTACCCAACCCGCCGGTGCTGTGGGACATCGAGTCGGACCCGCTGCTGGCCGGCACCAAGCTGATCGCCGAGGCGTGGGATGCCGCCGGCCTCTACCAGGTGGGCAGTTTTGCCGGCGACAGTTGGAAGGAATGGAACGGGTGCTTCCGCGACGACACCCGCGATTTTTTCCGCAACGCCGGCGGCTCGCCCAAACGCTTCGCCGACCGCATGATCGGCAGCCCGGAAATCTACGCCCACAAGGAACGCGAGCCGGAACAAAGCGTCAACTTCGTGACCTGCCATGACGGTTTCACCCTCAACGATCTCGTCTCCTACAACGGCAAGCACAACGACGCCAACGGCGAAGGCAACCGCGACGGTAGCGATGACAACCGGAGCTGGAATTGCGGCGGCGAAGGCCCCAGCGACGATCCCGCCGTGGAACGGCTCCGCAACCGCCAGGTCAAAAATTTCCTGGCCGCCACCCTGCTCTCCCTGGGCGTGCCCATGATCGTGATGGGCGATGAGATCCGCCGCACCCAGGGCGGCAACAACAACGCCTATTGCCAGGACAACGCCACCAGTTGGTTCGACTGGACGCTGCTCACCCGGCATGCCGACGTGCGGCGCTTTTTCACCCTGCTGACCGCCCGCCGGCGCCGGCGCGACACCGAGCACGAACGCCAGCGCCTGAGCCTGAACCGGATCATCCGGGAAACGGACGGCGCCTGGCACGGCGTCCGCCTGCGCCAGCCGGACTGGGGCGAACAGTCGCACAGCCTGGCGTTCTCGGTGCGGATGCCGCGGGAACGATTGATGTTCCACATCATCATGAACGCCTATCGCGAACCGCTGGAGTTCGCGCTACCGCCCACCGGCGGGACCGCCGCGGCACCCTGGCGGCGCTGGATCGACACCGCCCTGGACTCCCCCGACGACATCGTCCCGTGGTGCGACTCCCCGGTCATCCCCGGGCTGGCCTACCGGGCGGAGGCCCATTCGGTCGTCGTCCTGTTGGCACCGCATGGCAGGCTGTTATAATTCCACCTGCGGAACGCATTTTTGTGCTTGTCCACCAATCGGTTTTGCCTTTGCCATCCCGCTTTCCCAAGGCTACACTTCTCTCCCATGAAAACCATGACCATTACGACCCTCGGCGACGCCGCGTTCAACTCCCCGCTGGCGTCAGGCGGCGTTTCCGAGATCCTCGTCCCGGCGGACATCCAGTGGCCGGACGGGACGGTGCCGGCAGAACTTGTGCTGTTTGAGAAAGCCGGACCGCGGGCGAAGCTGTTTTTTGATCCGGCCACGACGCACGCCGCCATCGTGACCTGCGGCGGACTGTGCCCCGGACTCAACAACGTCATCCGCTCGGTGGTACGCGAGTTGACCCGCGGCTACGGCGTGACCTCCGTGCTCGGCATCCGCGGCGGCTACCGCGGGCTCGACCCCGCCCGCGGCAAGGCGCCCATCCCGCTCACGGAGGATCTGGTCGAGGAAATCCACCACAAGGGCGGCACCCTGTTGGGCACCTCGCGCGGACCGGTCGATCCGGCGGTCGCCGTGGATTTCCTCATCGGGCAAAAAGTGAACATCCTCTTCACCATCGGCGGCGACGGCACGCAGCGCGGCGGCAACGCCCTCTACCAGGAGGCGGTGAAACGTGGCCACGCGCTCGCCGTGGTCGGCATTCCCAAGACCATCGACAACGACGTGCGTTTCGTGACCCGCACCTTCGGCTTTGGCACCGCGGTGGACGAGGCGGTGCGGGTGATTGCCAGCGCGCATACCGAGGCGCGCAGCGTCGACAACGGCGTGTCCCTGGTAAAACTGATGGGACGCCACGCCGGCTTCATCGCGGCGGCCGCCACCGTGGCCAGCCAGGACGTGAACTTCTGCCTGGTGCCCGAACAGGCCTTCGCCCTGGACGGGGCGGGCGGCTTGCTGGCCGCCCTGGAACGACGCCTGCAAGACAAAAACCACGCCGTCATCGTGGTGGCGGAGGGCGCCGGGCAGGACCTGCTCGGGAAGAGCCAGGAAAAAGACGCCTCGGGCAATCCAAAACTGGCGGACATCGGCCACTTTTTGCGGGATGCGATCGGTGCGCACTTCAAGGCCCGGAACCTCGAGATGACCATGCGCTACTTCGATCCCAGCTATCAGATTCGCGGTTGCCCCGCCAACACGGAGGATGCCCTGCTGTGCGACCGGATGGGCCGCCACGCCGTCCATGCCGCGATGTCCGGCCGGACCGGCCTGGTGATCAGCTTCCTCAACGGCCAGTTCGTGCATGTGCCGATCGAGGTCATCGCCGCCGGCGGCAAGCGCCTCGACCTGGAGGGCGAACTGTGGCGCGCCGTGCTCTCCTCCACCGGCCAGCCCCCCGCCTTCGGCTAGCCGGCCACCCTTTCCCGTTTCGGTTTGCCCCCGCCCAACCCCAACCCAACCCAGGAGGTCCGCCCCATGATCACCATCACCCGCCAAACTATCCTGAAGGCCGGCGCCGTCGTCCTCGCCGCCGGTCTGCTCACCGGCTGCCAGGGCACCCACCGGGCCCGCTCCGTCGACACCTCCGGCTTCCTCCAAAACTACCCGCAGCTTAAGGAGGGCAAAGAAGGGCAGACCCTGCTGGTCTACATCAATCCCCGGACCAATTTCGCCCGCTACAACGCCATCCAGATGGATCCCATCAAAATCTATGCCGCCCAAGGCAGCGCGTTCATGGACGCTTCCCCGGAAACCCGGCAAAGCTTGGTCAATTATCTCGACGCCAGCATTCGTGATGAGCTCAAGGGTTCTTTCACCTTTGTCAATCAGCCCGGCCCGGGCGTCATGCGCTTCCGCATCGCCATCACCGACGCCCAGGGCAGCATGGTGCTCCTGGACACCGTCTCCTCGGTGGTGCCCATCGGCCTGGCCGTCAGCATCCTCAAGTCGGGCCTCACCGGCGCCGGCACCGGCGTCGGCTCATGCAGCATCGAGTTTGAGGCCCTGGACTCGGTGACCGGCGAGCGCCTGGCCGCCGCCGTCAGCAAACGGGTCGGCGACAAGTTCACCGGCAAGTTCGACAAGTTCGACCAATGGAACGCCGTCAAGAACTCCTTCGACTACTGGTCGGCCCTGCTCAAAACCCGCCTGATGGAACTCCAGGCCGGCATCCGGCCCTGACGCCGGGCCGTCCCCCCCTGTGTCGTGCGGACACGTCATACCGCGGATGGACGACAAACGTCGACCATCCGCGGTTTTGTTTGTGCCTGGAGCTTGCTGGTTGCGGACTCCGCCGACCATTGCCCTCATCGTTTATAGTAGCCGGAAAACTCACGGAGATCACGTTCACGTCAACGTTCGTTTCTCTGTGTCTCCGTGCCTCTGTGAGAAAATGACTTTGCTGAAAACGTGTTCTGACCTGCTGGCGCCGCGGGGGGCGCTTCCGTTATGCCGACGTTGAACTGGATCGGGAAAGAGGCGGTGGTGAACCACCACCTGAAAGTGCCGTTTCATCTGCTGAAGGACGTGCCGGAACTGGCCTGCGGCGAACCGGGCAACGGCAACCTCATCGTCCAGGGCGACAACCTGGTCGCGCTCAAGGCGCTGCTGCCCTATTACGCCGGCCAGGTCAAGTGCATCTACATCGACCCGCCGTACAACACCGGCAACGAGGGCTGGGCGTACAACGACAACGTCAACAGCCCCGTCATCCGGGAATGGCTCGGCAAAACGGTCGGCAAGGAAGGCGAAACCCTCGACCGCCACGACCGCTGGCTCTGCATGATGTACCCGCGATTGGCACTGCTTCGGCAGTTCCTGCGGGGGGATGGGTTGATTTTTGTGAACCTTGATGACACCGAAACAGCTACATGTCGCATGATGATGGACGAGATTTTCGGTGCGCCGAATTGCCTTGCCACAATTGCGTGGGAGAAGCGCTATACACGAAGCAACAATGCCAAGCTTTTCTATTCGGTAAAAGACACAATTCATGTCTACCGAAAAAGTGACGCTGTGTCGTTTCTTCGAGAGGCCCGAACTGCCAAGTCGGATTCAATTTACAAGAATCCCGATAATGATCCGCGAGGGCCTTGGACAAGTGCTTCATATGTAAATCCTGCGACCAAGGCACAGCGCCCCAATTTGGTATATCCAATTCAGAACCCCATTACAGGAAAAACTATAGACCACCCGACTCATGCTTGGAAATTTGAAATCGAGGAGCATAAGCGGCATGTAGCAGAAAACTTTCTTTGGTGGGGTAAGGGTGGTTCTGGAAAATATCCACGACTGAAAATTTTCCCCAAAGTAGATGGTGGTGGTCTTGTGCCTGTCGACATTTGGGATCACCAGGAATCGGGCACCACAGACGAAGGCGGCGCTGAATTAAAAGACCTTTTTGGAGCAGCCATATTTGATAATCCGAAACCGACACGCCTTATCGAAAGAGTAATAAAATTGGCGACACTGCCTGGCGATATAATTATGGATTCCTTTGCCGGATCAGGTTCCACTGGACATACCGTTGTCAAGTTGAATGCCGCGTCTCCAAACGAGCTTGCGCGCCGTTTTATTCTAATCGAGATGGAGCCGAAAGTTTCCCGCGAGATCACCGCCGAGCGGGTGCGGCGGGTGGCGCAGGGGTACACGAACGCGAAAGGCGAGGCGGTTGCGGGACTGGGCGGCGGCTTCCGCTTTTGCGAGCTGGGCGAGCCGTT
>Ga0265297_10008311_pt1 | contig 13884 bp, 15 predicted proteins | sample Munlanlwell13791_FD_192502 | JGI IMG/M metagenome (GOLD analysis project Ga0265297, IMG submission 192502) | Leachate microbial communities from a municipal landfill in Southern Ontario, Canada - Leachate well 137-91 | ecosystem: Engineered > Solid waste > Landfill > Unclassified | place... | reverse complement strand
TGTTTCAAAAATTAGGCTTGAATATACTGGATTGGATATTGACAAAATTATTTGGCATATCAGTTATAGCAATTTTGATTATTTTCCATCCAGAAATAAGGCAGGGGTTAGCACGCTTGGGCCAGCGTCATCTGTTTGAGGCAACCTTAAGAGAAGAAGAACTGGATTATATCCTGGCACAGATATGCCAAGCTACGGAGAATTTATCCAGAGATAAAATCGGCGCACTGATTGCGATACAAAAAAATGACCCTTTGGCTGTTTATATAGAGAGCGGCGTTCTTATTGACGCCCGTGTCTCATCAGATTTGATTCAGGCAATATTCACGCACAATAATCCTCTTCATGACGGCGGCTTAATTATACAGAACGGAAGAATTGTGGCTGCAGGTTGCCTTTTTCCTCTGGCACAGAATCAGGACCTCAGCCGTATCTTTGGCATGAGGCACAGGGCGGCCCTGGGTTTAAGCGAGGAGAGCGATGCCATAATTATTATAGTTTCTGAAGAAAGAAAAGATATCTCTTTAGTTTATAACGGCAGATTATATAAAGACTTAAATCGGAACGATTTGTTGATAAAGACCAAGGAGTTCTTTAAACTCAAAAAAGGACATGCCTAAAGAAAAAGTAAGTATTTATTACCGGGTTCAGCATTGGTTTATCTATCACCCCTGGCTTAAGGTTATATCGCTTGCCCTTGCGATTATAGTTTGGTTCTACGTCCGAGATGAAATAAGCCGCTTTAAGTGAGGGTATAAGCTATGGAGCGAAGCGAACATAACTTATCTGTCCGAACTTATCCCGCCGCAGGCGGAATTAAATATCATTAAATGGTTAGGTTAGGCGTAAATATTGACCATATAGCTACATTAAGAGAGGTTCGCCACGGTATTGAACCGGAGCCGGTATTTGCTGCCCTGATTTGTCAGGCAGCGGGCGCGGATGGAATAGTTGTGCATTTGAGGGAAGACCGCAGGCATATTAAAGAGAGGGACCTTTTTATTTTGCGGGAAGTAATCAAGACAAAATTGAACCTGGAGATGTCTGTAACCGAAGAGATTGTTAAAATTGCCTGTCAGGTAAAACCAGACCAGGCAACTCTTGTTCCGGAGAAGAGGCAGGAACTGACTACTGAAGGCGGGCTGGATGTTTGCGGTAACTTAAAAAGAATAATTCAGGTTAGGGAAAAATTGGAAAGAAATGGCATAGGTTCGAGTTTATTTATTGATCCGGATAAACGCCAGATTGACGCTGCAAAAAAATCCGGCGTCAAGATGATTGAATTACACACAGGTAGATACGCTAATGCCAAAGGCCAAAAGCAGCAAGAGGCGCATCTCAAAGAAATTAAGGCAGCCACCGGCTATGCCGCGGCCAAGGGGTTAGAGGTTTTTGCCGGGCATGGATTAAATTATTATAATGTAACCAGCGTCGCCAGGATAGACGGAATAGAAGAATTGAATATAGGCTACTCTATAGTATGCCGTGCAGCGTTAGTCGGTTTAGATAGGGCGGTTAGAGAAATGAAAGAATTGATTGAACACAAAAAATGATAATAGGAACAGGCGTAGATATAACTGAGGTCAAACGTTTAAAACAAGCAGTGGAAAAATGGGGGAAAGCCTTTCTCGACCGGATATTTACTAAAGAAGAATTGGATTATGCAAAAGGCCGAGTTAGCTTATATCAACACCTGGCCGGTAGATTTGCGGCTAAAGAGGCGGTTTTTAAAGCGCTGGGTGACCCTCAGCTAAACTGGAAGGACGTTCAGGTCCTAAATGACAAGCAGGGCAAGCCTTACTGCCATATTTTAAATCATAGAGGAAAGAGCCTGGATGTTCATGTTTCCATTTCTCATGTGAAGAATTATGCGGTTGCCAATGCAATTGTTACGAAGAAATCCTAAGTCACACAAGGGAGATTTCGGGCATCTCTTTATTTTAGCAGGCTCTGCAAGATTTTCAGGTGCCGCAGTTTTGTGCGCAGAGGCAGCGATGCGTTCAGGCGCAGGGTTAGTGACTTTGGGTATACCAAAGAGCTTAAATAACGCCATAATAAAGATAAAGCCGAAAGAAGTAATGACCCTGCCCTTACCGCAAACACAAGAAGGGACATTAAGCTTAGCAGGCTTAAGAAAGATAAAAGATTTTACTAAGGATATTGAAGTTTTAGTTATCGGTCCAGGTCTTGGTCAGAATAAATCAACACAAGCCTTGGTAAGAAAAATTGTAGTTAATCAAAATAAGCCAATAGTGATTGATGCTGATGGTTTAAATTCATTAGCAGGCCATTTAGATTTATTACGAGTTACGAATTACGAATTACGAGTTACGAGAATATTGACACCGCATCCTGGAGAGATGGCCCGGCTTTTAGGCATAAGTATAAACAAAGTACAGGCCAAGAGAAAAGAAATTGCCAGGAGATTTGCGAAAGATTATAATTGTATTGTTGTTTTAAAGGGGGATAAAACTATCGTTGCGGATAGTCATGGTAAGATTTATGCAAACAATACAGGCAATCCCGGTATGGCGACCGCTGGAAGCGGCGATGTTTTAACCGGGATTATCGGCGCATTTTTAGGACAGGGATTGAGCGCATTCAGCGCTACAAAATATGCGGTTTATCTTCACGGCTTTGCCGGCGATTTAGCCGCAAAAGAAAAAACCCAATTGGGTATGATTGCCTCGGATATTATAGTTAAGATTCCGGAGGCAATAAAAAAGATGAGTTAGCGCCGGCGTAGCTCAGTCGGTAGAGCAGCTGTTTTGTAAACAGCGGGTCGGGGGTTCGATTCCTCTCGCCGGCTTTGATAACACGGGCAGGTACCCAAGTGGCCAAAGGGGGCAGACTGTAAATCTGCTGCACTTGTGCTTCAGAGGTTCGAATCCTCTCCTGCCCATTAAAATTTTGCGACAAGCAAAATTTTAATGGCACTTGAACGAGCGTAATGCCGCGACAAGCGGCATAGCGAGTGAAAGTGCATACCGTCCAAAACAATGTATTTTGGAATCTTTGGTCGTAATGCCGCAGTCCTGCGTCCTACGGACGCAGGATAATTCGCCGATGAGAGATAGATGGCGAATTAACAAGCAAAATAGCGAGCGGAGTGCATATTACATTTTCCACTCCCTCGGTCTTACGACCTCGGGATAATTCACTGATATGTGATAGCGGGTGAATTAACAAGCAAAATTTTAATGGCACTAAAGCAGCACCGCACTTCGTGCGGTGTAATTCGCAGGTAAGCAATAGAGGGCGAATTAAGCGTTAAACGGCACGACAAGTGCCGTAGCGAGCGTAGTGCCTGAAAGCAAAAATCGCGGGAGTAGTTCAGTGGTAGAACAATAGCCTTCCAAGCTATATATGGGGGTTCGATTCCCCTCTCCCGCTTGGAAAATAGAAAGGCAAACAATGGAAACCTTTGGACAAGAAACGGATAAAGTATTCTGCAGGCTACTTGAAAATGCGGATGTATTTGCGTTATATTTAGATGTCCGCGGGAGAATAATTTTATTTAATAAAAAGATAGAAAATATTGTTTCAGAGAAAAGAGAAAATATTCTTGGCAAGAACTGGCTTAATATCTTATTTCACGATAATAATGAAGTCATAAAACAACAGATGTTCAAAGCCGTTATTGACGATTCAATAACCTATAAGAGGCCGAATAATTTTGAAGGCTTAATTATTGATAGAAATAATGTTCAACATCTTATCTTTTGGAATATCAGCCCCATACTTAATGCATCCGGGGCACTAGACGGCATATTGCTGATAGGCAATGATACAACGGCGCTAAAAGAAAGAGAGGAATCTTTCAAAAAGATAGACGGTACGCTGAAGAATATTTTTTCCAGTATAAAAGAATACGCCCTATATGTGACTAATCTCGATGGGAATATTACTTATTACGGGATGGGCTCAGAAATAATGTTTGGCTGGCAAAAAAGCGACATTATCTTTAAACACGTGAGCATGCTGCACCTGCAGGAAGACGTTAGATTCAAACTGCCTTTGATTTTAGAACAAGTAAACCGTTCGGGACAATATGAGATGGAGATTGATTTGCTGAAAAGTAATGGCCAGCCTTTCCCGGTCATATTGAACGTGAGCCAATTCCTGGATGCCGATGGTAAACCCATAGGGTACATCTTTATAGCCAAAGATATAACTGAAAGGAAAAAACTGGAATACCAGATTTTTCAAGCGGAAAAATTAGCCGCTATCGGGCAATTAGCTGCCGGGATGGGCCATGAGATAAATAACCCGTTATTTGTGATTTCCGGAAGAGTAGAGATGCTGTTTGAAAGGAAGAAATTGGAGCGCAAATTAAGAGAGGATTTAGAGGTTATCAGCACCCAGGCCGAGAGGATTAGAAAATTAGTAGACCGCATGCTGAAATTCTCCCGCTCAGTCCCTCCCAAATTAGAATCGATAAATATAAATGATGTTATAGATAGCGTATTGCCTCTTTTGTCATATCATAAATTGCACACCTCAAAGATAGATATAAAGAAGGACCTGGTTAAAAAAATTCCTCCCATAAAAGGGGACTTAAACCAGTTGCAGGAAGTTTTCCTTAATTTGTTTATCAATGCTTATCAGTCAATGCCTGAGGGCGGAAAGTTAACCATAAAAACGGATAATTTCCAGAATTTATATGCACAGATCTGGATAAGCGATACCGGCTGCGGCATCCCGCAGCAAAATTTAAAGAATATGTTCATGCCGTTCTTCTCGACAAAAAAAGACGGTACGGGATTAGGCCTATCCATCTGTTACAATATCATCAAGAATCATAACGGCTCTATAGAGGTAGAAAGCCAGGTTAATAAAGGCACTACATTTAGAATAAAATTACCCTTTGCATGATAAAAGAATCAGGTTAAAGGAGGTTGATTATGTCATATAATGTCTTAGTAGTTGATGATGAACCCGTAGTAGGAGAATTATTCACTGATTTGCTAAAGAAAGAAGACTGTGCCGTTCAAAGCGTTTTGTCAGGAGAAGAGGCCTTAGACATCATTAAAAAAGAGAACTTTGACATCGTGTTATTGGATATAAAGCTTCCTGATATCAACGGCCTGGAAGTATTAAAAAAGATGAAAGAGGCAAAGCCAAATTTAATTGTAATTATGATTACGGGATTTGGCTATGATGAAGATTTGATTGCCAAATCCTGGGATTATGGTTGCTCCGGTTATATCGGAAAGAATATGCCGATTGCCCAGATTATGAGTAATTTCAGATTGTTTGTAAAAGCAGCCAAAGAAAAGAAAGAGTAAAAAAGAGGCAGGCCCATAAAGACCATGAATGAAGAATTTCTAAAACCTGTTTCCATAGATGCCTTTGACCTGAATGATGCCTGGTTTCAATGCCTGTGCGAAATCCTTGAAAAGGGGCATGTTTATACCATAACGCGGGGTAGTTACGAGGGGCAGAAGCGGCTTGAATTTGATTTTCTAACTTTAAGGGTTAGAAAACCTTCGCATCAGATTATACCTGTTATCCCGGAAGGGATGAGTATACCCGCGCCAACGGATATGGAATATATCAATGGGTATTTAAGTTATCTTCTTACCGGTACAAAGACCGAAACCGAAGATTATACTTATGGCGAAAGATTGGTTGAGCCTAAGGTAAAAATAAGGGAAAACGTAGGAGGCAAAGAGATGGTACGCCAGATGCCTCTTGAGGTGAATCAAGTTGAAGAAGTGATTAAGCTTTACAAAGAAAAAGGTTTTGGCACTAACCAGGCCATAATGGAGATTGGCATGCCTTCTGATATAAAGTTGGCTGACCCGCCCTGCCTTAGGCTTATAGATACAAGAGTGCGTTACGGTAAACTGCACTTTATCCTCTATTTTCGTTCCTGGGATCTCTGGGGAGGTTTTCCCTCAAATCTTGGCGGATTGCAGCTGGTGAAGCAATATATGGCGGAAGAAATCGGAGTTGGCGACGGCGAGATTATTGCCGTAAGTAAAGGTTTGCACCTTTATGATTATGCATGGGATTTGGCCAAACTACGGACAAATAAAACTCACCCTCTCGCCTTAAAGGGCGGGGTTTCTTAGAGTAGTTTGCAACTAAAGGAGATTAAGATGAAGAAAAATTATACAGGAACCGAGCGCAGAAAATTTAAAAGGCTGGATTTTGCTATACCGCTTGATTACAAGGTGTGCAAAGAAGAGACTGTTTCAAAGTTACTTGAAGGGTATACGGTAAACGTGAGCGAATCTGGATTGCTTTGCAGCTTCAACAGCAAGGTAAACAGGGACGATATATTATGGCTTATGTTTGACAGGGCTACGCTGAACTTCTGTGAAGAAATGGAGAAGAGGGTTTTAATCTACCAGAATGGGATTCTGGGAAAAGTGGTGAGGATAAAGCATAAAGGCGACGGCAGCTATAATGTCGGTATACAATTTATTACCCGCGAAGAGAAAAATTTAACCAATATTTATCCGAAAATACATTTCCTTACTAAGGATGTAAAGTGAAAACACTTAAACGCATTGCTGTATTAGGAGACGGCGGCTGGGGGACTACCTTAGCCATATTGCTTTGCAAGAAAGGTTTTGATGTTAGCCTCTGGGGAATTTTTGGCGACTATATTTCTTATATGCGCAGAAAAAGGATAAATGTCAAATTTTTACCCGGCATCAAGATACCTAAAGATATAGAGATTACGCATGATTTAGACGCGGCATTAGAAGGAAAGAAATTAATTGTCCTTGCTGTGCCTTCGCAATATATGCGCAAGACTACAAGAAAAATTAAAGGGTTTGATTTTTCCTCTGATACCCTATTTTTAAGTGTTGCCAAGGGCATAGAAGTGGGGACTTTGAAAAGAATGTCGCAAGTTTTACGCGATGAGCTTGGCAATATAAGATTGGCTGTGCTTTCCGGGCCCACAATTGCTCATGAAGTTGCGCTCGGGATACCTACGGTTGCCGTAGTTGCCTCTAGCGATAAGAAGACAAGAAAAGAACTACAGGATATTTTTATAACAGAGAAATTCAGGATTTATACTAACGATGACGTAATCGGCGTAGAATTAGGAGGCAGTCTTAAAAATATCATTGCCATTGCCTGCGGTGTATCTGATGGCCTGGGATTTGGCACAAATACAAAAGCAGCGCTTTTAGCTCGCGGCCTGGCTGAAATTTCAAGATTAGGCCGGGCAATGGGCGCAAGGGTGAATACCTTTAGCGGGATAACCGGCTTGGGTGACCTGGTAACCACATGCATCAGCCCATATAGCCGCAATAGATTTGTGGGCGTTCAAATCGGTAAAGGTAAGTCCTTAAGACAGATACAAACTCATATGCAGATGGTTGCAGAAGGAGTGCCCACGGCAAAATCAACATATTACTTAAGCTTGAAATATAAAGTGGATATGCCTATAGCCAGAGAGGTTTATAATGTACTCTACAAAAATAAATCTCCTCTCGCGGCTCTTAAAGATCTTATGAACAGGAGGAAAAAAGAGGAATAGAATATAGATAAAAACAGGTCCTTCGGGGAGTAGCGCAGTTTGGCTAGCGCGTTTGAATGGGGTTCAAAAGGTCGTGGGTTCAAGTCCCACCTCCCCGACTAGATATCTGTGGGACTTGAAGCCGACCCGAGCGGCATTGCTTCGAGCGAGGGCGGCCGGTTCCGAAGGAGCCGAACGGATGTGAGGCGGGTGAGGAAAAGTCCCACCTCCCCGACTAGATATCTAATGGAGCCTGAAGAGAACTTTCTTTAGAATTTAAAAGGAGGTCTTAAAATGTCATACGCCGGACCAGAAAGACGAAAGCATCCCCGCATAAGCGGGCGCTTCATTGTATCTTACCGCATAATGGATGAAATTGACAATGCAGATATATCTCAAACAAAGAATTTGAGTATAGGCGGCATGCTTCTAACCACAAATAGGCAACTTGAGCCCGGCACAAACCTTGCACTGGAAATCAGATTACCTTTCGACCCCAATCCTATAATGATTATTGGCAGGGTGCTGGAATCGCGCGAGATAACCAAGAATTTAATCTATGACACCAGGCTTACGTTTTTAGCCGTGGATGAAAGGCATAGGAATATTATCAACGACACCGTAGGTTATTATTTGAAGAAAGGATAATGCATGAGAAAGATAAATTTAGGGCTCATTGGTTTTGGCAATGTGGGCTGCGGTGTAGTAAAAATCCTGCGGGAGAGAAAGGCATTTCTGGCCCAGAGATTAGGGTTAGAGATAAATATTAAGAAAATCTGCGACAAGGACATCGTATCAAAAAGAAATATCAGCATAGATAAAGAATTATTGACCGTTCATGCACGGGAAATTATCGAAGACCCCCATATAGATATCATAGTGGAGCTTATCGGAGGTATTCATCCGGCAAAAGAATATGTAACCGAAGCACTGAAGAAGGGCAAAAATATTGTCACCGCGAATAAAGCGCTGTTAGCGCAAGAAGGCCAGGAATTATTTGCTCTGGCAGCTGACAGGGGTAAAAATATTTATTTTGAGGCTTCTGTAGGAGCGGGTATTCCTATTATAAAGTCCCTGCGCGAAGGTTTGGTTGCCAATAGGTTTTACAGTATTTTCGGTATTTTAAACGGCACTTCCAATTTTATATTATCTCAGATGTCCCATGATAATTGTACATTTAATAAAGCCCTGAACGAAGCAAAATCAAAGGGGTTCGCAGAAAAAGACGCCTCCTTAGATATAGAAGGCATTGACTCAGGGCACAAATTAATTTTACTTACTTATCTTTGTTTCGGAAAATTCGTAAGCTTAAACGATGTTTTTATCGAAGGAATTTCCCGGATATCGTTGGCCGATGTCAATTATGCAGAAGAATTGGGTTTTAGGATAAAGTTACTGGCTATTGCCAAAAAAGAAAATAATGATTTAGAAGTAAGAGTCCATCCTACCCTTATACCGTGCAGGCACCTGTTAGCTTCTGTAGACGGGATATTCAATGCCATACATGTATCCAGCGACTTAGCAGGGGACCTTCTCTTTTACGGTCCTGGCGCCGGGCAATTGTCAGCCGCCTCGGCAGTAGTTGCGGATGTGGTAGACTTGACCAAAGATATCAAGGCAGGACTTTTTAGGCCCACTTTAAACATCATGGCAGATAAATCAATAAAGAGATTGCGCAGCATAGATGAATTCGAGAGCCGTTACTATATTCGTTTTATGGCTTTAGATAAACCGGGGGTCCTGGCTAAAATCGCAGGGATTCTCTCTAAATTTAAAATTAGCATTGCTTCGGTTACGCAAAAAGAAAGGCGAAAATCACAGATTGTTCCTATTGTTATGATTATACATGAGGCAAGCGAAAAAGATTTACGTTCTGCATTAAAGGCTATAGACCAGATTGATGCCATAAAAGAGAAATCGGTGGCTATTAGGATAGAGGAAGTATGAGTAAAAATACAGATTATCAAGGTGTAATCGATAGGTATAAAAAATATCTACCGGTGACTGATACAACCCCCATAATTACCCTTAAGGAAGGCAATACCCCTTTGCTTGGCGCAGGATATTTAAGTAAATTAATCGGTAAGAAAATTGAGTTGTACCTGAAATTCGAGGGGGCAAACCCCACGGGTTCTTTTAAAGACAGAGGCATGACCCTGGCGATTTCCAAGGCCCGTGAAGAAAAAACAAATGCAGTAATATGCGCCTCTACCGGAAATACTTCTGCTTCAGCAGCAGCCTATGCTGCGAAAGCAGGGATAAAATGTATTGTACTGATACCGCGCGGTATGATTGCTTTGGGTAAACTTAGCCAGGCACTCATCCATGGAGCGCAAGTTCTAGCCATTGAGGGGAATTTTGATGACGCCTTAAACCTGGTAAGGGATATCACCGCAAAATTTCCCATAACATTAGTCAATTCCTTAAATCCTTACCGCATAGAAGGGCAAAAGACAGCCAGTTTTGAAATCTGTGATTGCTTGGGGGCTGCACCTGATTTTCAAGCCATGCCGGTAGGCAATGCAGGAAATATCACCGCTTATTGGAAGGGTTATAAGGAATATAAGAGTGAAGGTAAAATAAAAAATCTTCCTAAAATGCTGGGCTTTCAGGCAGAGGGCGCAGCGCCGATAGTCAAAGGCTATCCCGTTAAAAACCCCAAGACCATTGCTACCGCTATACGTATCGGTAACCCGGCAAGCTGGAAAACAGCACAAGAGGCCCGTGATGAATCAGGCGGCCTGATTGATTTAGTTTCCGATAAGGAAATTATTGAGGCATATAGGCTTTTGGCAGAAAAAGAAGGGGTATTCGTTGAGCCGGCTTCCGCAGCTTCAGTTGCCGGTTTATTAAAATTAGCCAAGAAGAAATATTTTAATTCGCCGGCTAAGATTGTTTGCATACTGACTGGTCACGGCCTGAAAGACCCGGATAGGGCAATAAAAACAATCAAAGAGCCGAAAGTTGTAAAAGCAAATCTAAAGGCTGTGTTAAAAGAAATAGGCTATTAGGTCAGTAGGTAGTAGATAGTAGGTAGCATTTAGGGGATGAGTTTAAAAAATAAAAGAATTCTAATCACCGCAGGCCCCACCTGGGTTCCTATAGACAGCGTCAGGATAATCAGCAATATCGCTACGGGCGCAACCGGATTAATGCTCGCAGAGAAGTTGCAGGGCCAAGGAGCCAGAGTTACCTTATTGTTAGGCCCGGGAGAATCCTGTTGTTTGAGCAATAAGATAAGGTTAATACGTTTCCGGTTTTTTAATGAACTGTATCACATCATCAGGAGAGAACTGAAAGCAAGAAAATATGACGCTGTCATCCATTCAGCAGCTGTATCAGATTACAGGCCGCAAAGGTATTTTAGAAAAAAGATAAAGTCCGGGCTAAAGGAATTGGAGATCAAACTTTTACCGACTCCAAAGATTATAGACTCAATAAAAAAAATCTCTCCACATACTTTTTTAGTGGGTTTTAAATTTGAACCTGATGCCGGCAAGAAAATACTGATAAAGAGGGCAAAAGGCCTTTTTAACAGAACCGGGTTAGATTTGGTAGTGGCAAACAGCTTCAACAGTAACAAGTACCAGGCCTACATTATCAATAGAGACAATACATGCGGCCCTTTTCAGAATAAAGGTATTTTGGCAGAAAAATTGCTGAAAATTATAGGAGAGAATTTATGGGCGGATTGAATTTGACCGACAGCACAAAGGGCATTATTGATGATTTTCTCATGAGGTTAAAAGAAGCCTATCAGGGCGGATTAGTGTCCGTCATTCTTTATGGCAGCGCTGCAAGCGGTGAATTTGCTGAAAAACAGTCGAATATTAATTTATTAGTCGTTTTAGAGGACGCCGGCCTTAAGAACCTGAACAAAATTTCCGGCCTACTCAATAAAAATAGATTTCAGATTATAAGGCCGCTATTCTTCAGCGAAGATTACATTAAGAATTCGCTGGACGTATTTCCCGTAGAGTTCCTGGACATAAAAGAGAATTATCTTGTTTTGTACGGCAGGGATGTCTTAAGCGGATTAGAAATTGATATAAGGAATTTAAGGTTTCAATGCGAACAGGAGCTGAAGGCAAAATTAATAAATTTAAAAAGCGCCTATTTAAGAAGCAGGGATAAAAGTTTCTTAAGGGGCTTATTATTTAAATCCTGCACTTCAATTCTGCACATCCTGAGGAACGTCGTGAGGCTAAAAGGCGCAACCCCGTCTTATTTGAAAAAGGATATCCTGGAAGAAATCCAGCGAGAGCTGTTAATAGATACGGGAAATTTTAAGAGGATACTGGATTTAAAAAATACTAATTCAAGATTAAGCTATAAAGAGATAGAGGCCTTATTCTTAGCCCTGGTAGAAGACCTGGAAAAAATCGTAGGCCTAATAGATAAGCTTTAATTTTACTTATGCATAGAAAGGCCTTATTTCTTTTAACTAGCTTCTTTTTTTTAACTCAATGGCTTCTCGCCGAAAGCGTGCCTCAACCTAGCGGTTGGGTGAGTGATTTTGCTAATGTTATTCCTAGCGAGTATAAGGATAAAATAACCGTTTTAATCCAGGAGCTGGAAGAGAAAACTTCGGCTGAGATAGGGGTTGTAACCATAGAAAGTATCTCGCCGTTAGATGAGAAAGAATACGCAAGATTGCTCTTTGATAATTGGAAACCCGGGAAAAAAGGCAAAGATAACGGCGTATTGGTGCTTTTGGCGATTAAAGAAAGGCGCTGGCGTATAGAAACAGGTTATGGGGTAGAGGGGATTCTGCCTGATGGGCTATGCGGAGAAATCGGCAGAAATTATATGGTGCCGTATTTCAAGGACGGCAGGTACGCAGAAGGGCTTTATTACGGCGTAGCAGCTGTTGCTCAAGTGGTCGCCAAAGATGCAAAGACAGATATCGGTAATTTAGAAGGACTAAACCTTAACAGGCCGAGAAAAGAAGCGCCAATCGTTCTTTATTTTTTTCTTGTTATTTTTTTCTTTCTCTGGAACCTTCCCTGGCCGTTTTTTATCGGGTTGCCTTTTACTTTATTTTTTGCTTTTGGTTTTTCGTCTGCATTTTCACCGGTTGCCGGGCTTCTGATTATAATCGGATACCTGGCTTCTCTTATTGCAAGGTACGCATTTTGGCAGAAAATTCCTCCCGGAAAAAGAAAAAGCTTTTTTGGGCCGCAAAGTTATGGCGGTACCTGGTCAGGAAGCGGTTCCTGGGGCGGCGGAGGCGGCTTTGGCGGAGGTGGTGGGGGATTTGGCGGCGGAGGCGGGGGTGGCGGAGGCGCAGGGGGAGGATTTTAAGTGAGGCCGCGACTTATGGAATGAAATCAATTCGCACAATAACTTATGTAGGAGAGTATTTAAATTAATACTCCATAAGTTATGTGCTCATTGAAGGAGTGTAGAATGAAAAAAGGTTTGATTGTTCTGGGGGTTTTTCTGCTGGCAATATTCGTGGTTATTTTGTTTATCGGCTCTTTTTACAACAGCATAGTTTCAAAACACGAAACTATTACTGCCAAATGGGCGCAGGTGGAGAATCAATTGCAGAGGCGTAATGACCTGATCCCAAATTTAGTAAATACAGTTAAGGGTTATGCAGCTCATGAGATAGGCGTATTTAAAGAGGTAACCGATGCGCGCTCTCAATGGGCAAAGGCAAATAACCTGGATGAAAAGATTAAGGCAGCTTCAAATATGGATACGGCTTTATCCCGCCTGCTTTTGGTAGTGGAGAATTATCCCAATCTAAAGGCTGACCAGACTTTTTTAAAACTGATGGATGAATTATCAGGCACGGAAAACCGCGTTGCTGTGGAACGCATGCGCTATAATGAAGCGGTCAGGGATTATAATATCGCAGTGCGCACTTTCCCGGGCAACATGATTGCCAGTATGTTTGGATATAAGGCGGCTACGGAATATTTCAAGGCTGAAGAAAAGGCAAAGGCAGTGCCAGAAGTAAAGTTCTAACTGCGATTAGCGAATCAAAAAATAGGGGCAGACACTATTAAAGATATGAAATATATCGTACTAGTTGGCGATGGGATGGCGGATTATCCAATTAAAGAATTGGATGAGCGTACACCATTAGAGGTAGCGCGTATCCCTAATATGGATTATATTGCCAAATATGGGAAACTGGGCCGTATAAAAACTATCCCAGATAAAATGAGCCCTGCCTCTGATGTAGCTAATCTTTCCATCCTGGGATTTGACCCGCAAAGATATTATACTGGTAGGGGGCCTTTGGAGGCAGCAAACTTAGGTATTGAATTGGAAGATGATGATGTGGCTTTTCGCTGTAATCTCATAACAGCCGGCGAAGATACGCTTGTAGATTACAGCGCCGGGCACATAAGCACTAAAGAGGCAAAGATACTAATAGAATTTATAGACCA
>Ga0265297_10008310_pt1 | contig 13884 bp, 12 predicted proteins | sample Munlanlwell13791_FD_192502 | JGI IMG/M metagenome (GOLD analysis project Ga0265297, IMG submission 192502) | Leachate microbial communities from a municipal landfill in Southern Ontario, Canada - Leachate well 137-91 | ecosystem: Engineered > Solid waste > Landfill > Unclassified | place... | reverse complement strand
TCCCCGATCTGGTATCTGAGGAAGAGATCCGTCTTCGTCGGAAAGCGGGTGTAGTAGGAGATGGCCGCGTAAGGCGCCGTATAGGTGAAGCTCCGCGCATCGGCATTGGATGATTCATAGCCGAAATTCAGGGAAACGATATGCCGGCGGTTCATGAAAAAGAAGTTCGGTGCGATCTCGTAGCGCGTCGTCGTATTGTTCAGATTGTAGTTGCTGCTGTCCATGAAGTTCTCCCTGCTCCACGAAAACAGGCCCCGAAGGCTGAAATAGGGGGAGAAATAGTGCTCTAAGGTCGGCCGGAAATGATAGATCGTCGACAGGGGCGAGCTGCCGTACTCCTGCTTGGCAAAGCCAACGGGCAGCTTCACGATGTCGTTCGGTCCCACCCACCAGGGGCCCGTCGAGGCGTCCCCGAGGAGGTAGTTGTATTTTCCGTAGTGGAAATAAAACTGGTTGTACACATCGGCGGTAGTATTCCACATGAAGCCCGCTTTGTCGCCGAAATCATAGAGGACGTTTCCGGAGAAATTTTCGATGGAGGCCCAGTCGCCGAGCTTTTTCGTATCGTCGGCGAGGGTCAGGGTCCCCCCGGTCACGGACAGCTCCTTCTGGTCCGGTCCGCTCGAGATGTTGCTGTCCCACTGGATGCCCTGGGAGAAGCGGACATTCCAGAACACCTTCTTGGTGCTTTCATCGATCGCGGCGAGGAGGCGGTCGATATTCTTCTGAACATCTTGCGGGGGATTGGACCGCTTGACGATTTCCAGTTCCCGGCGGGCTTCGTTGTATTGCTTGTTCTGGAAATAGGCGGCGGCCAGTTCGAGGCGCACCCGGTGCAGCCCGGGGTCAACGGCGAGCATCTTCTGGAACTTCGCGATGGCCAGCTTCGTATCCCCCGTATTCATGGCGCTTGTCCCCAGCCACCACATGAGATCCATGGTCTCCACGTCGGCGGAAATACTGTTGAAGATGGGGAGGGCCTGGGCGAATTTGCCGTCGTAATACAGGGTCAGGGCCTCCGCGAGCTTGTCGTCGAGAACCGCCACCTTTTCCGGCGGCATCTTGCGCAGCTTTTCGATGGCCTCCTTGTTGGCTTTCTGGAAATCCAAGTCCCCCGCGGGCTTCCCCTCTTCCGCCGCGGCCGGTGCGGTTCCGGGCGTCTGCGAATGGGCCGTTGCGGTCAGGGTAAGGTTAAGGGAGGCAAAAAGAATAAAGCAGATAAGATACGAAAAAAACCGTCCATGCATAAGAGTCACCCTAAAGAATAGTTGGAATTGTTTCTGTATATTAAGCAAATTCCTTGAAAAAGGTCAATAGGTTTATATGCTTCAGCAGGGATAAATATGGAATAACGTAATCTAAATAGCGGTAATTATTTTCTCAGGGCGGCGCTGATCGCTGGGCCGGGGGTCGCCCCTTCCCGAAGCAGGATCGGGGGATCGACGGTTACGTCGAGAAAGGTCGATCCCTTGCCGCCGGGCGTGGGACCGCCGTCGATGACGGTAAGTTGCACGTCCCCTACCTGCTCTCTGACCTCTGCGGCGGTGGTGCATTCCCTGCCCCCGGAGAGGTTGGCGCTGGTGGCGGTGATCGGACGGCCAAGAGCAGCGGCAAGGGCGCAAGCGATGGGATTGCCGGAGATGCGGACCCCGATCTTGCCTGTTCCTGCCGTCAAGCGCGGGCTGACGGATGGCGATGCCTTGAAGATAATGGTTAAAGGCCCCGGCCAGAAGGCTCTCATGAGCGTTTTGGCCGCTTCCGGGACGTAATCCGTAAGTAGCTCAAGATCATCCTCTGTAGAGATGATCAACGCGATGGGATTTTCAAATGAGCGTCCCTTGATCTTAAAAATGCGATCTACGGCTTTTTCGTTCATTGCGTCGGCGGCGAGGCCGTAAAAGGTTTCCGTCGGGAAGGCAAGTATGCCGCCTTGCCTCAGAATGGCGACGGCCCTTTCGATGAGCAGGGAGGATGGATTTTCTGGATCAATGGAAATTATTTCTGTCATCTGGCATAAAATAATATAGGGGGGTCAGGATTTGACGCCCATAAGGCTATCATGTTTTCCGGCTATTTCCTTAGCCATATTATCCGCAAACTTTATCAAGTCATTTCGCATGGCTTCACTTTCCAGAGCCAGAATTTTAATGGCGAACAAAGCGGCGTTTTTTGCACCCGCCTTGCCGATGGCCATTGTCGCTACTGGAATGCCGCCTGGCATCTGCACGGTGGCGAGGAGGGCATCGAGCCCTTTAAGGGCGGTTGCGTCAATGGGAACGCCGATGACAGGCAATGTCGTTTGAGAGGCAATGACACCGGCCAGGTGCGCTGCCGCTCCGGCGCCGACGATAATAACCTTGATGCCCCTTTTTGATGCCTCTTTAGCGAATTTTGATGTCCTTTCGGGAGAGCGGTGAGCGGAGGTTAGGAACAACTCATAAGGAACGCCGAATTGATCGAGAATCTTGGCGGCCTCCTCCATAACGGGAAGATCTGAGTCGCTTCCCATGACGACGCTGACTAATATGTCCTGGGAGTTGTTTTTTATTTTCATGCAAAATCCTTGTATATAAAAAATAGCTTATTTGTTAAGATGCTGGAAATGACCGTTTTTTGACACCAACGAGGGTCCGTTTGCTTGATTTCGTGACGAACATTTCTACCGTTTAATTCATTCAGCATGCTTGAGCCTGATAACTCATTGGATGTTTTATTGCAAGCGGCAGTTATACAACAACCAACTTCGTTTCCTGTTGACATACGAAACACCTCTTCATATACTCCCGACACAAAAAGTGATGCCTTATTTATAACAAGGAGAGATGTAAAAAATGAAAGAGAATTTATACGAGTATCTAGGCGGCAACGAATATCCGGGCCGCGGTATCTGCATTGGGAAAACGCCTGGTGGAAACAAAACCGTGATTGCCTATTTTATCATGGGCCGCAGTGTCAACAGCCGTAACCGCGTGTTTGACTCCCTTGACGGCGGCATCCGCACCATGGCGGCCGACCCTTCCAAAATGACGGACCCGCACCTGATTATTTACAACCCTGTCATGACTTATGACAACACAACGATTGCAACCAATGGTGATCAGACCGACACCATCCGAGATTTTTTGGCTCGCGGCAGTTTCCCCGGTTTTGGTTTTGAAGCCGCGCTTAATGCACGCACCTTTGAAGATGACGGACCCAACTGGACTCCCCGTATTTCCAGTGTGGTGAATATGCGCACGGGCGGCTACAAATTCAGTATCTTGAAGAGCTGCGAAGGCAATGAAAAGAGCGTGCAGCGCTTTATTTTTGATTATCCGGAGCCCCTGGCAGGCGAGGGGCACTTTATCAGTACCTACAAGTGCAATGGCACGCCGATCCCCAGCTTTGCGGGGGAACCTTTACGAGTCGCCATCGATGAAGAGAACCCCAATGAATATGCAGGCAAGCTGTGGGAGGCCCTGAATGAAAATAACAAGGTGAGCCTGTTTGTGCGGGCCATCGACCTTAGAACCCAGGCGTACGAGGACGTCATCATCAACAAATACAAAACGGTGGAGGGATAATTTAATGAACGAAATAGCATTGAAATACGGCTGCAACCCCAACCAGAAGCCTGCCCGGATTTTTATGACGGACGGCAGTAATCTGCCGGTCCAAGTATTAAACGGCAAGCCCGGCTATATCAACTTCTTGGACGCCCTGAACAGCTGGCAACTGGTGAAAGAGTTGAAAGAAAATACCGGCATGGTTGCAGCGGCCTCTTTTAAACATGTCTCCCCGGCCGGAGCCGCGTTGGGTTTCACTATTGATGAAGTTCTGCGCAGGATGTATCACGTAGACCCGGCCATGCAATTGTCACCCCTTGCCTGCGCGTACGCGCGCGCCCGCGGCGCCGACCGCATGAGCAGCTTCGGTGACTGGATTGCACTCTCCGATGTGTGCGATGTATCCACGGCGAAGATCATCAAAAATGAGGTTACCGACGGCATCATCGCCCCCGGTTATGAGCCGGAAGCGCTGGAAATCCTTAAATCAAAGAAAAACAACAACTACAACGTGGTTTCCGTTGACCCCGACTACGTGCCCGTTTCTTTGGAGCACAAGCAGGTATTCGGCATTACCTTCGAACAGGGCCGCAACAGCCTGAAAATCGACACCAGTATGCTGGAAAACATTGTCACCGAAAACAAGACTATGACCGATGCACAGAAGCGCGATCTGGTACTTGCCCTGATCACTCTGAAATACACGCAATCCAACAGCGTGTGCTTTGTGCAGGATGGCCAGGTCATCGGCGTGGGGGCAGGCCAGCAGAGCCGCATCCACTGCACCCGTCTCGCGGGCCAGAAGGCCGACAACTGGCAGTTGCGCCATATGCCCAAAGTGCTTGATCTACCTTTCCGCGCCGACGTTTCCAAACCTAACCGCGACAATGCCATCGACATTTACATGGGCGATACGCCGGAGGACGTGACCGGCGAAGGCGTTTGGGACGAAATCTTCACCCGCAAGCCCGAACCGTTGACTGCCGCCGAGAAGAAGGCATGGCTTAGCAAGGTCACCGGCGTCTGTCTGGGCAGCGACGCATTTTTTCCCTTCGGCGACAATATAGAGCGCGCCCGCCGTAGCGGTGTGACCGCCATCGTTGAGCCCGGCGGTTCCATCCGTGACCGGCAGGTAATCGATACCTGCAACAAATACGGGATCGCCATGGCCTTTTGCGGCCTGAGGTTATTCCACCATTAAAGAATTAGCTTGAATAAGCTCTTAGACTGTGACTGTAAAAGGTTCGAGGCAAAGAAAGAGAAATGCAGTATTCCGGCGCAGAGTTTGCGCCGGAATGGTGGCTTATTCTTTCCGTATCTTTCTCATATGGTCAATGCGTTTTTGAATGAGCGCCGCCGTGCCTATATCCGGACGGTGGGCGACGGGACCGCGAACAGCCGCCACGGCATTTTCCGCCATGACCTCGGCGTCATGCAGGTTATCTGCCACTCCGACCACGCCGATGGCCCGGGACGTGGTCATGTACAGGCCGTCGTCTTTTTGGTCTACGGATGAATAATAGAGTCTTGCCTGACCAGTATCTCCCACTTCAATTCGTGCTGCCGTCGATTGGGCGTCGGGATGGTCCTTGGGAAGGCCGTATCCCTTGGGAACGATGTATTTACATACTGTTGCCTTCTTGTCGAAAGTTACGGGGAGGCGGTCGAGAGCGCCGTTGATAATGGCCTCGCAGATGTCCACAAAATCCGTCTGCAGGAGGGGAAGTATATTCATGGCCTCCGGATCGCCGAAGCGGGCGTTGTATTCCAGGAGCCGGATGCCGGACCGGGTGATCATGAAGCCGCCGTACATGACCCCTTTGTAATACGTGCCTGTTTCCCGGTAGATGGCGGCGGCGACTTGCCGGGTAATCTCCAAACCCGCTGCAACATCCTCAGGCCTTAGAAACGGAAGGGAATGATCTTCGCAGGAATAGGACCCCATGCCGCCGGTATTCGGCCCCTTGTCGTCTACGAACCGGCGTTTATGGTCCTGGACCGGAGGAGTGGCGATAACGTGCTTGCCGTCGCACAGGCACTGGAGAGAAAATTCCTCGCCCGTCAGTTTTTCCTCCACGATCACCCGGTCATGCTCCTTCAGGATCTGGCGGCAAATCTCCAGGCACTCTTCCTTCTTAAAAAAATGATCCCCCTGGACCATTACCCCTTTACCGCCCGTCAGTCCGTCGGGCTTTACCACCACCTCGTCGAGGGTAGCGATGAATTCAGGGAGGCCCGCTTCCGAGGTAAAGACGCGGAAGGGAACATTTCCGGGGATGCCGTATTTTTCCGCAAGATTACGCGTAAATGACTTCGAGGTCTCCAGCCTGGCAAGGGATTTCGTGGGTCCCACCGCCGGGATTCCTGCCGTCAAAAGGGAATCGACAACCCCTTCGTTTAGGGGATCTTCGGGGCCTACAATGGCAAAGGCCGTTTCATTGGCCCGGGCAAAATCAAGGATGGCGGCCATATCGCCGTATCCTCCGAGGCGCACGCCTTTGGAAAGATTGGCGATCCCGGGGTTGTTGGCCTTCATGTAGGCAAATAGCAACGGTTTCTTCACCGAACGGACCACGGCTTCGGCGATCGCATGTTCCCGGGCGCCGTTGCCGATGAGAAGAACGTTGGGCATGGTATTTATTCCTCCCTTTTCTTTTCGGGTTGTTCAATACCCATTGTCGTGCTAAATATCGGAAAAGGACATTTCAGTCAATGAAAAGGACATTATCGATGAAAAATAAGCGTATAGGGGCGGTTATATTAGCAGCCGGCAAGGGAACGAGGATGCAGTCCGAACTGGCCAAGGTTCTCCATCCGATCTGCGGGAGGCCCATGCTGTTGTACAGCGTCGATCTGGCAAAGGTAATCGGCGCGGACCGGATCGTGGCCGTGATCGGCCACCAGGCGGAGCGGGTTCGTGAAGCCTGTGGAGAGCAGGGGGTGATCTTTGTGGAACAGCGACTGCAACTTGGCACAGGACACGCCGTCCTCCAGGCGCGGGAGGTTTTTGCCGACTACGACGGCCTGATTTTGATCCTCTGTGGCGACGTTCCCCTCTTGAAGGGATCAACCGTCGAATCCCTTATCGCCCATCATGACGCTTCCGGCGCCGCTGTTACGGTGATGACGGTTAACCTCGATAATCCGGGAAGTTACGGGAGGATTGTCAAAAGTGACACCGGGGAGGTCTTGAAGATCGTGGAGGCGAAGGACGCCACGGCAGGGGAAAAGGCGATCCGGGAAATCAACACGGGGATCTATTGCGCCGATTGCCGCTTCCTCTTCGACGCCGTGGGACGGATCGAGAACAACAACGTCCAGAAGGAATACTATCTGACGGACATCATGGAGATTGCCCGGCGGGATGGGCATAAGGTGTCGGCCTTTGTCGTCGGGAATGCGACGGAGGTTATGGGGATCAACACCCCGGAGGACCTCGCTTATGCCTGCCGCCTTATGGAAGGGGAGTTGCTGTGAAAATCGGCGCTCTGGAATTTGACCCTCCCGTTTTTCTGGCCCCGATGGCGGGAATCACTAATCTCCCCTTTCGGACCATCGCCCGCCGCTGCGGCTGCCGGCTGGCCTTTACGGAAATGGTCAGCGTCAACGGCCTGGTCAGAGGTTCGGAGAAGACCTGCCGTTATCTGGATAGCGACGGGAATGACCGTCCCCTGGGGGTGCAGATTTTCGGAAGCGATCCGGCGCTGATGGCCGAAGGGACGCGCATCGTTACGGACCGGGGTGCGGACCTTATCGATATCAATATGGGTTGTCCCGTCAAAAAGGTTGTCCGGGCCGGGGCCGGGGCGGCCCTCCTCCGGGACCCGGAAAAGGCGGGCATGATTATCCGGGCCGTGCGCAGAGCGACCACATTGCCGCTGACCGTCAAGATCCGCTCCGGCTGGAGGCCCTCTGAAATCACCGCCCCCATAATCGCCAGGATTGCCGAGGACGAGGGGGCCAGCGCCCTGGTCATTCATCCCCGCACGGCGGATCAGGGCTTCAGCGGGACAGCGGACTGGGAAATCATTCGGACCGTTAAGAAGGCCCTGCACATTCCCGTAGTCGGTAACGGCGACATTCGCAGCTCCGGGGATGCCCGAAAAATGATGCAAATTACCGGTTGCGATGCCGTCATGATTGGTCGCGCCGCCCTCGGAAATCCGTGGATATTCAGATATATAGGGGAAATGGAGGGGGGAGGGGGAGCCGGCGTAAAATGCCCATCCGTGTCCCTCAAGGATAGGGAACAGGTAATCCGGGATCATCTGGAAATGGAGACAAATTATTCGGGAGAGCGGGGAGCTGTTCAGAGCTTTCGGAAACACCTCCTTTGGTATACGAAGGGACTCCGCGGCAGCGCCCCCTTTCGGCAGAAAATCGGCGGGTTTAGCGAGCGGGAGCCCATGTTGTCCGCCCTAATGGCCTATTTTGAAGAAGTGAATAATGCCCTTGACTTTTAGATGTCCTTTTGGCATAGTCAACCAGCCATTGATTATGAGGAAAAGGTAGGGTGAGTCCGTGGAATTTGTGAAATTTAAAGAACTGGAAGAGAGAATTACAAAGATTATCCAGGAAAAGGCAGTTTTAAAAACGCGCAGTCAGGAGTTGGAAGAACTCCTTAAAAATAAAGATAGAGAGTTGGAAGAGGCAAATAAAAAATTAAAGGGATTGAGCGAGGAAAGGGAGACCGTACGCACCAAGGTAGATTCGTTACTCGATTTGCTTCAGGATATATAAGCTCCGCAATAAGCTCTCTTTGGGGTTATGCAGCTTGAAGAAGCGTTATTATATCAAGGTTATGGGACAAGATTTATCGGTTGTGAGTGATGCAGAAGAAGAGCATGTTGCGCAGGTTGTCCAGTATGTCAATGACAAGGTAGAAGAAATTGGTAAGCAAACCAGCCATTTCAATAGCTTGAACATCGCCATTCTGGCGGCCTTGAATATTGCGGATGAATATTTTAGAGTTAAGGTTGCTGAGGAGATTGTTCATCAGCAGCTTGAGAGCAGGTCGGAGAAGTTAATCAGCCTGATCAACGAGACAGCATAAACTTATTGATCATCCCCTGCGATGCACGTGATTAACTGATGTCTTTTGATCCAACACCTTGGAATCGGGGCCCTGTCCTTGTTCGCCGTGTGCATGTCTGCCGACGTCCGTAAGAACGGAGGGCAGGAAGCCTGAAGCAGCAACATAGGCACCCACTTTTAAGAACGGTTCAGAAAGGTGGTTAACACGGCATAAGCGGGGGTTTTTATTGCATCGGCAAAACCCCTTGGTTTTTTCCTTCGTACAATCCCTTTAAAAAATTTGTTCATTCCTTGAGAGGTTGCGTCTCCCGGCGTCTGGTGCGGGGGGGGCGCCGAAAATGAGTCCAAATCTCGTTCAAGTGATCTGGCTCAGTGGATATAAAGGAGGAGGGGTAATAGAATTGAGTACACTCATGATAATATTCTTATTGTTAGTAGCCCTCGGTATCGGCCTGTTTGTGGGCTATATGGTGATGAATCTCCTGTCAAAAAAGAAGATCGCCTCTTCGGAAAGCCTTGCGTCCCGAATCATCGATGAAGCAAAAAAGGAAGCGGAAAATATTACCAAAGAATCGATGCTTCAGGCAAAAGAAAAACTTCTTAAGGTCAAGACGGAATTCGAGAGGGATACGCGGGAACGGAAAGGAGAGCTTGATGCCGTTGAGAGACGTATCCGTTCCATGGAAGAAAATCTCGAAAAGCGTATGGATGGCCTTTCTCAAAAGGAAAATAACATCGAGAACCGGGAAAAGGGTTTGATTCAAAAGGAACAATCTCTTCAGGATAAGCACGAACAAATTAATCGGAACATTGAGGAGCAGAAGGAGAAACTGCAAAAGATCGCGGGAATTTCATCGGAAGAGGCGAAGAATATGCTGATCCAGTCCATGGAGAGTGAGGCCAGGATTGAAGCGGCGACGACGATTCGCAAAATAGAGGAGGAGGCGAAAAGAACGGCTGACAAAAAGGCCAGCGAGATCATTTCCTACTCTATTCAGAGGTATGCCGGTGAATTTGTTGCAGAAAATACGGTATCCGTCGTCAACCTCCCGAGCGATGAGATGAAGGGAAGGATTATCGGTCGTGAAGGCAGAAACATCAGAGCCATCGAGGCGGCAACGGGGATTGACCTGATTGTTGACGATACCCCCGAGGCCGTAGTGCTCTCGAGTTTCGATCCGATCCGGAGGGAAGTCGCCAGGATCTCTCTGGAGCGGCTTATTTCCGATGGACGGATTCATCCGGGCCGTATTGAAGATATCGTTAAAAAGGTCCGCACGGAAGTGGATACAATCATCAGAGAGACCGGGGAAAGGACCTGTTTTGATGTTGGCGTTCACGATGTTAATCCGGAGATAGTTAATCTTATCGGGAGCTTGAAGTTCAGGAGAAGCTATTCCCAGAACGTGCTGCAGCATTCTATCGAGGTCGCCCACCTGACGGGGATGATGGCGGCGGAATTGAAGATGAATGTTAAAGAAGCCAAACGCGCCGGTCTGCTCCATGATATCGGCAAGGCCATCGACCATGAAATCGAGGGTCCCCATGCCACTATCGGCGCTGATTTTGCACGCCGTTTCGGGGAAGCCCCCAAAATTGTCCAGGCCATTGCCACCCATCATGACGACGGGAGAACAAATACCCTGCTCGGGGTCCTTGTTCAGGCGGCGGACACCCTGTCTGCCGCCCGGCCCGGGGCAAGGCGGGAGATGCTGGAATCATACGTGAAACGTCTGGAAGAACTCGAGGCCATCGCCAATTCTTTCAACGGCGTGGATAAGTGTTTTGCCATCCAGGCGGGACGGGAAATCCGGATCATGGTGGAAAACGAGAAGATTTCCGATAATGACGCCGTTATGCTCTGCCGGGACATCGTTAAGAAAATAGAAACGGATCTGACCTATCCTGGACAGATCCGGGTTACGGTCATTCGGGAAACCCGGGTCACCGATTACGCAAAGTAGAAGAAGCGGTGCCGATGCGAATACTATTTATTGGGGACATTGTGGGCAAACCCGGTCGTCGGGCTGTCCATGAACTGCTTCCCGAGCTGATAAACGGCTATCAAATCGATTTCGTTATTGCCAACGGGGAAAACGCCGCCGCGGGTTTCGGCATCACCAGAGAGATTGTGGAAGATCTCTTCGAGAACCGGATCGATGTCCTGACAATGGGTAATCATGTCTGGGACAAGAAGGAAATACTTGATTTCATAAACGACTACGAATCCCTCATCCGTCCGGCCAATTATCCAGGCTCGGCCCCTGGCCGGGGCAGCGTGGTGATGCCAAGTATCAAGGGTTATCACATCGGGGTCCTTAACCTCATGGGAAGGGTCTTCATGCACCCCCTCGAATGTCCTTTCCGGACTGCGGAGCAGGAAATCGAAAAGATTCGGAAACGAACAAAGATTATCCTTGTCGATATACATGCGGAGGCAACCTCGGAAAAGATTGCCATGGGCTGGTTTCTGGATGGAAAAGTAACGGCCGTGGTGGGAACCCATACGCATGTCCAGACCGCTGATGACCGGATTCTCCCCGGTGGAACGGCTTATATTACCGATGTAGGTATGACCGGGCCTTTCGATTCCGTCATCGGCACCCGCAAGGAAATTGTGCTGGAGAGGTTTCTCACGCAGATTCCCAATAGATTTGACGTCGCCAAGGGGGATGTCCGCCTTCAGGCGGTCCTGATCGACGTTGATGAGAAAACTGGAAGCGCCCTCAGCATCGAGAGGCTCTCGCTGCCCCTCAATCAGCCGTATGGATGAAAAAAAGACTAAAGTTATTCTTGATTCAATAATATACGAGGTCATTACCAGGTGAAACGGTCATGCCGGCTTGCCGTCACAAATGGGAATGAAAATGGTTCGCAGGTCCATCCCATCCCCCTGGCTCTCCCGTTGAAGGGGAGGGAAAATATAGACAAATGAATTCAAGGAGATGATGTCGCATTTTTTTAGACGAAAATCTGGTTGTAGGGAGGTATGCACTGGTGAAAAATGTCTATGATGTCTTTATGGAGCGGGGCTTCGTTGAGCAGTCGACGGATGATGAAGCGATCAGCCGGCTTCTCGATCGCCATGAGATTACCTGCTATATCGGCTTCGATCCCACTGCCACGAGCCTTCATATCGGCTCCCTGGTCCCTATCATGGCCCTTGCCCATATGCAGCGTCATGGTCACCTCCCCATTGCCCTGATTGGCGGCGGGACGGGATTGATCGGCGATCCGAGCGGCAAGACGGAAATGCGTCAGGTCCTCACCCGGGAGCAGATCGATTACAATGCCCAGTGTCTCCAGCAACAACTATCCCGTTATCTTGATTTTGGCGAGGGGAAGGCCCTCTTGCTTAATAATGCCGACTGGCTGACAAATCTTAATTATATAGAATTTCTGCGTGATATCGGACGGCATTTTAGCGTGAATAAGATGCTCGCTGCCGAGAGTTATAAAATGCGCCTTGAGAAAGGGCTCAACTTTATCGAATTCAATTACATGCTCTTGCAGGCCTACGATTTTCTCTATCTTTTCAAGAACCACGACTGTGTAATGCAGATGGGGGGGAATGACCAGTGGGGCAATATGCTGGCGGGCGGTGATTTGATCCGTCGTATGGAGGGCAAGACGGCCCATAGCATGACCTTCCCTCTGATTACGACTTCGGCGGGACACAAGATGGGAAAGACGGAAAAAGGGACGGTATGGCTTGATGACCGCTTGACGTCACCCTACGAATACTACCAGCACTGGATAAATACTGAAGACGCGGATGTGGAGAGGTTTCTTTCGTTATTTACTTTTCTGCCCATTGATGAGATCCGGCAGGTCCGGGGCTTGACCGATGTACATCTGAACATGGCCAAGGCCGTTCTTGCCTTTGAGGCAACCAGAATAACCCACGGTGAAGAAGCCGCTGTTGGAGCCTGGCAGGCTTCCTGCCGGGCCTTTCAGCCGAAACCCGTAGCAGAAGGTCTTTTCCCTTCAAGTGCTATCCCGAGAAAGGGAGAGGCCGAAGATTTGTCGGCGATTCCTTCCCTGGAGTTGCCGCTGGAGACCATTCGGAGCGGTGTGGCAACCAATGAGCTATTCTTCCGGACAGGTCTGTGTGCATCGAAGGGGGAGGCGAGGCGTCTTATTGAACAGGGTGGGGCATACATTAACGATCAACAGATCACTTCCGTTGATGAGAAAATCGATATACGCCATACAGATGCACGGGGTATGATCCGTCTAAGGAAGGGAAAGAAGAAGCATTTTTTGGTTATTGTAAAATAGTGGAAAAAAGTTCTTGACTCTTCTGCAGATCCGAAGTAGAAGCTTCGTCTGTTCTTTACATCGGTCTTCAACGGGAATGCAGGTTCTGAAAAATTAGTTCTTGACTTTTCCAAGAAATCTCTGTAGAAAATTAAATCTTGGCGCAATTTAGGTTTTTTATAAAGCGCTGAAAAAAAAAGACTTGACAGAGGGTGCGTGTTGAGTTAGATACCTCGGCTCGTTTCCTGTGGGCTCTTTGGCAATTGAATAGTGGGATGATTGATTTGTGGGTCCTTATAGACACAAATTTGAGTAAGTAATTGAGATAAAATCTCAGCAAGGATTAAAACTGGAGAGTTTGATCCTGGCTCAGAACAAACGCTGGCGGCGTGCCTAACACATGCAAGTCGGACGCGAAAGGGCTTTCGGGCCTGAGTAAAGTGGCGCACGGGTGAGTAACGCGTGGGTAATCTGCCTCTAAGTTGGGAATAACTCATCGAAAGGTGGGCTAATACCGAATAATGCTGCAACACCGAGGCGTTGCAGCCAAAGATGGCCTCTGCTTGCATGCTATCGCTAAGAGATGAGCCCGCGTACCATTAGCTAGTTGGTCGGGTAACGGCCTACCAAGGCGACGATGGTTAGCTGATCTGAGAGGATGATCAGCCACACTGGAACTGAGACACGGTCCAGACTCCTACGGGAGGCAGCAGTGAGGAATCTTGCGCAATGGGGGAAACCCTGACGCAGCAACGCCGCGTGAGTGAGGAAGGCCTTCGGGTCGTAAAGCTCTGTCGGGTGGAAAGAAACGTATGAGTGTTAATAGCATTTGTACTTGACGGTACCGCCAAAGGAAGCACCGGCTAACTCCGTGCCAGCAGCCGCGGTAATACGGGGGGTGCAAGCGTTGTTCGGAATCATTGGGCGTAAAGAGCGTGTAGGCGGCTGAATAAGTCAGATGTGAAATCCCTGGGCTCAACCCAGGAAGTGCATTTGAAACTGTTCGGCTAGAGTAGGGGAGAGGGAAGTGGAATTCCTGGTGTAG
>Ga0265297_10008309_pt1 | contig 13884 bp, 11 predicted proteins | sample Munlanlwell13791_FD_192502 | JGI IMG/M metagenome (GOLD analysis project Ga0265297, IMG submission 192502) | Leachate microbial communities from a municipal landfill in Southern Ontario, Canada - Leachate well 137-91 | ecosystem: Engineered > Solid waste > Landfill > Unclassified | place... | reverse complement strand
CTCGCCGCTGACCGCATCAATAAATCCCTTGATGATGGGTTTGTTGTTCACGTCCTTAAGCCCTATCTCATTCTTCCCTTCAAGTGCGGGATCGGGGTGCACGATCATGTTCCCGTCAGGACCAATGATGAAAATATAACGATCGCCGTGCCGCCACTTGCTGTTTTCTTTTTTGAATTCGGGGAAAACGGCTTCGCCTTTTTCCGCAATGGCTGAGGCAGCATCTTTCACCAAAGAAACCAGATCTTGTGTCGGTTTGTACTTATAGACAGAGGATGTTTCAGAAGCGCCTGGCACCTCCCGGGAAAAAGCAATAACCGCTGGGAAAACCACCAGACAGAAAACAAAAATTAACTTTCGCATTTTTATTCTCCTTGTTTATGCTGCTTTTTTGGCCACGACGATCCCGAAAGCCCTGTGGCGAGGTACTCTCTTAACGACAGCGCTACTGAAACCGGCTTTGCGGCATAGATGTGCCCATTGTTTGAGGCTTAGACAATATTCGCCCTGGTTCAGAATATGCTTCTTCCCGTTATCGAACATCTTTGAGAATGCTCCGACTCCCACATCTTTAAGAGCGGGAATCCACTCTTGCTCCAGAACCCTGAGAATACGCTTGAGCCTTTCAGGATCGGTATGCTTGCCGGTGGTATCCATATCGACCTCTCCGAGGATGAAGATGCCGCCTGGTTTAAGGACCCGGAACACCTTCTTCAAGACCGGCAATTTATCTTCAACATGGTGAAGAGCAACCGAAGACACGACTCTGTCAAAAGTGTTGTCCTTGAACTTTAACGAGGCCGCGTCCATCAGACAGATGGAAACCCTGCCCGTCAATTTCAGCCTTTTGACTTTATCTTTTAAAACATCGAGCATCTCCCTGGAATAATCGACTCCGGTGATCGAACAGCATGATTTCTGCAAGTATCTCAGGCTGAGAAGCCCCGTCCCGCAGCCGAGATCCAGTATCTTATCGCCGCTTTTCACCCTGGTATTCTTGACCACCAGATCCAGCAGTTCCCGGTGAAAGCTGATGCTTCCCAGCGTCCGGTCATATTCATTCGACCAGCACCCAAACCATCTTCTTGTTTCTGTCACTTTGCTTCCATTGTGTTTTTTCATATTTTCCCCTGTTCCAGTATTCCCGCCGCCACCTGACTGCCGCAGGCGTTCATCGGCTCATTGTCGCGCAGAAATAAATATGTTCTCTATTGATTATTTTATTTTAGCCCACCCATCTACCGAATTATTCTCAAAGAAAGATTTAGCCCCCTTTCGCCAAATTCTAACTTTGCTCAAATCAATACTGAGATTCCCCTTATTTAAAAAACCGTTTGCGAATCGGCTTAAGTATTCCCTCCCGCTGTAATTACCAGTATTCCCAACAAAAGTAACCTGGCGCTTGAGATCAAAAAATAATCGTATTATTGAGTTAACATGGTCATCTTGGCAGCCATATCCAATACAACAAACCTCATCCGCCTTTAAAGCATCATTTATGAATTTAGCATAATAAAATCTATAAACATCCACTTGAAGTTCTTTTTCCTTATTAATACCAGTAACAAATGAGGGGCTTTTTATTTTTTGAGTTATTGTCTGATGATCATTTGTCCAGAAAGCTTTGGCTCTTAGCCCAAAAGCGGTATCAAAATCAGACGCCATTTGAATAGCATTAGTTGAAGCATAAAAATTCTGATGGCCATGCAAGAAAGCAATGGCATGCCTTGCGTTCAGAAAATTCACTTTATCGAATACTCCTTTGTCATCGAATCCAGTGAGAAAGCTTAAGTTGCGGAGGGCGCTAACAAGCAAGGTATCGTAATTTAAAGAATAGATGTTTACTGAACTATTCTCATCTAATTCTTTCGCGAAATAAGCTGTTAAAATATTTATTGCCTCGTCTTTGATTGCGAAATCGTTAATCCTTTGATGAATTACCTCCCTTGCCCATACTGGGAGCATCCTTAACTCTGCGCAATCACATAGTTTTTCGCAAGATTTATCGCCAAATTGCACCTTGCAATGATTTGCAGGATGAAACTTTGCGATTCTAGGAGATTTTACATTTTTACAATACTCAACAATGAAATCTAAATATGCTATTTGAGTCTCAAAATTATTCGTTATTTTACTTAGTCTTTGATTGTTTTCGTATGCCGCATCAAAATTTGCATTAAAAATTTTTTGAATAGCCCAAAAATCATCGATTGATAAATCGAAATCTCTGAAGCTACTATTACAGCTACGTTTAATCAAAGAAAGTGTTTTAACCCACGATTCTTTGTCGGCAAGAGAATCCGTTAAAATCTTGGTGGTTAAGAACGCATTGTTGTGATCTTGTAAGAATTCGGCACTTCCACCAGCGCCGATTATATATAAAATATTCTTTCCCATAAATTTTTAGCGTTTGATTCCTCACCTACAAATTAGGGGGCAATACTGCCAGTGCCACGCTGCCACTATCAGCATGGCACTCACGGGACCACCACAGATTTGTTTATGATATTCTCATTTTATTCGTTGTCAAAGGGGGCGAACACGAAAGAATGGGAGACCAAGGAGGAACGAACGTTTGCTGCCATATATCATATGCATTGTTCCGGTTTCCTGAGAGATATTCGCTCTATCCTCTCTTCCGTAGGGCACATTTAAATGTGCCCTACAGGAGGGAATAACTGGAGCAACGCATATCATATATGATATATGGCCTGGGAGTCGCAAAGGGGTTCGTTAAAAAGGGGACAGGCTGAATTTTTTATGAAATGTAAAAAATTCAGCCTGTCCCCTTTATTCTTTATGATGCTTTTTTCGAAGACAGGTCGCGGAAGCGGCGGCCGCTCTTGAGGTGCTGTTCGATCTCTTCTAAAGTAAAACCTTTCGTCTCCGGAACAAAGAAATAACAAAAGATGATCCCAAAAACGGAGACGCCCGCGAAAAGCCAGAAGGTCCCCGCCTTTCCCAGCGTTTCCGTCAGGGTCAGAAAGGTGGCCGCAACCAGCATGTTGAATCCCCAGTTGGCCACCGTCGCCAGGCTCATCGCCCTGCCGCGCACCCGGAGCGGATAAATTTCCGCGATCATCAGCCAGAAGATCGGTCCGAGGCCGATCGCGAACGAGGCGATATAAAACACCACACTTATCACACAGATCCATTTGAGCGCGCCGGACAAACTCGCCATACTGAACGCCACGCCTATCAGTCCCAAGCTGAGAACCATCCCGGTCATACCGATATAGAGCAAAGGTTTCCGGCCTAGTTTATCCAAAAGCCAGATCGCCACCACGGTCATCAGAACATTGACCGTCCCCACTCCGACGGTGGCCAGGATGGCGACCTTGTGCGAGCCAAACCCCGCGAATTCAAAGATCGTGGGAGCATAATAAATGATCGTGTTGATCCCGGTCGCCTGCTGGAAAAAAGCCAGGGCAATGCCCACGATCAGGGCGGGCCTGACCCAGGGAGCAAACACCTCACCCCAGCCGCCTTCTTTGGCTTCCATGGATTTGGAAATATCCCGGATCTCGTCATCCACGTTCTTTCCGGAACCCGTGCGGCTGAGGACCTGTTTGGCTTTTTCCACCTGGCCCCGGCTCACAAGCCAGCGGGGACTTTCAGGAAGAAAGATCATACCGACAAGCAGGATCACGGCCGGGAGCGCTCCCAGTCCAAACATCCATCGCCATTCCTGCGGGCTGGAAGTCAGCGCAAAATCGATCAGATAAGCGGCCACGATACCGAGGGTGATCATGAACTGGTTGAGCGAGACCAGAGAACCCCGGACATTCGCGGGAGAAATTTCCGAAATGTAAAGAGGGGCAACATACGAAGCCACGCCGATCGCCAGACCGATCAAAAAACGGCAAAGGATCAGTACCGGGATGTTCGGCGCGAGCGCGCTCCCGATCGCCCCCAAAGAAAAAAGCACGGCAGTGATGATAAGGCTCCGGCGCCTTCCGAGTTTGTCCGCCATAGCACCACTAAACGCGGCGCCGAACACCGCGCCCAAGAGCACAGCGCTGACCACCCGTTCGACGATCTGGGAAGTCAGGTTGAACTGGTCCTTGATATAGAGAATGGCCCCGGAGATCACTCCGGTGTCGTAACCAAAGAGAAGTCCGGCCAGGGCCGCGATAAAAGCGATGATATAGATCATGAAGGAACTCCCCTGCTTTTCTCCCTCTGCCATAATTCCCCCCGTCTTTGAAGTTAGAAGGTCACACCGGTCCTGACGCCGAGGACCAGGGCATCAGGAAGGTCTTTAGTCCCATTGTTGGGATTGATGATGTATTGAAGGTCGGGCTGGATGTAAAGCCACTGGTTGACGGCAATCTTGTAGGTGGCTTCAAGGACGATTTCGTATTTCTGCTCGTGTACGCCCTCGTCGCGCTGGTATTTGTTCAAGTTCTTGCTCCACGCGCCCCAGGCAAAAGCGATCCCGGAAACATCGTCATCGCGTTTGGGGACCAGTCCTTTATAGATCAACCCCCCATCGAAGAAAAAAGGAATCTGGTTCACATTAGTGGGCTGGAAGACCATGACAAAAAGCGGGGTGAGACCCTGGTCCTTTTTGGGGCCCGGCTCGCGGTAAATCTGCTGGTCGGCGTGAAAATAAAGCCCGTAATTTCCGTTTCGCTCCCTCTGCGGCAAGCCCGATAAAGCATAGGACCCTCCGTTTTTGTCCAGGTACAAATCCTTGAAATCCCCGGTGGAATAAAAAAGCCCGAGCTTGTAATTCCCGGGCATCCCTTTCGCGTCCGGGTACTGGTTGGGAAGGTAGCTGAGTTCCTGGATATAAAGCAGGCCTTTGTCCCGCCAGGTAAAATCAGCGCCGTGCGCCGCGTTGCGGCCCACACCACTGTCCTGGTGATAGATGCCGCCTTTCCACATAAAAGAGCTTATGGGATGAAATTTGAGGCGCGCGCCCCACGTGGAGGTGGGATAGACTGTAAAGAAAAAATTGATCGGCAGGTTGATCGGACATCCGTCGATGGAATTGGTCAGGAACGTCCAGTAAAGAGGCGATTGGGCAAAATCATCCCCGGCGCCCAGCCGTCCGAATTTAAGGCTTAACTTGTCATCAAACACGGCCTGTTCGACATAAAGGTTGTAAAGCCGTATCTGTTCGGAACCGTAGATACTTGACGGCGGGAATTTGTTGCCGATATCCGAGGCAAGGTTGTTGCCTTGGCGGTAGACCATGGAAACGTGGAATTGGAACCCTTTTAAACTGGCGGCTTTTTCAAAGTCAACATTAAGGTCCATTCCCAGCGAGGAATCTTCCGCAAAAGCTTGACGTTTGCCGCCTGCAACACTGCCAAGCGTATCAATGACATAAGTGCTGACGAACTCGATCCCATGGGTAGCAAGCCGGGTCCGTATTTTGTCCCAGTCCCCGGTAAAATAAGGGCCGTTCCACCACGATTTCAGCCCTTGGGAAAGGGTGCCGGGGGTTTGCAGATCCGGAACGGGATTTTCCCCGTTCAGGGCAAAAGCAGAGGATGAGAGCAGAAGCGACACTGTTATCAGTGTAATGATCTTTTTCATGGCCGTTATTACAACGGCGTGAAACCGCTTCGGGTTTACAGCTTTTTATTCATTGAACGGTACGGCACTTGTACTTCATGTACAAGTACGGCACTGGTTTTCATTTTCTTTTGATCAAAGGCAACCAGTGCCACCCCAATTTCTACTTCGCAGAAATTGATACGTATTGGGACGGCAGAGTGACAGCTTACCCCACAGGGGCGATACAAAACATCGAAGTCAGCTCTGTACTCTGACCGCAAGGCCTTCGTCGATCAATTCCTGGTTCAAATACCGGTTGGCGATCCAGACATCTACCAGATACCTGTCGTATTTATCTGATTTTCTCGTCCGGATGAGAACAGGCGTTTTAGATTTTGCGAACTGTTTTTCGAGAAATCCCTTGGCCTCCTTGCCTTCGGCACTTTCAATTTCCGGGGCGTCCAGCCCGCGCAGGCGCAGTTTCTGAACAGTCGTGAATCCGAACCCGAGCGGGATCGAGGCCTTCAGCGTATCGCCGTCGATCACTTCCACTACGTCAACTTTGTAAGTATACAAAAAATCGGTGGGAGGAGGGTGGATGGCGTTCAAAGCCCCCTCACCTTTATCCTCTCCCCCAGGGAGAGGGTGGGGTGAGGGAACGATTTGCAGGGAATCATTTCCCTTCGTGTCCTGGATGGAGACGACAATGTCCCCTTCCGCCACTGAAGCTCCGGCGGCCAGGCCGACAGGCCGGTAATAACAACTAAACCCAAGATCCAAAACAAGCCCGCCTTTGTGTTCCCCGACCGTGGCTTTGAGAACGCGGTACGTCCCGGGAGTTCCCGGCTGTGCGGTGAGGACTTCGGCGGAAGCGGCTTCCCCGCCCCTGGTAATATTCCGGATCTCTTTCCTCAACCGGACCCGGTTCCAGTTTTCTTTTTCAGCGCGCTCCGTAAGAGCGTTCCGTTCTTTGGGATCATTGACCGCAAGAAGCGTTTCATAGTGACTCCAGCTCAATTTCCCGGCCGGCCGGGAAATTGGATAAGCCCTGGCGAATTGAAGCATGTAACCCAATTCGGTATCACTAACGCCCAGATCCTTGGCAAGTTTGAGGAGAACCTGTTTGCCATACTCGGCGCGTTCTTCATGAAGGAGAATATGTTCGTCGATCAGCTTTCCGGTCTCCCACGCCTCGCGCACCTTTTCCTGTGCAATGGCCTGCTCGACCCGCTCCTGGCTTTCGGCCCGGGCCTCACGGATCGCGTGCACCAGTTCATTGTAAGTCCCCACTTTGGCCGGGGCTGCAAAAGCTGAAGAGGCAACCTGGAAAAATAAAAGGACGGGGATCGTCATGATTCTCATTTTAAAAATAAAATTGGAAATCATGGCTGTCCTCGTTTTCAGTAAAAGAGGATCGAACAAGAACGAGGACGCCGCAAATTTGATGGCTGCCGTTCTCCAAATCTTTAACATAGCGAAAGCTCCTTTATTTTGTTCCAGATAATCTCCGCGCTTTTCTTTTTGCCGTCCATGGCGTTCACCCGTTCTCTTAAACGGAGTGCCGACTCCTTGAATCTTTTGTCAGCAATGATCTTTTTCACGGCCCCCCGGATATTATCCGCGTTCCACTTATTAAAAGGGATACGAATACCGGCGCTGTAAAAGGCAACATTGGAAAGATTGATGAACTGCTCCTGCTGCATCGCGATCCCTACCAAGGGAGTCCCTGAGGATAACGCCGTCTGGATCGTGCCTTGTCCGCCGTGGCAGATGACAATATCCGCAAGGGCGTTGACTTTCTGGGCAGGAACAAACTCGTCTGTTATGTAAACACCTTTTCTGTCGCCAAGCGCTGTCTTTGCCTCTTCAAACGGGCAAACTGAGGACGGAGAAAGAATCACCGCATTCCATCCCAGCCCGTCCCCTTTCGTAAAAACCTTGATGATCTCCAGAAGCTGTTTCCTTGTACCGGAGCTGCCGAGCGTGCAAAAAATCTTTATTTTTCCGTTTTGCGGATCAAAAACCTCCTTGACCTGAGGGCTTACCGGTTCCGCCGAGCCGGACCGGGAAAATACAGGACCGGTAAACATGACGTTTTTCGGAAAGAAACTCTGGTCATAATAATCCGGCAGGTCATTGACTAGGGTCAGGTCGGCTTTTAACAAACTGAAAAGATTCAATAACGGCTCGCCCTTCCAGCCAAGCTCGCAGGCCGCATCACGAATGTTCTTCTGCCTTAGCAAAGGGATCCTTTTTTTGATGAATTTCGGAATACTCCTGAACAGGCCGATCCTTATTTTGTAGGGAAGCATAGAAAGCAGTTTGATCTGCTCGGGCACGTCCGGAATCACATCCAGGAACGCCTCCGTAAGCGGCAGGGGGACAAAACAAATGCCCGGGATTTCCTTTTCCATCATCCTCCTGGCAAGTCCTGCGATCGGCCAAAAGCCGTGCAGGACGATGTCTGGCCGTATTTCCTTATAGGCCTTGATCTCCCCTTTCAGCAATTCGATCGCGATCGATCTCTCTCCGATTAATTCTCCCCGCTCAGGGGCCGGTTTTAGATCCTGATGCATCCCGACGCCGCTCATCTTTGGATCAGCATGATAAATTTCAAAACCCGCGTCCAGGGCCTTTTGTTCAAACCGGCTCCCCCGCGACAAAAAAACAATCCGTGCTTCGACGCCCGAAGGTCTGTATTCCTTGATCCCTTTGGCGATCTCAATTGCCCGGGTCGCGTCTCCGGCATCCTGGAAAACCGTCCCGATGGCAATAGTTACTTTCATCATATCAACCCTTTGAAATTCATACCCCGGTAAATCGCCAGGTGGTCCTGTTGCTGCAACAAGGGCCTTTTTTTCTTCCAGAACTTTTTGTAAACATGTTCCGTGATCTCTTCCCTTTGCTTCAGACTGTAAGGATGCACGTTGGGATAAAGCAGGATCATCCATATCACTTCCATCAATTTTTCGAAATCATTCACAAAACACTTCACGAGACTCGTCCTGGACAAGACCTGCGTGTTCCGGAAAGAAGGGTTTTTATGTAATTCCTTTTTGAATCTTAGAAGGTTCTGATCGTTCCGGTGTCCGAAAAACTTTCCGGCAAAATGGTTATAAAGCCAGGTCGTGGAGCAAGGGTTGTCGCTTTCCGAAGACATCAGCACCGCGTGGACCGCGCCCTTGGGCGCCAAGAGAGCCTTGAACAAATTCTCAAAGAGAGGCATCCATTGCGTCTCGTCCAGATAATAAAGAGAATGATGGAGTGTGATAAGATCGACCCGCTGACCCGTAAGCCTTGCTTTCAGAAACGCTTCGGCGTTCCCCGGCCGCAAAAACAGCTTTCGATAATCCCCTACGATTGTCCGGACGTGGTCCGTATACTGACGATGAACGCGTTCACGCACAATATTCAGCGCGTTTTTTTCGATGTCGAGCAGATAAAGACCGCCGCGAAACATGGTTTCCAAAATGCGGAACTGGGGCTCATCGCTTGAGCCGATGGAAAACGCCCGGAGATTCCGGGAAAGCGGCAATGCGCGCGTTAAAGTCCGGATGACTTTTGCAAGGGTCTCGCCGATATCGACCTTGTCGTTGCTGTACCGTGACCATATTTTATCTTCTTTTGACATCTCGGCGTGAGCAGCCCTCAGCCCGATTTTTATCATTTCCTTCATGTTCACCTTTTGGGTTCCTCCCTGTGGATTTTTTTCTGAAAGATCACGCTCACTCCCGGACTTGGAAGGAAGGGAAAAGAGACTTCAGGGTCTGACGAAGGTTTGCCGAGATGCCGGCGGCAGGGACGTCGTTCTCGCGAAGCTCTTTATCAGGACAATGTTCGGAATGGAACATTTGAAGGACGTAGTTCTTACAGCCTAGAGTCGAAAGTTCGCGGGCCAGTTCCAGGATCTCGGATTCCTGAAGCAAGGATGGGTGCACCGTAGTGCGAAATTCATAAGCCACATTGCTTGCAAGCACGACCGCCGCACTTTCCCGAGCTATTTCCCCGCTTCCTTTTATTTGTGTCACTTTTTCGTAGAGACTGAACGGGGCCTTGATGTCCATGCCCACCCAATCGCAAAGTGGCAGGACTTCTCTGAGGCGCCCGGGAAACATGCCCCCGGTATGAAGACCCATCTCAAAACCCATGTCCTTGACCGCTTTCATCCAGACTGGCAGGCGCTCGTGGACCGTGGGCTCTCCGCCTGAGAAGACAATGCCGTCAAGATGGCCTTTGCGGGCGGCGAGAAAATGAAGGATTTTTTCCAGCGGAACGCGTGTCCCGGCCGGAGGCATGGACCAGAACTCGGAGTTGTAGCAGTAGCGGCAGCGCCACGGACACCCCTGGAGATAAAAAACCCCGGCCAGACGGCCGGGGAAATCGATCGTAGTAAAGGGTGTGATGCCCGCGACGCAAATATCGTCCAGATTACTTGGCGCAGCCACACCCGGCTTCTTTGGGCTCCGCGAAATATTTCCGCTCATAGAATTCGCCCTTTTTCCCAACGTTGAACCCGGAAACCGGCCGGTGATACCCCATTACGCGAGTCCAGACTTCGCAGCGCGTCCGCTCTTCATCTTTTAAAACGATCTGGTCTTTGGTCATCATTCCTCCCTTTAAAGCTTCGCTTCGGTCGCCGCTTTTGATTCGGCTTCCGCAGTGTCGTGGTGATGGATCATTTTTTGATTGATAAGTTCCTGGTCGCATTTGGGACAGAATTCATGTTCGCCGGAAAGATAGCCGTGCGTCGGGCAGATCGAAAATGTCGGCGTAATGGTAATGTAAGGTATCCGGTAGCCCTCCAGCGCCCGCTTGACGAGTTTCTTGCAGGACTCCGCGCTCGACACGCGCTCGCCCATATAAAGATGGAGCACGGTCCCGCCGGTGTACCGGCGCTGTAATTCTTCCTGACGGTCCAGGGCGTCGAAGGGGTCGTCCGTGAAAGCCGCGGGGAGCTGCGAGGAATTCGTGTAGTAAGGCCTCTCGTCCGTACCCGCGTGGAGGATGTCCGGGAAACGCTTAATGTCCTCTTTCGCGAAACGGTAGGTCGCGCCTTCGGCGGGCGTGGCCTCCAGATTGTAAAGATGGCCCGTTTCCTCCTGGAACGCCACGATGCGAGTGCGGATATGGTCCAGCATCTTGAGAGCAAATTCAAAACCCGCCTGTGTCGTAATGTTCTCCTTGCCGCCCGTAAAATTGCGAATGCACTCATTGATCCCGTTAACGCCGATCGTCGAGAAGTGATTACGCAGGGTCCCGAGATAACGCTTGGTATACGGGAAAAGCCCGGCATCCATATGCCTTTGGATGACCTTGCGCTTGAGCTCCAGGCTCGTCTTCGCGATCTGAAGGAGGGTGTCGATCCGGTTGAAGAATGCGCCCTCGTCCCCTTTGGAAAGATAACCGATCCTGGCGCAGTTCAGGGTCACGACGCCGAGGGACCCCGTCTGCTCGGCGGACCCGAAAAGACCGTTCCCGCGCTTCAAGAGTTCACGCAGGTCGAGCTGGAGCCGGCAGCACATTGAGCGTATCTGGTTGGGTTTAAGATCGGAATTGAGAAAGTTCTGGAAATACGGAAGCCCGTATTTGGCGGTCATTTCAAAAAGCGGCACACAATTCGGATGGTTCCAGTCAAAATCCGGTGTGATGTTGTAAGTCGGGATCGGAAACGTGAAAACGCGTCCCTTGGCGTCGCCTCTCATCATGACCTCAATGTAGGCCTTGTTGATCATCGCCATTTCATCCTGAAGGTCCCCGTAGACGAAATCCACTTCCTTGCCTCCAATGACCGGATGCTCGCTGCGGAGGTCCTCGGGACAGACCCAGTCGAACGTCACGTTCGTGAAGGGCGTCTGCGTCCCCCAGCGGGACGGAACGTTCAGGTTGTAGATGAACTCCTGGATGCTTTGTTTCACGTCTTCATAGGGAAGCTTGTCCAAACGGATAAAAGGAGCGAGGTAGGTGTCGAACGAGGAGAACGCCTGGGCGCCGGCCCACTCGTTCTGGAGCGTGCCGAGAAAATTCACCATTTGACCGACTGCGGAGCTCAGATGTTTCGGCGGCGCGGATTCCACCTTGTCCGGAACGCCGTTGAACCCCTCGCGGATCAGGGTCTTGAGGGACCAGCCTGCGCAATAACCGGAAAGCATGTCCAGGTCGTGAATGTGAACGTCGCCGTGGCGGTGGGCATTCGCAACTTCTTCGGGGTAGACGTGGGAAAGCCAGTAATTGGCGATGACCTTGCCGGAGATATTGAGGATCATGCCGCCCAGGGAATACCCCTGATTGGCGTTCGCGTTGACGCGCCAATCGAGCTTATAGAGATATTCATTGACCGAAGAGGTGACGTCGACCACGGTCTTCTTGTCCCGGCGCAATTTCTTGTGCTGTTCGCGGTAGACAATGTAGGCGCGGGCGGTCTTGAGATGATTGGAGGTGATCAGGACCTGTTCCACAATGTCCTGGATCTTTTCGATGTCGAGAAAACCGGGAGAGTAGCGGTTATCAATAACTTTTATAACTTCCAAGGTCAAGATCTGGGCCTCCGCGCCGTCATATTCCCCTGTCGCCTGCCCCGCCTTGACGATCGCGTTGTAGATCTTGGCGCCGTCGAAAGGAACGACGGAGCCGTCACGCTTGCGGATGCTGGTAATCTTCCTGGAAAGGAACTGATCGGCCATGGAATCTCCCCTCTCTTTACTTTCTTTTTATCGGCAGTCGAACAACATATTGTAGATTTTTTTCAGCCATCCCCCATATCTAGTGGAAAGGATGACCAAATGCCTTCAAAAGGTTTACTGTTTGATTTTTCCGGTTTGGTCAGAAATGATTTTTTTCGAGGGGCACTTTAAAAGAACGGTGCCGCTTCTGTGAAAGATCTCCTGCTGCCACCCGACACGCGCATCGCTTCAAGACAGCGAGAATAATATTCGCATCGCAAAAAAGTTTCAAGAAGAATTATCATTTTTTTCCGGGGGGATTTCGGGCTAAAATTTTTTTTAAAAAACTTGGAAAATAAAAACCTGTATGAAAAAACAACTCAAAAGACCCCGGCCGCCTTGTCCCGGATCATTTCAATCAAGAGCTTCGCTATCTCCGGGATCGGGATACGGTCCGTGTTCCAGACGGCATCGTAAAGAAGCGGGTCATGGATATTTTTACAAAAAAAGGTCTTCACGAGCTCGGCTTTGGCTTTATCTTTTTCCTCGATCACCTTCCGGACCTTTTTGGGGTCGGGCCCGAACCCAGGCATCATCCGATTCACCCTCGATTCCATCGAAGCCACAAGCCGCACATGGATCCCCAAGGGAAGATTGCGTGTCAAAAAAGGCGACCCCCTTCCGACGAAGATCACTTTGCCGTGGATGGCAAAAGCGCGCATCAAGTGAAACATCTTTTTGATCACAACGTCCTGGGAAGACCCTCCGTATATAAACTGGGAAAGAAAATCTTCGGCGTGAGAATGATACTCGGTGCGGCGGAGGGATTCGACCAAATCTTTGAGCGCGGGATCCTGACTGAGCATTTGGCGCAGCTGCTTCCCGCATATCTGCCACCCGCGGAAAAGAGGCTCGGCATGAAGTTTCGATATCTTTTCCTCGAGGACCGCTGCAAGAGCATTCCCCCCGGCGCCGGCCTGACGGGAGATGGTGATAAAAGGAAAGCAGCCCTTTTTAGGATCGATCTGAGGGCCGTTTTTTTCGTGGTAGTGAAGACTATCAACGAATGACGCCAGTTTGTTGTGGATTTCGGCCATAGGGCCTCCTCACCCGGTCATTTCGTGCAGGCCGACAACGGAACGGCGGCCAGCACAAAAAGTCTATTTCAAAATGATACGCGCGTCAATGACCCCGGCACCCTTCCCCTCGCCATAGACCATGAGAGGATTGATATCGATCTCGTCGATCTCCGGATGGTCGCAGGAAAGCTGGGAAAGCCGCTTGAGACAATCCGCGATAGCTTCGAGATCCGCCGGCGGTTCGCCACGGACGCCTTCCAGAAGTTTGAAAGCTCGGATATTTCGTAACATATCGTAAGCGCTAAGTTCACGGATCGGCGCCACGCGAAATGTCACGTCCTTCAAGGCCTCCACATAAATGCCGCCCAAACCGAACATCAGGATCGGACCAAAATGAGGGTCGCGTTTCATGCCGAGAATCACCTCCCGGCCTTTAGGCGCCATGCGCTGCATGAACACGCCGTCGATCCTGGCCTTAAGTCTTTCACCCACCGCCATGATGTCCCGGAAAGCGTGCTGCACGTCATCGGCGGAGTTCAGATTGAGCCGCACACCGCCCACATCAACTTTGTGGATGATCTGCTGGGAGACCACTTTCATGACAACCGGAAAACCGATCTTCACGGCCTGCTCCCACG
>Ga0265297_10008308_pt1 | contig 13886 bp, 10 predicted proteins | sample Munlanlwell13791_FD_192502 | JGI IMG/M metagenome (GOLD analysis project Ga0265297, IMG submission 192502) | Leachate microbial communities from a municipal landfill in Southern Ontario, Canada - Leachate well 137-91 | ecosystem: Engineered > Solid waste > Landfill > Unclassified | place... | reverse complement strand
ATCATGAAGGATACCATTGACAATATCCGCAAAGCAAAAGGGATTGAAGTTCGCATTGATGAAATTCCGCTGGATGATGAACAGACCTTTGAGTTATTCAGGAATGGTTACACTTTGGGAACTTTCCAATTTGAATCGGACGGGATGCGCACCTATCTCAAAGAACTGAAGCCTACCGATATTGAGGATCTTATTGCCATGAACGCCCTCTATCGCCCCGGGCCAATTGAACAAATTCCGGTTTATATTCAGCGCAAATACGGACACGAAAAGGTGGATTATATCAATCCTCTGCTTGAAGAGGTTTTAAAACCCACCTATGGAATATTTATCTATCAGGAGCAGATCATTAAAGCGGTGCAAGTGGTTGCCAATTATACTCCGGGAGCTGCTGACGACTTCAGGAGGGCCATCGGGAAAAAGAAAGCTGCAGTTATTGAAGAAAATAAAATCCGTTTTATTGAAGGAGCGGAAAAGAACAATGTCAGCAGATCGAATGCAGAGTATATCTATGAAAGGATAGAAAAGTTTGCCAACTATGGATTCAACCGGTCGCATGCTGCTGCCTATTCGGTGGTAGCGCTTCAAACTGCCTATTTCAAAGCGCACTATCCTGCCTATTATATGGCTGCTGTCCTTGCACATAATATGGGAGATCTGAAAAAACTGAATTTGTATATTGGGGAATGCAGGCGAATGGGGATTATGGTATTGGGGCCGGATATCAATGAATCTGATTATAAATTCACAGTCATTCATGATACAGTGATACGTTTTGGTTTGGGAGCTATTAAAGGAGTTGGCGAGGCTGCTGTTGAATCCATCATTTCTGAAAGGGCAGAAAACGGTTCATTTACCGATTTATACGAAATGACCACAAGGATCAATCCGCGTGCAGTGAATAAAAAGTGCTTTGAAGCACTTGCCTGTGCCGGTGCTTTTGATTCTTTTCCCAATGCGCACAGGGCGCAGTACTTTTATACGGAGCCTAATGACGACCAGAATACTATTGATAAAGCGATTAAATTTGGACAAAAAGTCAGGGATATGAAAAGCAGTCTGCAAACCAGCCTGTTTGGAGACAATGAGATGGAGCATGTCAGCATTCCGGTTCTGCCGGTTTGCGATCCCTGGAATAGCCTTGAGGTTCTGAAAAACGAAAGGGAGTATCTGGGATATTATGTTTCCGGACATCCCTTGGATGAATATGAAGTGGATATGAAATACATTACCACTACCACCATTGAGGATTATCTTGACCGTCTGCAATCTTTTCTTAATATTCCTATTATTTTAGGCGGTATGGTGACGGAATTTACCGAGCGTTATACAAAAACGGGTGCTCCCTATGGCGTATTTGTCGTAGAGGATTATACCTCCAAAGCCAGATTTTCCCTCTTTCAGGAGAAGTATCTGAAGTTTAAACATTTACTGGGAGTTGGAACGAAAATTCTGATACGTCTTATGGTGGTGCAACGGTTTAAAAATGCTTCGGAACTTGTTCCCGACTTTATGGATGTTATCCTTCTTTCGGATGCAAGAACGAGGTTTTTTAAGAAAATCACACTTCAAATGGATCTAATGAAGCTAACAACAGAGTTAAAGGAAAAAATAGTAAAACTGGTAAAGGATTATCCGGGTGAATGCAGGTTGATGCTCGAATTTGTTCATAGTAACGGGAACAATAGCCTACTTCATTTGAAGATGACTCCGCAAAAATTAATGGTGGATCCTTCCAATGAATTTTTCAAAGCATTGGATAATTTGAACGAGCTTACTTTTAAAGTGAATTGATTATGGTAAAATTGACAGCCGGGCTGCGGCATGGCTTTTGACAGGTAGCAAATTATAAAAATTTAAATATAGAAAAAAATGGCACTAGAATTCACAACAGCAAATTTTGATAACGAAGTAGTTAAATCGGATATACCGGTATTGGTTGATTTTTGGGCAGAATGGTGTGGCCCATGCAGAATGATTGGCCCCATCGTAGATGAAATAGGAAAGGAAATGCAAGGTCAGCTGAAAGTGGGAAAAGTAAATGTAGATCTTGATCCGGCTATTGCTCAAAAATATGCTATCAGAAACATTCCGACCTTATTGGTATTTAAAGGCGGTGATGTCGTTGATAAAATTATCGGTGCAATGCCAAAACCTCAGCTTGTCGCCAAATTGCAGCCACATTTGAGATAATCATTTGGCGGATTAATCATCCCGCCAGACATTTTGTCAAACTTTGAAAGCAATTTCATTAAATAATACTGATTTCCAGTCGCTGGAACAAATCGGTAATCTTGAATTAATTGCGCGCTATGTTGTCGAAGGTTTTATAACCGGTTTGCATAAAAGCCCTTTTCATGGATTTTCCGTTGAATTTGCAGAGCACAGACTCTATAATCAGGGGGAATCCACCAAACATATTGATTGGAAATTGTTCGCAAGAACGGATAAGCTGTTTGTTAAAAAGTATGAGGAAGAGACTAATCTGAGGTGTCAGATTCTGATTGACAATTCCTCATCCATGTATTTCCCTGAGAACAATAAAAATAAACTGAAATTCTCCATCTATGCAGCAGCTTCATTGATTTATCTGCTAAAAAAGCAAAGAGATGCCTCCGGTCTGACTATTTATTCCGATCAAATAGAATCGTTTTACGCGGCCAGATCGAGTTTTGCTCATATTCAGCTCCTGTTTAGCGAACTTCAAAAAAATAGATCCAATCAGGAGAAAAACAAAAAGACGCTGACCGCAGAAGTGTTGCATGCTATTGCTGAAAACATTCACAAACGTTCCCTGGTCGTTATTTTTAGCGATATGTTTGATAATCCGGGTAAGCAGGATGATTATTTTAGCGGCTTGCAACATCTGAAATATAAAAAACATGAAATCATCCTCTTTCATGTTGTTGATAAAAGCAAAGAGCTGGAGTTTGCTTACGATAATAAACCATATCGCTTTATTGATATGGAAACGGGAGAGAAAATTGAATTATTTCCTGATGAAATCAGAAAGGACTATCTGAATAAAGTAAAACAATTTCGTGATACGCTTCAGGCAAAGTGTAATCAATATCACATAGATTATGTAGAAGCCGATATTAATAAGGGTTTTTTCCAGGTACTCCAAAATTACCTGATTAAAAGGGAAAAACTGTATTGAGATTTAAAGGGATAGATTTTATATATTTTAAATTTGTAGTTATTTAATAGTAATTTTGTATGTTTTATTGTTGCCTTTAAAAATCAATAAAAGGTTAAATAATGAAATTTAATGAAATTTTCCTTTTTATTTCCCTATTGTTATGTACTTTCTCATTGGCGATAGCACAAAAGGAAATCCAGATCGTTTTACCAATCGGTCATACCGGGCATGTAACCAAGGCTGTTTTCAGTCCGGACAATCGTTTTATTTTTACGACAGGGGAAGATAATACGGCTATTTTATGGGAGAAGAATACAGGTAAACAATTAGTTACATTAAAACTGCATACTGAATCCATAACCTATTCCAGGTACAGTTTCAATGGGAATTACATTTTGTTATCGTCAAAAGATAAAACCGCGTCAATTTGGACTTCTGCAGGAGTTTTATTGCGTGTTTTGAAGGAGCATACCGAAGGCGTGAATTTTATAGATATTAGTCCTGACGGGAAATATGTCGTTACGGCATCAGAGGATGGGTCAGCCATTATTTGGCGATTTGATATCGGAAGAATTCTTTTTACTCTTAAAGGACATAGTCAATCAGTAACCAAAGCCATATTTAGTCCTGACGGGAAATATGTTTTAACCTCTTCGTGGGATAAAACAATGAAATTATGGAAAACAGAAGATGGAACATGCATAAGAACCTATTCGGGACATTCGGGCTGTGTGAACACTATAGCATTCACCCATACAGGTTCGTATATCTTATCTTCAGCCGAAGATAATACTGCAAAACTTTGGAATACAGAAACAGGTGAGCTTTTAATTTCCTTTGATGGGCATACAAAAAAAATTGAAACGGCTGTTTTTAGTCCGGATTTAAAATACGTTCTGGCAGCTTCGAGAGATGGAACTGCCAAGTTATGGGAAAGCAAATCAGGTAAACTGTTACATACCTTTACAGGACATACGAAAATGCTGAAAAGTGCTCATTTTAGCATGGATGGAAAGAAAATCGTAACGGCTTCTTATGATGGTCATTGCAAAATATGGTCGGTAAGTACTTATGAATTATTATGCGATTTAAATCAATATGCGAGTTTTAATGGTGCTGTTTTCAGTAATGATAACAAGACGTTACTGACCGCTGGAACAGACCATACTGCAAGGGTTTGGGATGTGCTCAACTGTCGCTTGCTGTATTCAATGACCGGGTATTCCAACCAAATTACTGCGGGATGTTTTAGTCAGGATGGCAAAGAAATTTTATTGGGATCATTTGTGGGAGGAATAAAAAAATGGTCTTTTAATTTCGAGAATAGTGATGTGGTGCAAGCACACGGGAGCTATATTACTATGATTAAATATAGTCCGGATCAACAAAAATTTTTAACAACTTCTTCAGATGAAACTGCAAGATTATGGGATAGAAAAGAGTTAAAATGTATTCAGTTGTTTAAAGGACATGATTATGATGTAAATATGGCTGACTTTAGTCCGCCAAATACAACCGACCCTTCTGGTGGACGATATATTGTAACTGCATCAGGAGATAAAACTGCTAAAATTTGGGATACCCGAAATGGGATTATCATAAAGACTTTAGATGAAAGCGAATGGGATATTGTTTCTGCCGTTTTTCATCCTGACGGGAGAACGATTCTCACAAATGCATGGGATTGTAAAACAACGGTATGGGATGTCAGAACCGGAAGGCCACTACATACTGTTGAGGAAGAAGATTGTTATTCCTGTGAAAATCTGTTTAGTCCTGATGGAACTTATTATATAACTACTTTTGACACAGCTAAAATATTTGATAGTCAATCAGGCAGATTAAAATACAGTTTGAAATGTGATAAATTCCTGAATGGAAAAGCTAAAATCAGTCCGGATGGTAAATACATTCTTATTACATCAATAGACAACTATTTGAATGTTTGGGATGGAAAAAGTTTTGAATTACTTTACCAAAAGAAAACAGATGATGCAAGTATATCAAGTTTGGCATTCAGTCCTACAACGAAAGAAGATCCCAATGGGGGGAAGTTTATACTTACGGCATCCGATGACGCTAAAGCGAAGATATTTATAAGTGATAACGGGAACATTTTCAAGGTTTTTTCAGGTCATAATGATGTGGTTGATTACGCTGTATTTAGTCCTGTCTCCAGACATATACTAACATTATCAAGAGATAATACTTGCCGGATTTGGGAGGTGAGTTCAGGAAAAGAGCTTATGCAATTTATAATGATTGATACAGATGGATATTTGTGTATTTTACCCTCCGGTTATTATATGGGGGATAAAAGCTCCATAAAAAAGATTCATTATGTCAAAAATATGAAGTCATTGGGATTAGATCAAATGGATATAAAATACAACAGACCTGATCTGATATTAAATGCTTTGGGAAATGTTTTTGGCTACAAGGATACGGCATTAATAAAATCATACTACAAAGCATGGCAAAAAAGAATAGAAAAACTTGGCATTGATACCTTGTCATTTACAGACGAACTGTCCATCCCGGAGTGTGAAATAGTGAATCAGAACTTGCTTTCTTATGAGCAAACGACTAATACCATTGAATTGAAAATAAAGGCAGCAGATAGTGTCATTGCCCTCAGCACCTTTAATGTTTTGGTAAATGGTGTTCCGGTTTATGGTAAAAAAGGCATCTCGTTACATTATAGACAAGAACAAAAACTCGATACGCTTATTCATGTCTTTCTCTCCGAGGGCTATAATCGTATTGAAGCTTCAGTTACGAATCGAAATGCAATTGAAAGTTATCGTACACCTGTATATGTAAATTATAAGCCGGATAAATCAATTACTCCCAAAATATATTTTGTAGGTTTAGCCATTGATCATTTTAAAAATAAAGAATATGATCTGAAATACTCTGTGAAGGATGTGAGAGATTTAGTTGAAAATCTAAAGAAAAAATCCACTTTACCCCTTGTGGTTGATACCTTTTTTAATGAAAACCTAACTAAACCAGACATTATCAAAATTAAAAGGAAACTTCAAAGCACCAATGTGGATGATATTGTGATTGTTTCATTCTCAGGTCATGGATTGTTAAACTCCGCATACGACTATTTTCTATCTTCTTATGATATTGATTTTGAAAAACCGGAGAATGGAGGCATCCCTTATGAAGATGTAGAATCTCTGTTGGACAGCATTCCGGCACGAAAAAAATTGATGCTTATTGATGCATGTCATAGCGGAGAGGTTGACAAAGAGTATCTTGAATCGGTCAATCAATTTGCGAAGGAAAATAAGGTGCCAAGTGTTGTTGCAGCGAAAGGGGTGAGGGTTTCCGGTCAGAGTTTTTCTGACACTAAAAAAATAGGACTGGAAAATAGCTTTAAATTGATGCAGGATTTGTTTATAAATGTTCAAAAAGGATCGGGTGCAACCATTATTTCAGCTGCCGGGGGAGATGAATTTGCCTACGAAGGAGGTACGGTAAACAATGGATTATTTACTTATGCCATTTTAAAATTCATGGAACTCAATGAAAAGGGAAGTGTCAATAATCTTAAGAATTATGTGCTTAAAGAAGTTGAACGATTATCAAACGGTTTACAAAAGCCGACATCCAGACTCGAAAATGTGGAGTTTGATTTCTATCTTTGGTAAGGATTCTTAAGTCAAGTGGGAAATATATGTTTTATTGGTTTTTTATAAAATAAATCAAGAGTGCCCATTCACCTGCAAAACTTTTAAAACAAAGAGATTAATGGTAATTATCCGTTTGTAATAAAAAGCCGAAATTTGTCGCATAAAAAATTGAAAGGAAAAGTAAAATGAAAGTTGTTGCTTTTAATGGCAGTCCGCGTAAGAATGGGAATACCACTATCTTACTAAATGAGGTGTTGCGCGTTTTGGAATCAGAAGGATGCCATACTGAGATCATTCAAGTTGGAGGGAAAAACATCAGGGGGTGTCAGGCATGCGAAAAATGCAGAAAAAACCTTGATTTACATTGCTCAATGACCAAAGATATTGCAAATATGTGCATTGACAAAGCCAGAGAAGCGGATGCCCTACTGTTTGGGTCGCCTACCTATTTCAGTGATGTATCTGCTGAAATGAAAGCTTTGCTTGACAGGCTTGGATATGTTTCAAGGGCAAATGGCAATTTTTTAAACCGTAAAGTAGGTGCTGCTGTTGTAGCTGTTCGCAGGGGAGGTGCTATTCAGGCATTTGATACCATGAACCACATGATGCAGATTTGCGGGATGTATATTGTGGGTGCTACTTACTGGAATATGGGTTTTGGCCGCGAAAAAGGTGAAGTGTTGCAGGATGCGGAAGGATTGAAAAACATGAAAGCCTTGGGGGAAAATATTGCCTGGATTTTAAAAAAGATTAAACATATTTGAATACACTATCCTTTTAGCTATTCAAAAAATACTGCAAATTATAAAATCAGTCTTTTATTCTGCCTTGAAAGCGTATCTGAGTTCATTACCTCCCTGAGTTGTCAGTAAAATCATCTCCGTGATTGTGAGTTTCAGGATGGTGTAAACTTCAGTCATATTGTCATTAATGTAATATATCTCCAAGGTTTTGTCATTGCCAAATGACCATATAGCCGGATTATTGCTTTCAAAGCCGTTATACATCTTGGTATGATTGCCTCCTTTTTCAAAGGTCCAGCTAATTTCATCATTCACAATGGAATTGTTGATGGAATCCAAAATCCAGGTACGTGTCAGACGCGCATTTTTTGAGGTGAGTGTAAAGTTAGGTCCTTCTTCAAACGTTTCACATGAGGAGAACAATAATATCCCTGCAATCATCAGGGGAATCAGTGTTTTAATTTTTGTCATAGATCAAGTTTTACATGTTCACAAATCTTTACGAAGATAGAATGATTAATTTATTTGCTGAAATTAATGATCATCAGCCGGCTTATGGATTCCTTTGTTTAAGTATTAAAAAACGTTTACCCTCCTTATCTTTGCAGCCTTGTTTTTAGATTAAAGAAATGTTTTCAATTAGTGGTATATCAGTTTATTATCCGGGAAGGGAATTATTAAATAACATTTCTTTCATTATCAATGCCCGCGACAGGATAGGCTTGGTCGGTAAAAACGGGGCCGGAAAATCCACTTTGATGAAACTGATTGCTTCCATGCAACAGGCTGACAGCGGCACAGTTGTCATTCCCGGAGGGAGGGAAGTGGGATATTTGCCACAGGAATTGGTGATTGACTCCGGCAGAAGTGTGTATGACGAATGTCTCAGCGCATTAAAGGAGGTAAATGAACTGGAAGAAGAAATTGAGCGTTTGCATGCTGAAATTGCCCACCGAACAGATTATGAGTCTGAGGATTACCTGCATTTGTTCAATCTGATCAACGAAAAACACGAACGCTTTCATCATTTGGATGGAAATAAAAAAGAAAGCCGGCTAGAGAAGATTTTAAAAGGCTTGGGGTTCAGGGATAACGACCTCTACCGGAACATGCAGGAGTTTAGCGGGGGCTGGCAAATGCGCGTTGAGCTGGCAAAAATCATTTTACGAAATCCAGATTTAATCATGCTGGATGAACCGACCAATCATCTGGATATTGAAAGTATTTTATGGTTGGAAGATTTTTTGATCAATTATCCCGGAGCAGTTGTAATGGTTTCTCACGACAGGATGTTTCTGGATACCATTTGCAAGCGGACCATCGAGATCATAAACGGAAAGATATATGATTATCCTTTATCCTATTCCCGTTTTATGGAAGTAAGGGAAGAGAGGCTGGAATCGCAATTTGCTGCTGCGCGCAACCAACAGCGTTTTATCGAACAACAGGAACGCTTTATCAACCGCTTTCGTGCGAAAAACACCAAAGCACGGCAAGTACAGTCAAAAATCAGGCAGCTTGAGAAAATCGAGAAAGTGGAATTTGATGAGGAAGACTACCGGCAAATTGATTTCCGCTTTCCTCCTGCACCTCGTTCCGGAACCACGGTGGTGGAAGCAAAAGATCTGTCGAAAGAATATGGTTCCCTGAAAGTTTTGCAAAATGTCAATTTTCATATCGAAAGGGGCGAAAGGATCGCATTTGTAGGAAGAAACGGGGAAGGGAAAACCACTTTGGTAAAAATGATCGTTGGGGAAACGGATTTTTCCGGTATGCTTAAAACAGGATTTAATGTGGAAATTGGTTATTATGCACAGGTACAGGAACAAAGTCTGGATATTAATGATACGGTCTTGCAAGCGATTGAATCGGAGGCAAAAGGTGAATGGTCAAGTATCTCAAAGATTAGGGGCTTGCTGGGTGCTTTTCTTTTTACGGAAGATGATGCGGATAAAAAGGTTAAGGTGTTGTCGGGGGGAGAAAAATCGAGACTGGCATTGGCAAAACTGCTTTTAAAACCCGCCAATCTTCTCATCCTTGATGAACCTACCAACCATTTGGACATTGTCTCCAAGGAGGTGCTCAAAAATGCATTGATCAAGTATGAGGGAACCCTTATCCTCGTTTCACATGACCGGAATTTCTTACAGGGATTGACGCAAAGGACCTTTGAGTTCAGGAAAGGCGGGATAAAGGAACATTTGGGGGGAATTGATGAGTTTCTGAGGCATCATAAAGTGGAATCCTTCAGGGAATTTGAGAAAGAAAGTAAAGGCAATTTACGGCAGATCACATCCCATAATGACGATAATGAAAATAAAGAAAACTACCTCAAGCGTAAAGAGAAGGAAAAGGACATCCGAAAAGCGGAGAACAGGATAAAAAAGCTGGAAGATCAGATTTCGGAACAGGAAAAAAAGCTGATGGATTTGGAATTGATCATGCAAGGCACGGAATTTTCCTCAGATCATGAATACGCAAAAGCGATCAGCATTCAGCACCATCAATGTCAATTGAATATCAGCGTATTAATGGAAGATTGGGAGTGCGGGTTGAAGTCGCTGGAGGAGATAAAACATAGACAGGAATAGATGCCGTTGAAGGGTTCTGACCGGGAATGAAATTGCAGTAAATCTTACAAACCAACCCTTTTGCAAAGAGTGGTCATGGCCCGGTACAGATCATTGACCGAAGTGGCGGCTTCCAGTTCAAGTTTATCCAGCTTTTTGTTTTCCGTTCCGGTGGGACTCGCAAAGCTGTAATCAACGCAATTGCCACTTTTGCATTTGAGGATCACCTTTTTACCCGATACACTGATAGTCACTTGCGAAAGGTCAAGTTTGTAGGTAACACTGGAGTTTTTATCAAAAAAATTCTCCGTGTAGGTCATGGTGGTTTTCAGTGAGGACAAATTGTAAGTGTTTCCCCCTGGTTTAATGTTTTTACTGTTGATCCACTGAATGGTTTTTACTTTATCAAATGATTCATCAAATCCCTGTGCCAAATTAATAAAAGGGAAAATCAAGAATAAAATGAGGAAAATATTTTTCATGATCGTTTTTTTTTACAAGGTAAAGTTAATGCAAAAAATAATCCGTTCATCTCATGTTTTGACTTTTCTTTTATTCAGCTTGGATTTATAAATAAGTATAAAAAAGAAAATTGATTATTTTTGGATCATTTTGATGATTTCTGCATCCATAGGACTTGTTTTCGGAGGAAACATGGCGATAAGTTTTCCGTTTTCATCAATCAGGAATTTTTGAAAATTCCAACTTACTTCGGCATCCATCACTCCATTTTCAGCTTTTTTGGTGAGCCATTTGTACACCGGATGGATGTCCTCGCCTTTGACGCTGATTTTTGACATAATCTGAAAAGTCACTCCATAATTGAGCTTGCAAAATTCTTTGATCTCTGCATTGCTTCCGGGTTCCTGTTTCAGGAAGTTATTGGCAGGGAAACCGATAATGGTAAAGTTTTCGCCACCATAAGTTTTGTATAATTCTTCCAGTTGCTCGTATTGAGGTGTCAATCCGCATTTTGAGGCTACATTTACCACCAGTACTTTTTTTCCTTTGAAGTTTTTAAAATTCAACATTTCGCCATCTATGGTTTCAGCTGAGAAATCATGAAATGTTTTGGCTTTCTGCGCCATCAGATTCATTCCTGTTAATAAAGCTGCCATTATTAGTATTGTCTTTTTCATTTTATAAAAATTATTATTTCTGATCATTTAAACAAACACAAGCTATTATTGTTCTGTACCTGCAATTATTTTTAATTTCATTGTAATTTTGTATCATAGATATAACTTATTCATAAAGTGTTAAAAAGACATCCCATGAGAATTAAAGTTTCAATATGCTTTCTGTTGTGCCTGGTCTGGTCGTTAAATGGAATTGCCCAGCAGTCGGAGTTTAAAGATGCCGTTTCATACAATGATTATATCGTGGTGGAACAAATGAAAATTGCCGATGCCATTAACCAGGTGGCTGCCACTTTTGAAACGGGCACTCAAACAGATATAAATGCCAAACTGGACGAACTTGTTGCACAAATTGACAAATCCATTACTGCAGTCAGAGCCATGCCTGAATATAACGGGAATAAGGCTTTCAGGGATGCAGCAGTTGACCTTTTCCTTTTTTACAGGAAAATTGCACAAAATGAGTACAAGGAACTTTCAACTCTAATTACAGGGACAGATTACTCCGATGAGATTTTAAAGAAAATGAGTGATTTGATTACGAAGATTACGGAAGATGAAAAGCCTTACGATTACAAGTTTTTGACTGAACAGGACAACTTTGCAAAGCAGAATAATTTTCAGGTAGTTCCTCAGGATCTTGAAAAATCCGATAAAGATATAATCCCACCCAAGGATGAGAATATGGATAAAAATATTAGGGATCTGCTGGAAACTTTTATGAATGCGATGCTGACATTGGATCAGGAAACCATGAAAAAATGTATCAGTCCTGTCTATTTAAAAAATGAGGCACTCACCGGCAAAAGTTGGAAGATGAATTATTTCAGTATGGATGGTTTTTTAGTTCAATCCTATAATGCCAATTCCTCCATTGCCATGGTCTATTATTGGGATAAAGAAAAAACGTGCATCAGCAGATTTCAGTTTTTGATAGTGAATGAAGAAGGCCAAATCTTTATTGAACCTTCCAGGTTTGAAGACAATTACCTGGATCCCTGGCAAGTGGTGCAGACCTGCATCAACAATCGCTGATTCAAATCCTGTTTACATGTTCCGCTTTATTTGTCACTTTTGTAAAAGAACCTATCCACCCGACCGTATTATATGGAGATGCGTGTGTGGAGGATATTTGGATATTGAACAGGATACGATTTTCAATAAAGCGTACCTTGATCCCGGAAAGTCTGGCGTATGGCGATATAAAGTCATGATCCCGCATCTAGGTGAAGACATTATTTCTTTCGGAGAAACCGCAACACCCCTTGAAAAAAGCATTTTCGAAGGTCAACAGATATATTTCAAACACGACTATCTTTTTCCGGGTGGGTCATATAAAGACCGGGGAAATACCGTTCTGGTTTCGTGGCTTCATGCCATGGGTATTACGCATGTTCTTGAGGATTCATCAGGAAATGCCGGAGCTTCTTTATCATTATATGCTGCAAAAGCAGGAATTCATGCGCAAATACTCGTTCCTGAAAACACCTCGGATTCGAAGATACTTCAGGCACGTGCCTGCGGAGCTGAGGTCATCAAGATAAAAGGGAACAGAAAAGACACTGCAGATGAAGCTTTGAAAAGGGCAGAATCCTGCTATTATGCCAGCCATGTTTTTTCGCCCTTGTTTTATCATGGCACCAAAACCCTAGCTTATGAATTGTTTGAACAGTTGGGAGATACAATTCCTGACAGGATCATTTTTCCTGTAGGAAACGGTTCTCTGCTTTTGGGGCTGACTACCGCTTACCGGGAACTCTTTGAAGCAGGCTTGATCAAAAGCTTTCCTCAACTGATCGCAGTGCAACACGAAAACTATGCGCCTCTTCATCATGCTATTAATTCAGAGAATGATTTTATTCCTGAAAGTACACCCACCATGGCAGAGGGTATTGCCGTTTCCTGTCCTTTGAGATTATTACAGATGAAGGAATTGTCCATTAACTACCATGTCACGGTGGAAACCGTCACTGAGCAGGAAATCGTGGACGCACTTAAACTGATGTTCAAAAGCGGATATTACATTGAACCTACTTCTGCGGTGGCATTTGCCGCATTCAGAAAGCTAAGGATGCAATTCGGGGAAGGGGAGAAGATAGTAGTGGTTTTGACAGGACATGGATTGAAAGCCAACAATGCTATTGAGAAAATTTTAAAGCATTGATCTAAAAATTTTTATTTTTGAATGTTCAAAAATGAATATGAAAAAAGCAACGATCTTTCTTTTATTCTTTTCCGTGGTTTTTACAGGTAAAGCTCAGGAAACAAAACCCAAATTTGAGATCAGTTTTAAGGGATTTGTCAACTTGCAAGCCTTTTGGGATACCCGGCAAAATGTGGAAGCCCGCGAAGGTATGTTTACACTCTATCCCCAAAACGAGAAACTGGATGCCAATGGAGTGGATATTAATAAAGGCTTGAGCTATAACCTGCTGGCAATGACTTCCCGTTTGGGAATACCTTTGACGGGACCTGATTTTCTGGGTGCTAAAACCTCCGCTTTGATTGAAACGGATTTCACAGGGGTACACAATGACGATAACAATGGATTAAGGCTGAGACATGCCTATATCAATTTTGAATGGAAAAATAGGAAACTTTTACTGGGGCAGTATTGGCATCCGCTTGACCTGCCCGAATTTCCGACA
>Ga0265297_10008307_pt1 | contig 13886 bp, 14 predicted proteins | sample Munlanlwell13791_FD_192502 | JGI IMG/M metagenome (GOLD analysis project Ga0265297, IMG submission 192502) | Leachate microbial communities from a municipal landfill in Southern Ontario, Canada - Leachate well 137-91 | ecosystem: Engineered > Solid waste > Landfill > Unclassified | place... | reverse complement strand
CTGCTCGCCTGGTTCATTACGTTCAATTTCATCAACATCACCTGGATCTTCTTCCGATCAAAAGACTGGTCGCATGCCTCTAATATCCTTTACGGCATGATCGGCAACCATGGTGTCTTGCTGCCGGAAAAATATATCAAATACTTTGGCAATTTTCATACTGATTTTATCCAGTATGGAACCGTATTTGAACACATCAACGGCAGACCTCAAACAACTGCCTATATCATTCTAGGAATCATCATGGTTCTTCTGTTGAAAAATTCAATGACATTAGTTGATAATTTTAAAGCCGGCAAACGCTCCCTGGCTTTTTCATTGGCACTTTTTTTAATCGGTGTCTCAATGATGTCACGTGTCTCCGAATTTTTATATTTTAACTTTTAAGGCTTCTTTTGCATACAAAAAAATGGGTGGGATTTTTTTTCACCTTTGCAATGGTTATCATAGTAATTGTCTCGGGAACCAACTGTATCATTAACCCATACAATATTTTCGGACACGGACTGGATCAGGCTTTTCAGCAAAAACCCTATACTTTATCCGATCGGATGAGCAAATTTTATCTTGCAAACCGTCTAAAACCCAAAACAATTATGATGGGAACGTCGCGTATCGGCATATTTCCGGAATCACAGCTGACCCCTTATCTTGAAACTCCCATTTACAACCTTTCACTCGCCGGGTCCACTATTGATGAGCAAGCCGCATATATTCATTATATGGTCAAGTACAACCATGTCAAACATATTATCTGGTCTCTTGACTTTTTCTCTTTTAATCCGACAAAACCGATAGATCCGACTTTCGAGCCTAAACGCTTATCAAAGTCCATATTTCTCAACGATTATTATGTGGCTCTATTTAATTTTACGACATTGAACCGCAGCTTTCAGACCGTTATTGCCAATAGACATGCCCCTATTAAAACAAATCCGGTACTAGGGCAACCGTTTACAAAAGATCAAATCCAATTCAATATACGGCACACGCTGATTGAATATTCCGGAGAAAAAACTTTTTTGAATTCCGAAATCTTTAAAGAGCCATCATCTATAGGTTCAAAGATTGCTCTCCTTAAGCAAACAATTGACTACTGCCGCGATCATAATGTTTCTTGCATTTTATACACCAGCCCTATTTATCATCAGCATATCGATATGATCTACGGTATCGGCTTAGGAAAGACCTTCGAACACTGGAAAAAGTCATTGGCCTATATTCAGCCGTATATCGATTTTTGCACGTATACCCCCCTGAGCAAAGATATAATGCTATTTCGAGACAGCTCCCACGTGATCAGCGATGTCGGAGAACTTATTTTTGCACGTATTTTCAATCCTAACACAAAAAGCATACCTAATGATTTCGGCTATCTTGTGACTCCGCTAAACGTAGATGAGCATCTGAAAATAGAAAGAGCTCAGGTGAAGCCTTATCCGTTAACAATATCTGAAAAAAAACAATAGGAGTTTTTGAAAATTTTCAAAAACAAAACAGATTTTAAAAACTTTTCCAATATAATAGCCGACCACAAAAAAAAGGGTTTACATGCAAAAAGAAGAGCTACTAGCAAAGATTACCGGCATTATGCAAAAGATAACCTCAAATCCGAATCTTCACGTTACAGAAGAGACCCGTTTTGAAGATATCGAAGATTGGGATTCACTCAATACCGTAGATATGGAAATGGATCTTGAAAGTACTCTGTCTATCAGTTTTGAAATTGGAGAATTCAGAGAATTGGATACGATTAGTGCATTGTTAGATTGCTTAGCCCAAAAATTAAAATAAAATTCGATGCTGTTTAATTCTCCAGTTTTTATATTTTTATTTTTACCGGTCGCATTGCTTGTTTATTTTCTTCTTAATAGAGCGAATTTAACCATTGTTTCCAAACAATGGTTAATCATTAGCAGTCTTTTTTTCTATAGCTGGTGGAATGTTCTCTATCTTCCGTTAATGATATCATCGATATTAATAAATTACTTCACGGCACTTCAAATACAAAACAATCAAAAAAGAAAAAAAGTCTATATGCTATTAGGTGTCTTTTTTAATATCTCTTTTTTGGGATATTTCAAATACATGGATTTTTTTATTAGCAATGTAAATGCAATTGCAGGAACTGAATTTCCTCTTCTGCATCTTGTTCTGCCATTAGCGATCAGTTTTTATACTATTCAACAAATAGCCTATCTTATCGACAGCTATGGCGGACTGGTAAAAGAGAAAAATTTTTACGATTATGTACTGTTTACAACTTTTTTTCCCCATTTGCTTGCCGGTCCTATTCTCCATCACAAAGAGATGATGCCTCAATTCAAAACAACCGAGAACAAGCAAGTCAATTATCATAATCTAGCTGCAGGTCTTTTTATTTTTTCGATCGGACTTTTCAAAAAAGTGGTCATTGCCGATACGTTTGCCGAATGGGCAACTGCCGGTTTTCAAAACTCTGCACAGCTCAATCTGATTGAAGCCTGGGCGACGAGTCTCAGCTACACATTTCAGCTCTATTTCGATTTTAGCGGCTATACGGATATGGCCATTGGGGTAGCACTTCTTTTTAATATTAAATTGCCGCAAAACTTTAACAGTCCCTATCGTGCAATCAATGTAATCGACTTTTGGTCACGTTGGCATATGACCCTTACCCGGTTTTTAACCGCTTATATCTACGAACCGATAGTCCGGTCATTCGGAAAATTTTCATTTAACCGTGCGATGTTTGCAACCATGGTTACCATGCTGATCGCCGGTTTATGGCATGGTGCGGCATGGACCTTTGTTATTTTCGGCTTCCTGCACGGTTTTGCTATGGTGCTAAACCATTATTGGAAAAAAACAAAGATCAAACTGCCCGTTATATTGGCATGGTTTCTAACTTTCAGTTTCCTCAATCTTTCCTTTGTCATCTTTAGGGCTGATAATTTGGAAACGGTCACAAATATTTACAAAGCGATGCTAGGCTTAAATGGTATTGTCATCCCTAAAATTCTCACTTTTATAAATACTTCCGCAGTGACGTTTGGAGATGTGTACAGCCATATTAACGGTAAAGCTCAGACTACGGCATATATCATCCTCGCTTTAATCTTTATATTACGTTTTCCTAACACGACTCAACTTGCAAAATCTTTTGAAACGACACTTTATAATTTGGTTTTAACCTTTGTGTTTCTGTCTGTTTCATTTTCGATGCTCTCACGAGTTTCAGAATTCTTATATTTTAATTTCTGATTGCCATTTTTAAAGGGATCAATCCATGAAACCGTTTGCAAAAAAATCCTTTGGGCAAAAGCAGTATCTCGTGATACTGATAAGCTTACTCCTCGTGTTTATTTTATACCATGCTGTCGTCTACTTGTTCATTACCTCTAAAGTCATAAATATAGCGCCACCTTATTCTGTCGGTGATTTAAGCCGCATGGGATATCAAACCGGTTCAAATAATTTACGAAAATTAAATATCACTCTATCAAAAACTCATCTTGAAGGTAGCCAATATAAACAACAGCCGATTGATATGTTGACAATCGGTGATTCATTTTCAAACGGAGGCGGCGGGGGGACAAACCCTTTTTATCAAGATTATCTTGCAACCTATTACGGGTATACGGTTCTAAATATCCGACCGTTACCTGAATACAAAGAAGGGTTTCTTGAAACCATTATCGCACTTATAAACAGCGGTACACTCGATGAGATCAAACCAAAAGCCATATTGCTTGAATTTGGCAATCGAAGCATATTTGATCGTTTTAACAAACGTTTTGAATGGGATCTGACTTTGCCGAAGAACCAGATTATCTCTGATATATCACAGATGAAACGCAACAATGTAGCGGACAGCATACCGAAAGATATTTTTTTCATTAATGAATCAAATTATAAAACACTCATTAATACTGTCAAATTCCGCTATAAGCCATGCCTTAGCAATGGTGTTTGCCGTCTTCCTCTAAAACAGGATTTCTTTACCGTCAAAGAGAGTCATATATTGGAATTTTATAAAGATGAGATCACCTATTTAAGTCAGGTCGATCAGAAGTCTGTATCCAATATCAACAATAACTTTAATCATATCGCCGAATTGTTACGGGCCAAAGGGATTGCGTTTTATGTCATGCCTATTGTCGATAAACATGATCTGTATCAGCCTTATCTCCAAAATGATCCTTACGGCGCAAATCCTCTTTTCGATTATTTGCGGCCATTAGAAAAGCGCTACACGCTAATAGACACCAAAGCGATATTATCAAAAGAGCTGGACAAAGGGAGAAAAGATATCTTCTTTGCCGACGATACCCATTGGAGTAATTTAGCGGCAGAAACCGTTATGAAAGAGGCTTCTTTTCATAATCTAAGGGGCCATTAGAAAATTATGCCGAAAGGGCCTCATCTTTTTGACTTTTATCATGATAGTTGGCGATTGTCAGCATTAATACGAAAACAAAAAACTTTCCTAAACTGTGGAACATAAAATCGGCCCCGCCGAATGAAATAAAGAAATACACAATGATTAAAGATTTTTGCAATGCTTTATACTCTTGCGAGGTTTCGCTGCGATAAATCTGATAAAAAATATTCATAAAAACCAAAAAGCCTATGATGCCGAATTGGACCAATACCTGCAAATAGGTATTATGCAAGTGTGAACTTTTCCCGATAAACATCGACCGAATCAACTCTTTGTACTGCTCGGTTGCTTCGGTATGTCCGGCTGCTATTTTTGCTCGATAATCTGCAACTATCCGGTTGCGCACTTCGACTGCATGGTCCCCCGTGCCGACCCCAAATAACCAATTTTCTTTGATGACCGGGATACTGTACAAAACCATTCCATACCGTGCACCCGCACTGGTATTAAAATCCTTCTCCTCTATCGCTTCTTTGGATGACTCATACGTCAAATCCATTCGTTGATGAAAATTATCGATTGTATAATAGGCTACAAAATAAATTGAAATTATTCCCAGAAAAAACAAAATGACTTTTTTAAAAGATAAAAAATCGCTCTTCATCAAAACGACACTGCTAATACCGATAATATAGGCAAAATAGGATGTCTTTGACCCAATGATAAAGATATTGACCGATCCCAAAAGGAAAAAAATGAGTAAGAAATATTTGTATCTTGTCGTCAGCGGCATGGATATTAATCTGTACAGGCTATACATTAGTAATGTAATCAAGAAAAATCCATAATCCCCCTTGTACAAAAAAGGTACCGCTTCGAAACAGATCCTAACCGGCGAATCATATATATGGAAAAAGATCAGATAGGACCAAATACTGCTGATAAACAATGAGATAATCAGCGTTAAAAAAAGTTTTTCCACATCTTTTTTTCGTATAAGGCTTATAAAGAGGAGTGGATATAATAATACCATCGAGTCTTTGAGTTCAAATCGTGCAATATCTAAATTATCCGATCCCACCATCCAAATTACATGCATTGAAAAAAAGAGTACGAACGCTAAAACAACTTTGTTTTTCAATCCATATAGAAATTTTTCTTTTAAATTACTGCTCATAAAAAAAAGCAATACAATGAAGATTAAAAGCTTGTCAATAATCACATGCGATATCGGGAGAAAAAAAGCATACCCCATCAATAAATAAAACATAACTTTGGAGTTATTGTCTTCTTCTCGTAACCATCTAAAATAGTTCATCATTCTATAGTACTCATCTCTTTCATAACTTTGTCGTTTGTAATTATATCCGAAGCTTTGTAGCTCCAATGGGTGTCGTCAGCATAAAAAATATCTTTTACTCCCTTTTGGACATAAGGGAGTAAAATCTCCTTTGTATCGATCAAAACGTACTCTTTTTTCAATTTTTTAAAATAATCAAAAAACATATTACGCCCATACTGCTGATTTACTAGATAATCATAGTATAGGTCATATTTGTCAACAGGGACCAAAAAATAAAGTTTGACATGCTGTTTATTCAACTTTTGTGCAAGTTTATTTAAATTATCATTTACCTTTTGCAAATTCGGCGATATTTGCTGATCCAATCTTGTTATCTCATCCGCATAGACGAGTAAGGTTGTATCTGCTTTGACGCTAAACAGCGGCTGTTTCAAAGAAAATTTATACACATCTTTTTCGACGTGTTCCTTATACTTATACATCGATGCATAATAAACATATTTATAGTTTCCGGTATTGACCAGGGAAACATTCGGAACATATTCACCCCATGCACGGTCAAATAATTTTTTTTCTACGTCGTGAAGCGGGATATTCAATGCAAAATCATGCTCTTTGGCATACCGATTGACAACTTCTCGCTGAACCGTTTCGATGATAATGGCTTTGGGTCTGATTTTTTCTATCCATCCATTATTTGCCAAGATATTGACTATATCTATATAGTCATATTTCAAATCCCAACTTTGAACATTCAATACTTTTACATTGTATTTTGTCGCCAGATAGTCTTGATAATAGGGGTTACTTCCTTTTGCTCCCCCATTGGAAAAAGAATCTCCGATGGTGACTACATCTACATTTTTACCATCCCAGCTCGTCTTGGTAAGATACCTTTTAGGCAGTGTACAACTATCTTTCCTGGGGGAGAGTGAGTCGATTTGATAACCCATCCTCGCTAAATCACCAATATAATATGGATCCGTATTGAATATTTTCGATGTGAAAAAAAACCAAACAAAAAGATGGAATGCCAAAAACAAAGCGAGAACAATAAAAAATACTTGAATAAATTTACGACTATTTTTCATATCATCTCTTCTTATCTAGTTATTGCAACGCATCAAAATATATTTCAAGAATAATAATCCTCTGCTAAACGTTATTTTACGATCGACCTTATTTTTTGTTTATATTTTTTAATCTTACTGATGATTTTTTTATGCCATCTTTTTTTTTGATAATTGTAGGCAAAATTAACAAATCTGCTGTACTTTTCACTCAATATCCAGCTGCTTAACATTTTTTCTTTATAAAATATTTTTAACTCTTCGTTTTTAATTCTTGAATAATAGGCAAATAAGCTGGCATCCGTCAATAATGCCATTTCATATTTCTCTTTTTTTGTTTTTTTAGAGAAAATACCTCCGCTGTGCATTCGATACATAGCCGGTTTGATATAAGGAAGATATTTTCCTTTTCCATAATTTCCCAATATCGACCACAAAAATAAATCTCCGAAAGGGCTGCAAAAATCTTCTTTAGGGTAAGTTTTAAACACATTCCTGAAACAGGTAGTCAAGGTATAGATTGGGGTACTTTTTTGCAATTCGATAGCTTCGAGATCTCTTTTTGCTCCGCCCAAATCGGCCTCTATCTCTCCATTCTCATCAAAAGGCTGACAATCATGATAGGTTATAACAAAATCCGGATTTTGGTCTAAAAAATCTACTTGGGTTTGTAATTTCACATTATCAGTCCAGTAATCGTCCCCTTCGCAGATAGCGATATATTTGCCTTGTGCGGCATTGATAACGACGGCAAGAGGCTTGATACCGTTTGAAAAGCCGTTATGCTCTTCATAAATAGGTTTGATGATCTTAGGATAATTCTGCACATATTGCATGATTATGGATGCTGTTTTATCCGTAGACGCATCGTCACGAATCACTATCTCAAAGGGAAAATTTGTCACTTGTTCCAGCAGACTTTCAATCGTTTGTGCGATGTAATTTTCATGATTAAAAGTGATCGAACAAATACTCACTTTTGGAATCGTTTGGGTCATATCCCAATTTTTCATGATTTCGTATTCCGGTTTTGCCATTATCAATGCTTTCAATTAAAATTTATTATTTCTGAACCGATGGATTGAATAAACTGCCGACTCTTTCTGATTCAGGAAGACTGAGAAATCGTTCATATGTTTTTAATACTTCTGCTTTGTTTCTTTCACCGATTTTTTTATTACCGATATAAATACCCCAGGGATCTAAATCTTTTGTAACGACAGAGTTTGCACCTACCGTAGCTCCTTCTCCGATAGTAACGCCGGGAAGTATGACGCTATTGGCACCGATAACACAAAAATCACCTATTGAGATCGGAGCACTGGTAATATTCCTAAACTTATTCGCTACAGTAGAGTTTCCAAAGCCAAAATCTTTAAAATCATCAGTGGCTGTTAAAATACGGCACCCTTGTGAAACAGCGGCATAATTGCCGATTTGCAACGAATTTCCGCCCGTAATCGAAGAAAAATTCGCGATATGCACATAGTCACCGATTTTCATCTTTTCTTTTGCATAGATCAATACAAAATCGTCGATGATAATATTTTTTCCGAACTCGATATTCTCAATACCTATAATCTTCGTATATTCAAAAGTTTTGACATCGGAGATATTATATTTATCCATGACAAACCTTTTTAATAATATCAATGATCTGCATTTGTATGGATTCTTCCAAATCCGGGTATATAGGAAGGCAAAGTATACTGCCGGATATCTCTCTTGAAATACCGCAGTGCTGCTTCGGTTCGATATAACTCAACGTATCCAAGGAAGGATAAAAATATCTTCTTGGAAATATATCTTTTTCGTTTAAAGCTTTTTGCACGTGCTGAAGCTGTTGTTCATCTTTAAGCAGGATGGGGAAATAGCTGTAATTTTGTGTCGCATTCACATTTTGTTCTTGAACCTGAATGATATTTTGCAATTTATTTTGATATCTTTCAAATATCACTTTTCTATTTTGTTTGATCTCCTCTATATCATCAAGAATACAAAGTCCCATTGCCGCTTCAAACTCGTTCATTTTTGCGTTTGTCCCGAGTTCAGGAATAGATTCGGCGTTTTCAATGCCAAAATTTATAAGGTAACGCGCTTTTTGAACTAATGTATCGTCATTGATAATAAGCGCACCCCCTTCTATCGTATGAAAAAGCTTGGTAGCATGAAAACTTAAAGTAGCAATATCTCCATAGCTGAGTAAGCTTTCCCCTTTGTACTTTACACCGAATGCATGCGCACCGTCGTATATGACCTTGAGACTGTGCCGCTTGGCAATTTCCTCAATATTTTCAACTTCACAAGCATTTCCGAATACGTGTACCGGCAAAATAGCCGAGGTATTCGGAGTTATTTGTTTTTCAATAAGCGTTGGGTCCAAATTGAATGTTTTTTTATTAATATCGGCATAGATCGGAAGGAGCCCGTTAGTCACAAGGGAACTGGTCGTTGCCACAAAGCTAAAAGGAGTTGTAATGACAAAACCTTTAAGTCCAAGTGTTCTATACGCAATCTCAAGCGCTACCGTACCGTTTGAGACAAGTATGAGGTTTTTAACACCCAAATATTCAGCAAGTCTTTTTTCGAGTCTTTGGACCAAAGGGCCATTGTTGGTAATCCATCCGTTTTCATAGATTTCATCAATGTAGTGTTTGTATTTCTCTTTATTCGGCAAATAAGTTTTAGTTACATTAATCAATTTAACTGGATTCCCCTGTTTTATAAAATGCATGTGGATTAATTTTAACCCAAACTACCATAATTCTCAAAACTTTATCTCGATTAGAGTTCATGTGTATTTAACCCTCGTTCGCAATAAAACATTTGTTTCGCTTCCCGCTCCCGCATCAACGCCACCTGCGCGCTCGCATCGCCGCGGTCATGCGCCTTGTGATGCAGATGGAAAACATTGGCCGCGTTTTTGCACGATTTGAGCTTCAGTCCGTATGCGCGAAAGCGCCAGTCCAGATCCATGTCGTCGCTCACCGCGCTCTCTCCGTAACTCTCATCGAATCCGTTGATCGCGATCATATCCGCCCTAAAGCAGGCAAAGTTACATCCCAGTATCGCACTGCTGCGCTTTTGGCGTTCGATAAACGCCCGGTATATCCACCCTTTTGGATTTAGATAGATCCCCTGCTTGAAACGGGACTCTCTGTCCGTCAGAAGCTTCGGAGCATATTTCCAAAACGACTTTTCCAGTTCCCACGGCAGAAGTTTTCCATCCCGCATCGCCGCCGATAAATCCGCCGGCAGGTTTAGCCTGCGGCCTGAACGGACCGTTCCGCGTTCCGCCAAGGCGACATGGGCTTCGACAAACGTGGTATAGGGGATGCAATCGCCGTCGATGAAGATCAGCAGTTCGCCCTCCGCCGCCAGGATCCCGTTGTTTTGCGACCGGGCTTTACGGACGCCGATATCCTCTTGATATGTGTGTTTGATCGCGATAGTCTTGACCGAATCGATGTAGTTGCGCATCGCTTCGGCATTGTTGTCCTCGGCAACGACCAGTTCAAAATCTTTGTAGGTCTGATGCTCCAGCGCTTTGACGATGAGATCGAGGGCCACAATATCTTTGTAGACCGCTACGATGATACTGACTTTCATGCTTGCTCCAAAAGTAATCGTAATTGTTCAAATTGTGTTTGAGCCTCAAACATCGCTAATGCTTTTTTCTTTCCCGCAACCGCATATTTTTCTCTCAGCTCACGCTCGTTTACCAAAAGATGCAGCTTGTCCGCCAAGTCGTTCGAATCGAATGTTTTAAACAGCAATCCGCTTTTTTCATGATTGATGATCTCCAGCGGTCCGCCGCTGTCGCTGGCACAGACACATACGCCGCACATCATCGCCTCGATCAGCACCAGGCCGAACGTCTCGTTCTGCGTCGCCAGAACCATGACGTCACACAGCTGCATGATTGCCTGCGCTTCGCGGGTAAATCCCGTAAAAACGACCCGATCATTCAATCCCCGACGTGCGATATCGTTTTGGAGCTCGTAGAGATACTCCTCGCTCATAGGATGTCCCACGATCAGTGCCCGCGCGTCAATATCCTGTTCAATCAATTTTTCAACGGCATCAATGACGATATACTGCCCTTTTTGAGGTTCGATCCGTCCGACGATCCCGACCGTAAACGAATCACCCAATCCCCACTCTTTCCGGCGCGCCTTTTTCTCCTCTTCGCCGATGATGGAGGGATGTTCGGCACCGATGTACAGTACTTCGGTCTTTGGGCGGATCGGTTCGGGGATGAATTTTTCGATCTGCGATTTGACCTGAATGGTTACTGCCAGCATCATGTCCAGATTGTTGTAGATAAAACGGTGGTACATATCGTCTTTGAACCGCGTCATCGTCATGTGGCGCGACTGCACTACTTTGGGTTTACGCCGCGATATCAGCTTGGCCATAATTGCCGTCGGAAGATCCTTGGTCCAATGCAGGTGAAGGAGATCGATCTCTTCTTCGTCGATGATCCGGGCCAACGTACGGGCGCTGATCCACGAAGAGAGTACATTCCGCCGTTTCAGTGTGAAATAGCGATGCGGGGTGTTTTCATAATAACCTTTCAGCCTGCCTTGTTCATTGATCACGCTGATACATTTTCCATGCTCTGCCAGATAATGCGAGGCTCGCATCATGTACAGTTCCAATCCCCCCAGATCGGGGGAAAGGCACAATTCACATATTTTTTTACCCACGCTTGCTCTTTTGCTCAAGATTCATCTCGTAGAGTTTGATGTATTTGTAAAAATTCGTCGCCATGTGCGAAAATGCGATGATCAGCCCCGCATACCCGTCCAGAAAACCACGTTTCAGGACATAGGTGCGGAAAAACGAATAGAGGCCGTTGAAAAAAGCTTTAGCGGGGGAAGAGGATTTTTTTCCCGCGTTATCGATCGCGAACAGGGTCGAATAGCGGTCAAGCTTGACGATAAAGTCAGAGATACTCATATAGCTGTAGTGCTTCATGTTCCCTCCGATCGGCTCTTTTTTCATCCCTTCGTCGATGATGTTCTCATGAACGGCATTGTCGTTAAAGCGTGTCACCGTTTTATTATAAAGACGCCGGATCTTTTGATTGTTCCAGCCGCAATGGCGGATCTGGATCTCTTTGTAATACGCCAGAAAATTGACGATGTAGATCGTCTTCGCATCAAGCGGCTGTGTCTGAAGCGCATGCAAAAGCCCCTCGTCCACGACCTCGTCGCTGTCGATGATCAATATCCACTCATGCCGTGCAAAACTGGCCGCACGGTTCTTCGTCGTCCCGAATCCGTCGAATTCCCCTTCGATCAGCCGGATATTCGAGAACTCTTTCGCAATCTCCTGCGTACCGTCCGTCGAACCGTTGTCGTAAACGATCACATCGTCAAATTCTCTCAGACTTTCCAGACTTTTTCGGATCGTCCGCGCCCCGTTTTTCACGATCATCACTGCCGATACATTCATACTTTAACTCTTTACCAATTTGATCAATGTTTTAAACCGGAACCCCAGCTGCTTAAGCGGCCGGAACAATGCATCCGGCGTCGGAAGCGCATCCCCCTTGATCCGGTACAAGAGCCCGCCGATCCCTTCCCATGAAGGGTTGAGGGCATTGCCGATCCGAAAAACATATCCGTAATGTTCACGGGCGAGCTTCACGGCGGCATCGTTGTACTTCCCGTACGGAAAGACGAACGAATCGACGCGGTATCCGAGCTTCTCTTCGAGCAGTACCTTCGAACCGAAGATCTCCCCATCCAGATCAATCCCCTCATTAGTCAGATTGATGTGGTTCATCGAGTGCGAAGCGATCTCCACATGGCCGCTTTCGATCATCTCGCGCAATTCCGCAAAGGTACAAAAAGGGGCGAACTCTTTATAGTTTTCCCCTTCATAAATCTCATGGTGCTTAAGGGAAAGACGCCGCGAAGGTTCTACATCGGTATCATCGAGGATATAGGCGGCGGGAACAGCCAGGAGAGCTTTAAGACCAAGCTGTTTGAGAAGAGGAAACACATAATGGTAAAAATCGTAATAAGCGTCGTCAAACGTCAGACAGATGGCAGCACCCGGTGCTTCCTCCCCCGGGAAAAGGGTCGTATACCGTTCGCTGATCAGGCGCAAATGTGCTTTTATCATTGCGTCTGAATTAGAGAGAGGCAAATCATCGCTGTTGATATGATGGTACATCACGACACCGAGCATTGCTCCCCTTTCCCGCCTTTCAGCTATAATGAAGTATCATACCATACCCTCACTTAAGGACTTTTCTAAACGCTATGAGTATCCGGTATGAATATAAAGATGAATACGCAGCTTTGCGGCCCTCGTTTGAAGCGATACGGGAAATTTTTTCCCAAGACGATCACACTATCCATAAAGCACGCAATGAACTGAAAATCATTCCTTTAGGTGATATCAAAACCGTAGTCAAATCGTTCAAAATCCCCCATTTTATGAACCGATATATCTACACCTATTTTCGCCAAAGCAAAGCCTCTAAATCTTATCGAAATGCGCTTCGGCTCGAAAAACTGAATATTTTAACCCCCTCCCCGATCGCCGTCATCGAATTTTTTGAAACGGCCCTCCTCAAAGAGAGCTTTTTTATCAGTGAATATTTTGAATACGATTTTACAATCCGTACTCCGCTGCTTGAACCGCTTGAGGATCGGGAAGCTATTTTTAAAGCGTTTGCGGCATACACTTACGACCTGCATCAAAAAGGGGTATGGCATCTGGACTATTCGCCCGGAAATATCCTGATCAAACGGACGACGGGCGGATATCAATTCAGCATCGTCGACATCAACCGGATGGAGTTTCGATCCATCACCCCGCTTGAAGGGTGTGAAAACTTCAATAAATTATGGGCGAACGATGAGGAGATCGAGATCATGGGACGCGAATATGCCCGGCTCAGCGGTCTGGACGAGACGGTAGCCATTACGGAGATGCAACGACATAACAATGCCAATAAACGGATCAAAAATTTTAAAAAAAAGCTCAAACGGAGAAAAAGAGTAGATGCTATTCAACAGTTATGAGTTTATCTTTTTCTTTTTGCCGATTACGTTTGTTATCTATTTTTGGCTGAACAAGAAACGTTTGACGCAAGCATCTAAAGCGTGGATGGTGTTTGCCTCTTTATTTT
>Ga0265297_10008306_pt1 | contig 13891 bp, 22 predicted proteins | sample Munlanlwell13791_FD_192502 | JGI IMG/M metagenome (GOLD analysis project Ga0265297, IMG submission 192502) | Leachate microbial communities from a municipal landfill in Southern Ontario, Canada - Leachate well 137-91 | ecosystem: Engineered > Solid waste > Landfill > Unclassified | place... | reverse complement strand
GGGGCACAGACCCACCAACTGAAATGGGCCTGCGCTGGCAGCGCGGACGGCACCGATTGGACTTCAGTTTCACAGACAACGGCGACCTCCGCAAGCATAACAGTTGCCGACGTGGATTATCTCTATACCTGGGTTTACGCAATTGACATCGCTTCACTTACGGCGGGCGGCCTGCTAAGCATCGTGGTAAACAACACTGACCTGCTACTGGCGGGGGCCTTTGTAGACCTGACCGATGCTGACGCGATAGAGTTTGATGCTGGCGATGTTGCGCTAACCACGACCAACTTCGACGGGTTGCTAAGTAGTGCTGACGAGGACGTGCAGACGGCGCTTGAGACGCTGGACGATTTAGAAATCCTAATGCTCGACCAGGCCACGCCCCAAACTGTTGCTAACGGCGCTCCTACCTTTTCGGGTGGGTTAGTGGCGGGAGATAGCATTACAATGACAGGCGGCGGTCGGGTATACAAGAATGAGTGGCTGGCCCCCGCTGGTTTATCTGTACCAGGTACCAAGCCTGCGACGGCAGTTGATTGGGGTATTAGCACAGGATGGGAGTTTACGGACGGCACCGATGACACTGTTTGCGCCACTATTAGAATACCGCAAGATATGGACAGGTCAGACGCGCCTCAGATAAAGATAGGCTGGGCTTCTGCTACTGCCGACCCTGGCGATGACTCTAAGCAGGTAGTGTGGCAAGTGGAGTATCTATGGCGGCAGGCGGGGGAAGATACCACGGCGGCGGCGCAAGAGACGCTGCCAGCAACTACCTCAGCTTCAACAACGGCGAACGGGCTGACTATAACAACCATCACTGGCATAGACCTGCCACACGCTGACGACCAATTGCTGATGATAAGGATTAAGCGGCTGGGCGCGGACGGCGCGGATACGCTTGGAGACGATTGCACGATGCTTGGTTGTGGGCTGAGGTATACATCAGACAAGCTAGGCGTGGCGCTATAAGGTATACTACGGATAGGTAAAGCGGATAAAATGCAGGGCAATATTATCGTTGGCGCAACGCCAGCGCGAACGCTGCCTCTAATAAACAAGTAACAAAATGTGCAATAGCCGATAACGGTTTGTTACAACACTCTGCAACAATTGCAGGGTATACTACAGTGAGGTGGACGTAAATGGCTATCACGGACAGGGAGTGCGTCAAAGATACACCGCAAGCGCAGATTATACTCGCGCCTAATGGCTCTGGTACATACGATGAGGTTAGCGCGACTAACCCACTGCCAGTAACGGCGACCAACAAGGTTGAGAAGGTTACTTACACCGCAACTGTTGCTAAGAGCGCGACTGAGACCATCGGCCCGTTCTCTATGGAGCAGTACGGGGCGCTAACAGTCCTAATACTGGCCCAGCGGGAAGGCACCTTCGATGTAGATCAACAGCTTGAGGAAGACAGCACAAGCGCAACCAGTATCATAAACGACCAGGCGACAGTGGCGGCAACGCTGTATACCACGGCGCGGTTAGAGGTTGTGCAGGGCTGGGCGGTCGTGAAGTGGACTAATGGCGACGCCAGCAACAGTTCTACCCTGGTCGTGCAGGTGGTAAAGGAAGCTGCGGTAGGCTCAGACGAAGTAACCATCCTGGACAGCGCGGCAGTAGAGTTGTTCTCGGACACAAACCCCGCCTCAGTACAACTCAGAACAGCGGCCGGCGCTACCCTCGGCACGGCCGCAGACCCATTACCAGTAGGGTTGACAACGGCCGCCGGTGCAGCTATTGGCGAAGCCGCGGGCGCGCCCATCTTCACGGAACCTGTTGATAGTGCAGGTGTGGAGATATTCTCTGATGCGAACCCCGCTTCAGTGCAGTTGCGGACGGCTGCTGGAGATGCTGTTGGAACAGCGGCAGACCCGTTGCCAGTAGGCCTTACCACGGCTGCAGGCGCGGCAATCGGTGAAGCTGCTGCGGCTCCTTTGTTTGGCGAACTGGTAAACAGTTCCGCTGCCGAGTTGTTCACGACCACGACGCCCGGCCAAGTAGAGGCGCTGATAACCGACGGCGCCGGTACAGCGGTAAGCCAGAGCGTAAGCGCGGACTATGCCACTATCACTGTGTGGGAGGTAGCTGCCCAGGCGGTAACGCAGGCGGCAACCTACACGGGTACAGGGCGCGATTGCCTGTATATGAAGGACATAGCTGTAAGCGCCCACGCAACGCAAGCCTCCTCTGCTGACGGCTGCCTTGTGCAGGAGAGCAACGATAACTCCACCTGGTACACGCTTAGTAAGTGTACTCTGGCAGCCAACACCAACACAATCCTTTACGCAGGGCCACGGACGCGGCGTTATGTCCGCGTGGTGTATACCGAAGGCGACGCGGGCGCGGCTACTCTGAATACAAGCATCTCGGCATCGCCACAATAAGGAGGGGCCTATAATGGCACTTACAGTAGCGCAACAGGCGGCACTCGATGCCGTTGAGGTAGTTACCGAGCAGCAGGACATAGGCGCGGAGAAGGTTGTGCGTATCCCCGTGCAGGACAAGAACGGGAACGCAGGCTACCTGAGCAAGCGCTTGGCAGGCGACGCGGACGATGCGGCGGTCAATGCCGCGATGGTGGAACTGGTGTCGCGCGGCGTGCAGGTGCTGGACGTTGTTGAGGGCGGCTTGAAGTCGAAGCCCGTTGCGGACATAGCAGCGGCGAAGCTGCCGACGGCGACGGCGATAACCAACGTGACCACCGCCGTCGATAAGCTGGTAGTAGCTGACGTGGAAGCAGTGGCGGTGAAGTAGGATGCCAACAGCACCGACGGCAAAGCCTAACTACCCCTGCACAGTGTTTGGCAGTGCTGGCTACCTGACGCGAGCGACCTCCGCCAGCCTGCAAACGCTTGGCGCGGCTGGAAGCCTCCTGCTGAGGGTGTGCCTGGGCGAAAACACGGCGGGGGTTACGCAGGTATTTCTTCGCGCCGGGAGTGGTTACGCGCCATTCTGCGGGGTACACGGCGATGATCGAAAGATCCGGTTTTGTATGGGCGGGAATACGACTTCGACTGTGATAAACGTTATCCCTGTCGCTGGTACTTGGTATGACGTGCTGATTACCTGGCAGTATCCTGGCACTTCTTACGGGTATGTTTGCGCTTCGGGCGGCTCCGACGTGACGAACTCACGGGCGACGATCGCTGCTGATACCTGGAATTATCCGCTGTATATTGCAGGGCAAGCCTTCTTGGTTCACCTGATGCGCGCTGGCGGAAAACTGCGTGACGTTGCGCTTTTCGCGAAGGTGGTTTCTCCTGCTGAATGGGCTGCCTATAAAACCGGAACGCTTCCGACGGGTTCGCTTGTGGCAAGCTGGCAACTCTACCCTGACTGGGCCGATGACAGCGGTAACGCAAACGACCTCACTAGCGGCGGCATAGCGCCAACCTTCAACCCCAAGGCTGCACCTACACCAAAGGCGGTACCTGCATAATGACCAAGGACAAGCTGCTCCACTTTGGCGCTGGCATACTCGTTGCGGCGTTCTTCACGCTGGCCTCTGGCAAGCCGCTGGTTGGACTCGTGGCTGCCGCTATCGCTGGCATAGCCAAGGAGACTTACGACAAGAAGCGCGGCGGCCCATTCGACCTGCTCGACTTGCTCGCAACCATCATCGGCGGCGGCGCTGGCGCTACTGCTATCACGCTGTCTAATATCGCAAGCTATGGGGTCTAACTGTGAAGTACAGGCGCGACGGAGGAATGGGCGACGTACTATTTTTCGGGGCAGCGTTAGGAGCCGCCTCGAATGTTACGTTGCTGACAGACGCCAGTATAATCGAGGCTCAATGGGCTATGCCGAAAGGCGTTACCCTTGGGGTCGATGCTAACGGATATGTAGGCGTAGTTTACACTGGAATAGCGCCCATAGACCACCCAATCCTCAATCGCTGTCTGCCGTTTAGCTTTCACCAGGTTCACGATGTTGTGCTGCGCGGGGAGCTTTGCAAGTCCCCTTTCTTCTCGCCTGCTATCCAGACTAAGCCAGACGAAGCAACGTATGACGCCGACCTCAACACTTACTTCGAATACCACCCGTGGCGGATGGCCGTAGACAGGCCAAGCCTTGTAGAACTGGCTATTTACGGCAAGATTAGCGAGGGCACGTTTCCGAGCGTTCAGGTGCCCCCAGCCACTGCGAAATGGGCCGAAGGTGCGATTGCCCAACTCGGCATAGACAGGCCACTGGTAGCCATCGTGGACGCCTCATTCGGCCTTAGTCGTTGCTTGCCTAAGTATTGGGCGGAGGAAGCCTGCAAACTACTGAAAGAGGCTGGCTATTATCCGCTGGCCCTCGGCGCGAAAAGTAACCTGACCGCGAAAGAAGCCGACGTTACATTCTCGAAGAAAACTACGTTTACCGAGTGCGCGGCCCTGCTCAGTCGTTGCGCTGGCGTTGTGTCCTGTGATACGGGCCTGACCGCTATGGCAGCGCTGCTCAAAGTGCCCCAGGTATGCGTGTACCAGTCGCAATTCCCGTGGCTTCGGATACGGCGTCTGCCAGGCGCATTCACTGGCTTCTGCTGCGCCAAGCGTAGCGTCCCCTCCAAGTACGGCGGCGATATGGAGCAAGACTTTATGTCCCCTGCCGCTACGGTTGTCTCGGCGCTGTTCGGGGTAATGGAAGGCCGCCCGAAGGGTAGATACTGGCACGAAGACAGGTTCTTCGACCACGCTATCGCGCTCTCGGCCTCCAGCGAAGAATGGCTCGACGGGGCTATGGCCTTCGCCGACGGATTGGATATATCCGACAAATGCGACGATGATACTTACTACCGCCTCTTTGTGCGCGGCAGAGTAAACAAGGGCGATATGCAGAACGCGATAGCCGCATTGGAAGAGCAGCAGGTGGCAATCGCCACAATTGGGAACGTCACAGCAGTCCGCACGAGTGATATCGTGCGCTCTCCGTGGCTCCTACAAGCCCCTGTGCGGGCCTCCGATGAGCCATTGCGAAGTTTGCTATGTGAGACGGAGGGCGACCCGCGCCCCAAAGTGCTTCGGGATATGGCGCTCGCGGTGCGCGATCTGAAAGGCAACGTCGCGGAGTTGGGCGTCTACAAAGGCGGTATTACCCGTATGCTGGCGCTTATGCTGCCCGACAAGACGGTGTATGGCTTCGACACCTTCGCTGGCCTGCCGTCGCTGAAGCACACCATCGACTTTCATAGCGAAGGCGAGTTTAGCGCGAACCTCGCTGAAGTGACCAAATATCTGTCCGACCTACCTAACGTCGTGCTGAAGCCTGGTATCTTTCCTGATACAACCGCTGGCCTGCACGACGAGCAGTTTGCTTTGGTTCATCTCGACGCCGACTTTTACGAAAGCACAAGACTGGCCCTGTCGTTCTTCTGGCCCAAAATGGTCGAGGGCGGAGTCATAGTCCTCGACGATTACGGCTGGAAGAATTGCGAGGGCGTGACCAAGGCCGTTGACGACTTTATCGCCGCGACTCACAATGCTATGCTTACTGTTACTTCGCCATCTCAGGCCGTTATCACGCAGGTTTAGGAGCTAACCGTGGAAACCGTGTCGAACGACAAAAAGAATATGCTTTCCCCACTCGCCATTCTGGTCATCGTTATCACCCTGATTATTGGGTATGCCGTAACTGATACCTGCGATAATCTTCAGGCGATCCCGCGCAACTCCCAGCGGCTCGACGTGCTGGAGAAGCAAATGGTACAAATGGAGGCTATGCAAAACCAACTGGCAGAGCTTGCCGTGGACATACGCTGGATAAAGCAGGAGTTACAGAAGCAATAACATTCGTGTTCCGGGCGGTGGCCTGCAACCCTCCCTCGGCCATCCGCCGCCGTAACCCTCCCGGTTGCGCCGCCGTCCGGAGCTTTACTGCAAAACCAATAGGGGGCAAAGATGCTAGACGAAAGCAAACTGGAAGCGATTGAGCAATACAAAGGTCAGCGCGGTGCTATCCTGAAAGACAAAGCGGCCTTGCTCGCACTAAGGGCGGCCTGCGATTATGGCAAAGAGGCAAGTGATTGGCTAGGCTATAGTGACAGCTTTACGTTCCGCAGCCGTGCATTACAAATGCACAATGTAGCCTTTCCCCCGTTCGGATGTTCCCAGCAGGCAAAAGAGGAGATAGCTCGCAGCAGTTCTCCTGTCTCGGCTGGCTCTATGTGGCCTACAGGCCCTGTGGACAGTTGGAGCGTAGAGGACGCAGAACGCCTCTATATCACCCTGACAAATGCCCGTCACCGCGCCAAGGAAGTGTATATTACTACCGACAGGGATGAGATCAGGACAGACCACTATGCGGATAGCCACGTCGGAAGCGGTGATGTTTATTATGAGAAGTTCTTGGAGAGCCTGGCTAAGACCACCGCAGATAAGGCTTGGGCAACCTTCAATGGAGACACTGTCAATGCGGCTACGAAGGGGAGCGCGGGCGGTAAGGAGATGCAGGGCGACTTCTCGATAGCGCGGTCTTTGGACTTTTGCGAGTTGCGTATAAAGCCGCTGCTGCCATTTATAGGGTATATCGCCAGCGGAAACCACGAAGCGAACGTAATCCGAGATGCTGGTACGGCATATTGCCCTGCGCTTGAACTTTGCAAAAGGCTTGGGCGTGAAGACCTGTATATCCTTTATTGTGGGTTCGTCCGCTGGCACATTACTCATAGTCCATCGGGCATCACTAATACCTATGTGCAATATGTTCACCACGGAAGCGGAGGCGGCAAAGCGACTGGTGCGCCGCTCAATAAACTTAAGGAGTTAGCGGACGGCAACGAGGCCGACTTCTACACGATGGGCCATCTGCACAGGGATAGCGCGGCAGGACTCGATAAGAGGTATACTGACAGTGAGGGCGAAGTTCAGATAAAGGGGAGGTTGCTTGTGGCGCTACCGAGTTTTCAGGCTTTAGTAGATGGCAACTATGCGGCGAGAGCAGGCTACAGGCCCAGCGTACCTGGTGTTACGTCTATCTGGCTGGGCGCGGCGGAGCGGTCTATGAGGACGGAGATTTTCAGATGAGTATGTTCGCTGATTTCGCCAAGGCGCTTGACGACCTGGAGGAGGCTTTCTCTAAGAAGGCCGCCGTCTATGATACTCCAACGAAGACTTGGGATGACGTGTTTTGTGGCTACGGTATGACCGCTGGCCTGTACGAGATAGAGAAGAAGATCGCAAGGGTAAGGCGGGCTATGGCTTCGGAGGATGCGAATAAGGATTGGGCTATGGACGACAACCTGAAAGACATAGCCGCTTACGCGCTCTTCCTGAAGTGCCTGCTCGGTTACTCAGGGGACAATGATGAGGGGGTGAAGGTATGAGTTGGCTAAGTGAACTTATGGAGAAAAATCCCTATTGGCCGCTTATCAATGGCTGGCTGAAAGGGTATACTGCCAATGTAGCCAAAAAGAAGATTGATATGCTGGCGCGTCAGTACGACGTAGACATCGGCGATCCTGTTCATCGCGAGTATTTTACTAAGGGCGTCGAGGTACTTGCCCAGTACGCTGCCCGCGAACTGGAGCAACTTCTCAAAATCAAGTGAGGTGAACCAAAGTGGAAACACTGATTGATTTCATACAGGGCTTGTCAACGCCTGAGACCGTAGCGGGGGCGATTATCGCCGTCGTGATTTGGCTTGCAACTCGCTGGGCGCTCCTGCGTAGCCTGTTGAGCAAGGCCAAGGACATCTACAACGACGTTGAGGTCCTCAACGCTGACACTGGCTGGGTGATGGCAGGCTGCGAGAAGCTGGCCCTCGCTATCCAGAAGATGAAGGACAGCACGGGCATTGTCCCGCGCATTGTCTATGCGGTGTTTGGAACCTGGAGCGCGGAACAGTTCAAGGACATCTTCGACAAACTGGCCGCAGAGGATAACGTCAAACAGGGCGCAACCAAGAAGCCTGCAGAGTAAGTATACGTCCTGTCCAGCAGTATGCCCGCTTGCCCCGGCGAGGCGGCTGGACTTCCGCGAGGCCCCCGGCGACTTTACCCTCCCCGCTGGGGGCCTCCCCCATTTCAGTCTATTCCGCCGCCTATTTCACCAGCGAAGTCCCACAGGATATATTCTACAACGCGGATACCCCTGCTTTCGGCAAAGGCTTTCTCGCGCAGAGCGCCACGTGACTGCTCCCACCTCGGCAGTAGAACTACCATATCGCACCGCTCTATTAGTGCCTCGTCCATCCGCAGGAAGTCCTCCCATCCAAGTCCAGGCTCGTCATCCCAGCCGTAGGTGTTCTTGTGCGGGACTATCACTGCGTAGCCAGCCCCGCAAAGCGCCCTGCCAGCGGCATCTGCTTGCCGCACATTCTCTCGCCACTCGCCAAGGGCGGCTCCAAATACTTCGGACTTAGGGAGATACGGCCCTGCTATGTATACAACTTTCATATCATCGCTCCTTCATATTGTACTTTCACTATATTGCCCACTTTCAACGATCTGCTGAAACTGGCTTGTATACTGAAATAGCCTTCTCAGGCCACGCCCACCGCTTCCCTGTCCGTTCTACAAGCCATTCTGCCAGCTTTTCCTCGTCAAAACTGCCCCTGCTCCGCGATTTCCAGACGCTGATTGGCACCAGCGCCCTTACAATGCCGACCCGCAACGCTATCCCGCAGAAATGAGGGGTATTAGCCAGCGCCAGATCGAAATCAACCAGCGCCGCAGCTTGGTGAGGCTTAAGTATTGACAGGGGTATAGGGAATGTGCTATAATGCTTGCACTCGATATAGATTGGAACCCCCTTGTAGGCAGCGAAGCAATCAAACGGTCGTGCAGTGGTGTAGGGTGATGCTTCGTCGGCGATCTTCCTGAACGCAGCGGGGGCGACGAGCTTGAACGAGTCCCTTATCTCGTCCTGAAGCGCCGCCCCCTTTTGCCGTGTGGTTGTCACGTCTGCTTGCACGCCCTGAAGCCAGTTGGTTCATTAGATTGCTGTAGCTCCATCTCGTTGATTGTCGTCTCTAGTTGCAGCAACCGCCGTTCCAACCGCTTAACCCGCTTCTTCAGCTTGCGTTTCTTCACTCTTTCCCCTCCTTGCGCCCAAGTGTATGTCCCCCATCTTATTTGCCAGCCGCTCTACATAGCGAGACGTATTGTTGCCAAGCACACTGCTCATAGCGTCCCACGTCACTGCTGGAACAATCCCGCTCGCCACAAGCGGCTTGCCATTAGCTTCTGTATCTCTAATGAACCGCTCTAACTGCCTCGCCGCTTTGCGTTCAACTTCCTCTTGCTGTTTCAGTGTCATATCAGACCCTCCTCTTTATAGTGTAGCAGTCACTTTGTTAACCGCCAATGACAACGCGGTAGAAGTCGCCGCAATACCATAGCGCAGCAGCGCACAATCCAGCTAGAACGGCAGCCACTATTGAACGCCCGAATATGGGCCACACATCCTCCAAGTCCTCCCAATTAGCCGCGCCTTTATGCAAAAATCCTCCCATAATCATTGTGCTGATGAAGATAACAGTACCGAAGAACAAGCCTATCGCGGCTGCTATCGTACATATAGAGCCAACTACCGCAATAACGTAACCCATCTCAGACCCTCCTCCCGAAGCAGCTAATAACCTCATAGGCGCAGAAGCAGAAGACGACCCAGCAGGCGCATACCAGGTAAGTCGTCAGCACCATCACCTGCTCAAGCATCGTCAGACGCCTCATTGTTCGCCTCCTGTGTCACTTCGCGCATCGCCCGTATTCCAGCCGCCAGCATCTTGCCCATCGGCATATCTAACACGGCAGACTCCGCAGTAAACCTAACGAAGCCGCCGGCCTCTCCACAATATACCCTAAACTTAATATCTGTGACCAAACCGCCGCCCGTGACTGTGACGCTTTCAACTACCGCGCCAGCATCCTGTAATTTCTTGATGAGCTTCTTTGAGCCCGCCATCACTTACCCGCCTCCTCGTTGGTGCCCAAGTGTATAGCCCCGTGCTGTCCTTGCACCCAAGTGCTGCACCTGTCTATTGCGCTCCAGACTGGGAACGCCGCAACAAAGTCCATATACTGTCGAATGCTGAGGCGTATACATCCCGGCAGTAAAAGTCCCTCCCGCAGTTGTTCAGGGCTGTCTGCCTCGAAGCTCTTACCGCCTTTGGTCGCTCTCCACCTACCATTGTCTCCGTGAATTACAGTAAGTCTCTGTTCTATCGCCAATCCCTGTTCTTCTGTCGCCATCACTTCCCCGCCTCCTTGACGTAGACCTTGCCCTGGGTCGGCAGGTGCTTGGCCTCTACCTCAAACCCGACCGCCTCGAACGCCGCACGCGCTGGAACCCATAACGTCCCGTCTACCAGCTTGGACTCCAGCACGACCTGCTGACGGCCCTGCATCGGCAGCACAACTACCCTCGGCTCGCCAACGTAAGCTGGCGTAATCAGGTCAGCCCGCCGCATAACGTGCGCCCCGCTGCGGGTATCTGTCCCACTGCGGACATACGGGTACTTCGGGTTAATCGGCTTGCCCCTGCCCGACACAGTGTTTTCGACATAGCGACCGCCGCCAACGTGTATGGCGACGTGACCATAATCCCCGCTAAGCCAGAACAGGATGTCACCAGGTAGCAGCTTCTGGCCCGTGACCTCGGTCCCGATGCCGTCCCTCAGCATCTCGTAGTAAGCGGCCTTTGCGCTGCCTGCCGCGCCGTCCCGCAGGTAATGCTGACCTGTGACAAGCGTGAAGAACCGCCCCGCGAACTGCTGGCAGCCATTCTTGGTCGTCCGCAGGTCGTTCAGGTTGCCAGCCGCTATGTCCGCAATCAGCTTCCGCGCCTTCGCCTCGAAGTCAGTCGTTGTCATCGGTTACCTCCCGTTGCCATCTGTTACCTGGCTCTAACTGAGACCACTCGTGATAATGCTGCGCCAGCCACTCATGTACTTCGTCTGAGAGGCCATATTTATTTACTAGCACGTGACGCAGTATCCACAGAGGTGTCATAGCGTGGCATATCATTTTACCCCCCTGCCGCAATTCCCAATGATAACCTCCATAACGCTTCCCTTGCCGCACAACCTCAAACTCAGCCGTTGTCATCCTGCCCCGCCTCCTATGTACTTCTGCAACTATGTTTACATACACTTCAGCGTCACCCATCCTGCCCCGCCTCCTTTGCTATCCGCACCTCGTTGTATGCCTGGGCTACTTCTGCCTCAGTGATAACAACGCGTCCCGTGAAGCCTACGCAATAATACCGCTTGATAACCTTGTGGCCGCTCGGAACCAATTGATAATCACGAACTCGGTTGTTGTCTGACTCGTAAACGTCATAGTTCTTCATCGCTCCCCCGCCTCCTGCCGCTCATCCCACGCCTGCAACGTCCGCAGGCAGTGCCGCAGATATCTATCTTCGATATCTTTCCACCACAATGAGTCGCTCGCCAGTTTTTTTAGTAATTTTGCCACTGCTTCCGCTTCGGTTCTCCCTGTGCGCGATGCGACGCATATGCCCTGCTCATCTAGCACCGCCGCCACATATAACCCTCCTGCTAGTTGAACGCACGTATACCGATTGTCTACATCCTGCCTATCTACAGGCACGTTTACAGGTATATAATCATCTGCCATCTTCACAACCCCCTTGCGTTGTCGGTTTCAATGGCTTCCCTCATTGTTGCCAGCGCCTGTTTCTTTATCGCGTGTACCCTCTGGTAACTTACGCCCATCTCTTTGCACAAGTCCCGCTCTGTTACAGTATAACCTCCTTGCCCGTTTAGGCCAAACAACCTAGTTATCACCTCCCTCTGCTGTGGCGGCAGTGATTGTAGAGCGACGCTCACCTCCCGCCTGCACTCCATCAGGTCAATCAGTTGGTCGGGCGAAGGACTATCGTCAACGTGCAGGTCGCCCAGCGCGTCCTCCCCTCCTCCCCCAACCCTCGTGTCGAGCGACAGGATAGCGTAATCTGGAATAAACGCCTCTTTGAGCGGTGCGACTGGTATGGTGATAGGCCGCCTATAGTGACGGCAGGCCCTTTGGCAATCTCGCCGAACCCACCACATAGCGTAAGTAGAGAACTTGCCTTTGCTGGCATCGTATCGGACGGCGGCTTTAATGATAGCCAGCCTGCCCTCTTGGGCCAAATCGTCTACCCAGTGCAGCAGGTTATGCCGCCTGAGGCAGAGGAAGATGAGGCCCTCGTGCCGCTCCACAATTTCTGCTTTGGCGGCTTCGTTACCGCTACGCACCAATTCCGCAAGCTGCTGGTCAGTGCAGGATGACAGTTTCATCGAGCGAGCCTCCGATACTCTACTGTTATGACTCCGCGGGAAAGAGGGGCGAGTTTAGCGAACGCCCCGCTGGACAAGTCAAGCTCTCTGCCTTTGATAAACGGGCCGCGGTCGTTCACTCTGACCACGACCGTTTTGCCGTTATGCCTGACTTCGAGCCTAGTTCCGAACGGCAGCGTCTTGTGGGCGCAGGTAAGTAGGTTGCAGTCGAAGTATTCCCCGTTAGCCGTCCGCCGCCCGTTCCAAGCCGCGCCGTAATGAGACGCTCTGCATGATGCCCACTTTGCTGGCACTGTGGCGGTCGCTACGGCTGCTACTTGCGGAAAGTAGCAGGTTGTGCCAATGTCTACTTTGCCACTCGCTGTAGCGCCCCAGAATGGCTTGTGCTTGGCATACAGCACCAGGTTTATCGCTGTCAGCGCCGCTATCGCTATCCAGCACCAATACAACCTTTTCATTCGCTCATCCCTCCGCCAATGGGTCAAAGTCGTCGTCGTCACTTTCGTCCTGCCTGCTCGGTAGTGACCATATTGTTTGCGCCCCGTTCCCGAACCCTGTCCGCGTACTCACAAGCCTCAGTTTCTTTCGCGCCCGTTGAACTGTCCCCTCGCCTATCCCCGCCGCCTCGCACGCTACCAGCAGGTCTTGGTACGGTTGCGGCTTATGCCTCAGCCTGCCCTTAATGATTTCGCAGGCGTTCTCTATCGCCGTCATCTTCCGCTTCGGGCAGCGCGGCACCATATTCAGGTCGGTCTCGAAGTGTGGGCCGTTGTCGTCTATCCAGAACCCAAGCGGGTCGCACAGTTCACTGAAGTTAGACTTCTCAACTCGAAGCCTCAGCATATCGTTCTCAGGGTCGGGCTTGTCGAGAAGCCACACGATAGCGCAGGCGTTGGCAATCGTGCTGCTGCCGCGCATATCGTCGAGTGATGCCGCTTCTGTCTTCGCGTCCATAGCGTGCTTGCGGTTATGGTGGACAACCAGCACGGCCATATTGCTTGTCCGCGCCAACTCACTCAGGTAATGAATGACGTGCCTAATGTCGGCAGCGTTCTCATCCCTGTCGTGGGCAAGGTAGAGCGCGTCCACTATAAGGAGTTCGGCTTCACTTTCCTCGCAAGCCTTCTGGAGCCGCGCTACCTCTTGGGGCTTGGCGAGGTTGATATGCTCATCGCCCTTCGTCCCTACGAAGTATACGTCCTCCAGGTTGAACCCCATTTCCTTGCCCCGCATCGTGAATAGTGCCTGCTTCCCCTCGGTCTCATACCAGACAACTTTGTGCTTGCCGCTGTTCTTCTGGCCGTCGGGCCAAGGTTTTCCCTCTACGAACGCGCTCACGATGGCCTGTGCGATAAACGATTTCCCCTTCCCTGTCGGCCCTGATATGACTGTTGCGAATCCCTTCGGCAACCAGTCCTCCCAAAGCCATTCGATGTCACCAATAATCTTCGCCATGTCAGCAGCCGAGATGAGTTCCAACTTGTGCCCGTTCGATGAAGCGCGGAGGTTGGCAACGTGTATCTCCAACTTCGACGCTATTTCCTCTGGCGTATCGGTAGCAAGCGAGCCTGCCAGCCTGTCGAACAGGGCCAGCAGCCTTAGTTTCTCGTTTACCGCTTGGCGCGCCGATACGTTTGCTTGTATGTGTGACGTGCGC
>Ga0265297_10008305_pt1 | contig 13895 bp, 14 predicted proteins | sample Munlanlwell13791_FD_192502 | JGI IMG/M metagenome (GOLD analysis project Ga0265297, IMG submission 192502) | Leachate microbial communities from a municipal landfill in Southern Ontario, Canada - Leachate well 137-91 | ecosystem: Engineered > Solid waste > Landfill > Unclassified | place... | reverse complement strand
GACCCAACAGAAACACCATTACGATAATAATTAACTGTTCCTTCATTAAAAGTAGTCGTAATCAATGTCCAATCATCGCTAGACATAAAACTATTGCTAGAAACCGATGAGCTTGATCCATAATAAAAATTTATAGCTACATTGCCCCACCTCATCATGTAACCAGCATTGGTAGCATTAAACCTTCCAACAATATATCCTACATCTGGAGTAATTGGTTTAATCCAAGCCGAAAGAGTAAAAGAATTAGTTAAATTCAAACTAGCTCCAGTCCCACAATCAATATAATCATCGGTCCCATCAAAAAAAAGACAATGCCCAGAAACACATTCATTTTCTTCTTTTAATGTTGGGCCATCATAGGCTCTTCCTTCATTGTCCGACCAAGAATCAGGAACATTCCCCACCGTAGAATTAAGTACTTTTGTCGTAACATTATAATCAGTAATATCATCAAAAGAATATTGAGCTTGAATATTCATAATTAAAGAATTTCTTAATGAATTAGAAAACACTTGTGCTTTAGCCATAGTAGCTTTTTGAGTCACTCCGCTCATCGAAACGACAATCATTCCAGACAAAATACCAATAATGGCAATCACGACCAACAACTCAATCAAAGTAAAAGCTTGTTTAATTAATTTACTCATTTGTGATTAAATTAATTCTACTTAAATAATTCTCTTTAGATATACTACCATCATTTAACATATTATTTAATCCAACGTAGTACTGTTCTTTGATTTGAGAAGTTGGAATAGCTGCATTATACATTCTAACATCGTCTAATCTTCCCTTCAAGAAAGCACTTTCTACCAAATCACTTCTTGCTCCCATATAAAATTTATTTACTTGATTACCAGCACCAATATTAGATAAACCATTACTAGCTTGGGAATCTCCATTAACATAAAGAAGAGTCGTATCTGTTGCTGCATTAAAAACTACTACAAGATGATACCAAGTTCCTACAACTGGAGTACTCCATCGCGTTCCAGTGGTTAATAATTGATATTCATTGTGTTTAGTAGTAAATGATGATGTTGCACTATCTCTAATAATCTGAATATCATAAGTATTATCTGCAATTTCAAAAATTCTTGGATTTTGATTTCCCGTATTAAAATCTGTGAAATTAACCCAAGCTGAAATAGATATTGGTGTTGCCGTAAGGCTTAAATTATTTGCACCGCTTATATAATCACCCCCATCAAAACTTAAACAAGAGCCACTAACACAATTAGAGCTTGTTTTAGTGGTTGGAATAGAAGGAGAAGCAGGAATAGTTCCATTATTTACTCCACCCCACGTATCAACGACATCAGCATTAATAGTGGATCGATCAGTAAGAATAGATGTATCAAACTTCCATTCAGAAACAAGATTTAACATTAATGAATTCCTTAGAGAATTAGAAAATACTTGAGCTTTAGCAATACTAGCTTTTTGCGTTACCCCACTCATTGAAACAACAATCAAGCCAGACAAAATACCGATGATTGCGATTACAACCAATAGTTCAATCAAAGTAAAGGCCTGCCTAATTAATTTATTCATTTGCGGTTGAATTAATCTTATTCGAATATTCTTCTTGAGATATATTACCATTAATCAATAAATTATTTAAGCCTAAGTAGTATTGTTCTTTAATTTGAGAAGTCGGAATAGCAGCATTATATAATCTCACTTCGTCTATTAAACCATCGAATTGATTTCCTCCAGCCGGATCAACCCCTATCGTCATATCGTTAGTATTACTAGAACCATTCAAAGAAGCAACTTTAATGTCTAGTTGTGATATTCCGTTAATATAAAGCTTTAGATTATTTCCATTGTAAGTTCCAACAATATAATACCAAGTATTAGGAATGATTGAGGAATCACTATAAACCTGATATTCACTTCCATTCGCAACATAAGCTCCCACCTTTCCATTTGTTTGAAGAGTAAGCATATAACCATACCAACTAGCTGTTCTTTTGCCAAAAACGCATTGCCACGCTGAAGAAGGTATTACGTCTGACCTTATCCAAGCAGACATAGTTAGAGTATCTGCTATCTTTAGATTAGAACTACTTACTATATTAACATAATCATCACTTCCATCAAAACTTAAACAAGAACCATTAACACAACTAGAGCTTGTTTTGGTGGTTGGAATAGAAGGAGAAGCAGGAATAGTTCCATTATTTACTCCACCCCACGTGTCAACAACATCAGCGTCAATAGTAGGTCGATCAGTAAGAATAGATGTATCAAACTTCCACTCAGAAACTAAATTTAACATCAATGAATTCCTTAGAGAATTAGAAAATACTTGTGCTTTAGCAATATTTGCTTTTTGTGTTACGCCACTCATTGAAACGACAATCAAACCAGACAAAATACCAATAATCGCTATGACCACTAATAATTCAATCAATGTAAAAGCTTGCTTGATTAATTTATTCATTAAAACTTTAATTGAATATTAATTTCTTTTTCATTCTTAGGAATACTGAATTTAAACCAAGGAGAAACCTTTATCTCTACTTTTTCTACTTCCGGAAGATTTGATAAAAGACTATTGGCATCTTTAGGATTCTTTCCTTTTAAGGCATTAAGCAATACTGTATCTTCAGACATGGAATAAGTCTTTCCGCTAAAAACAACCTTCAAACTAATTGTTCCATCCTTATTCAATTTCTTCTCTTTAATTTCAAAAGTCACGCTTCTAGGAACCATTGTTTTCAACTCAGAAACATCCTTGCTTAACAATGATTCTCCTAATTTATTCGCATCTTCATTTCTAAAAACAATTGCTTCGGTTTCTATATGCCCTGAAACGCCAAATACATCTAATTCATCCCCCGCTTTAACGCTGACTGATAAATTACTAAGCTTGGGCGAAATATCCTCTGAAAAGTGAGTATAGCCCTGAGGAATAGTGGCGATAAGGGCCTGCTTGGATACTTCATCGTACTTTTCTTCAAATTGATCCTTAGCTCGATTAATATCATCACTAGTCACTATTTTAACTTTTGATTCTTCTCCGCCAGTCATCGGTATCGCTAGTTCCGCCCAAATATTTGTATAGTATTCGGAACCATTTAATCCTGGCACGGAAAAAGTTCCTTTAGTAATATTGTATTTTTCTCCCGCTTCAGCCGCTGTAACTTTAATCTCAATTGAACCAGGAGCAGAATCAGAAACAGCCTTAGGAATAGTAAAAGCGCTATCTGACTTGTAAATCAATTCACCAACCATAAACCTAGTACCAATTCTTAAAGTTAAGGGCTTGGCTGGATTAATTTTGTTGAATACCTTAATTGTTCCCGTTGCTTTTTTCGCTTTATCATCAGTTCCAGTTGAATTGTAATTATCAGCACCATCTCGCTTATCTGAGAAAATAATACCGGGAACCATCTTCTTTTCGTAATCAATAATTGATTCGGTCGTATTAATTACGAAACTAGCCTCAGCAGTAATCTCTTCCGTTTTAGGAGTAATTGAAACATCGGCTCGAGTAGGAAAAAAGAAAAAAACAGCGGTCAGAGATAAAACAATTACTAATAAAAAAGGAATTAAAGGAAATTTCTTTCTTTCTCTTTTAATTGGCTCTCTGGCTGAGCATTCTTTAGCCATTTCTTCATGCTTCTCTATTTGCTGTTCTGGAGGAATGATATCGTATATTTTTCTTGACATATTGTTGACAAAATTATTTATCTTAAGTATAATGTAATTAAACATTCTAAGACGTCACGCTTCGTGGCGTTTTATTTTTTCCCTCCAACTATCTAAATTTATTAATTTAATATTCTCATTTTTCAATAAACTCTTTAGCTTAGTTGAAAATCTCTTACTGGTATTTAAATTTTTTGAGGTATTTGAAACTATCCAAACTTTAGCGTTTCTAGCTTCAACAATGTATTTTATTAAAAACTCGAAATCTCCATCGCCAGTAAATATTAAAATTTCTGCCCGCTCTTTAACATTCTCTAAAACATCCAAGGTCAATTCTACATCACAATTTGACTTATTTTCATATCCCATTGATATAGTCTTAATATTCTTATGACCACAATTAGAACAATTTACAACAATGTCTCTATCTTTTCTCTTATAAACCATCGTTGTTTTCGTTCTCATTTCATATCCTAACTTTTCCAACTCGTCATACTCCCTACCTGTTTCGTTATCTCCAAGCGCAATTCCCGAATAAAAGAAAATTCTATCGCACGTCCATCTCTTCTTAAGATGATCATATAGTTTAATCCAATCAATGCTAAACCCTAGCAAATTTTTAGCAGTTGCCAATGTATTGTTTGCATCAATAAAAGCAAGTCTTTTTATTTGGTTTTCATTATTCATTAATTAATTATACTACAAGAATTAACAATTGACCACTGCTTTAATTTTCAATTTTAATTACTTTACTCTATTAAACTTAAAATTATTTGCTTCTTCAAGAGTTTCGATAGTAGTAATTACAGAAGAATTATCTGAATGCATTAATTTAAATCTATCTCCATATCTTTTTGCTAAAGGAGTAAGGAATTCATCTCCCCATCCTGGAGAAAACGTCCTAGTTCCATCAAAATCAATCAATACTTCTTCATCATTAGAAATTTTTTTTAGATATGGTTCGAAAGCAGCAAGAGCTTCCTTGCCTGCCTGCCTCGAAGTTAAAAGTGATCCAAATTTTATAATTTCTATTTTCATATTTTTTAAAATTTAACCACAGTAATGCATCCACATCTCTTTTACACATAAAAAAGATTGGCACTATCACAAAATATACCTACTTTTTTACCATTCAATCATTCTAAAATTTGCTCTATTTTCCTATCCACAATTTATTTTACTCTATTTATTTATAACCGCTTTAATTCTTCTCACTCCCGCACTAGAGCTTTCTTCTTTGATTATTTTAAATGATTTCAATTGACCAGTTTTTTCTACGTGTGGACCAGCGCAAATCTCTTTAGAGAAAACTTCCTGAGTTAAAGAATTAAATATTGTCCAGACGCTAACTCTTTCTGGATACTTTTCTTTGAAAAAAGCAATGGCTCCTGATGCTAAAGCCTCGGACAAAGCCATTTCTTCTTTTTTGATTTCTAAATCTTCTTTAATTTTTGCATTAATTAAATCCTCAACCTGTTTAATTTCTTCGGGAGTCACTTTCTGAGGATGCTTAAAATCAAATCTCAATCTTTCCGTGTTAATATCTGAACCCATTTGCTCAACATAATTGCCCAAAACTTTTCTTAAAGCCGCGTGTAAAAGATGAGTCGCGGTATGTAATTTAGCTCCTTCCTCTCCCGCATCTTTTCCCACTCCGCCAAACTTCTTTTCCGCTCCGGCACGAGAAATACTTTGATGTTTTTCTAGAGCAGTATTAAATTCATTAATATTAATATTAATTCCTTTTTCGCTTGCAATTTCTTGCGTTAATTCTAACGGAAAACCATAGCTCTGATACAAATCAAAAACTTCTTCTCCGGTTAGTTCTTTCTTAGTTATCAACATTTTTTCAATCATGATCATTCCTCTTTCAAGAGTCATTTCAAACTTCCCTTCTTCTTTTTTGATTACTTTAATAATCTCTTGTTTTCTTGTTAAAATATTTGGATAAATATCCTTGTATTTATCAATTAAAATATCGATTAAAGGAATGTAAAATTGAGAAGATAGGTTCAATGTTTTACCATAACGAACAACCCTTCTTAATAATCTTCTTAAAATGTATCCTTGCCCTAAATTAGATGGTTCAACTCCGTCCGCAATAACAAAAATAGAGCTACGAAGATGATCTGATATGATCCTAAAAGCTTTCTTGTTTGTTAAATATTTCTTTCCTGACAATTCTTCTAACTTATAAATAGTATCAGCAAACAAGTCGGTTTCATATGAAGCGCTAACTTGATTCAATAAAGACAACAATCTTTCAAATCCAATACCAGTATCAATATTTGTTTGAGATAGTAATTCATATTCTCCTGCTTCATTTTTGAAATATTGCATAAAGACTAAATTCCAAATCTCAACTACTCTTTTGCAATGATCGCAATTAGGACCGCAATCTGATCTTCCACATCCTAATTCCTCTCCTCGATCATAGTGAATTTCCGAACATGGACCGCAAGGTCCGATACTGGAAACTGGACCCCAGAAATTATCTTTTTTAGAACATTTCTTAATCCTCTCTAGCGGTATTCCATATTTAAGCCATAGATTAATTGACTCTTCATCTCGTTGAATATTTCCCTCACCCTGAAAAACAGTTACATAAATCCTACTTTTATCTAATCCTAATTTATCAACCAAAAATTCTAAAGCATATTTAATTGCTCCCTCCTTAAAATATCCAGTCTCATCTTGGCCAATAGACCAATTCCCCAGCATCTCAAAAAAAGTATGATGAGTATCGTCCCCTATTTCCTCAATATCTCCTGTCCTGAAACACTTTTGACAACTAGCTAAATGCCTTGAATTAAAATCTTTAATTGGATCTTTCTTTCCTGATAAATACAAAGAAAATTGCTGCATTCCAGCCGTAGTAAAAAGAACCGAAGGATCAGTCGGTAAAAGCGAAGATGATGGCACTATTTTGTGCCCCCGCCCAGCAAAAAAATCCAAAAACAATTTTCTTAATTCAAAGGAATTCATTAGATATAAAATACCAAATTGAAGAGTTTGAGTCAAATTTAGTAACAACCAATTTGAGTTCGCGCCGAACTACACGAACACCCCAAATAGCTTTGTTCGACAGTACACCCGCAACTACAAGACTCTACTTCAGCATTATTACTCCATTCATGAACTCCGACAGCGCAAGAACAACAATTATAATACGTTTGCTCATAAGTCACACCACAGCCAGATGCGGTCTGCGTAGTAGTGGACCAATTTTCAAACGTATGCCAATCACCACTGCACGAAGCAGCATTAAACCTACAAAAAAAACGTGTTCCATCGTTAACAACTGTGCCACCAGCATCTACACAATTCTTACTAGTGTGTCCTAAATTTACAAGAAGTGGTGTCCCATCAGCAGAAATCAATACACCACAGGTTATCTTTTGCCACACTGAAATACCCGGCGCATCTGCAGTATACCACACCCCATTGTACGACTTCATAATAAGAATCTGACCAAGAGGACATTCCCCGTTAGTTCCAACCATAACATTAGTTTGATATGTCGAACTTAAACATTTTCCTGCACCATTACAAATATCCCCAGAACCAGATGCTAAAATACTTCCATCAACTTCAATATCTCCCACAACATTTAATTTTTTACTAGAAGCTGTTGGCTCCATCCCAATTCCTACCTTACTATCTTTTATACACAAATCGCCCGTACACTGCATTTCACTCCATGAATGTCCATTGGCTTTCTTGTTTTCATCATACGCTCCTTTAACTAATTCAGTTTGAAAAACCTGGATATATTGGTATATTCCAGCCATCAAACTTATTACCATTACACAAACAAAGATTATTAAATGTTGTTTTTTCATGTTTTATTGTTTAGTTTAATAGGATACTAATCTACTATCAACATATATCAAATATTAATAACAGCCAATTTCAGTAACTGAATTAGTAGCAACACCAGATTCTCCGCTTGCGCTGCAGTCATAAGTGCTACACGACGAATAACTATTAGTACACGAAGGAGCGTCCCCGTTAAAAAATACAGAAATAGTACAATACTCCCTTCCATGATTACTCCATGTGTGAGCCCCATCTGGAGAACAATAACACCACCATTGACCATCCCATACTCTGCCAGCCACACTTTGAACTGTAGTTGACCAAAGAAGATAAGGCCTCCACTCAGACGGACAAGAATTATTAATAGGTGTCATTTTACAAAAAGAATTTCCCAAACCATCGTCCACCGTTGTTCCTCCCGCTGCAACACACTGAACAGAAGTATGAGATTCATTAACAAGCAATGTTCCTCCATCAGAAGTTAAAGCCTTCCCGCAAATAACCTTAGCATACGAACCAGAATAAGCAGCATCGTACCAAGTTGTTCCATTCATTTTAGCAATTATCGTCTGTCCAGAAGGACAAGTAGGATCATTACCAACCATAACATTTGTTTGATAGATTGAATTAAGACACTTTCCAGATCCATTGCAAACATCTCCAGTTCCAGATACTAAAATACTTCCCTTTACTTCTAATTTTTGAGAAGGATTCTCTGTTCCAATCCCTACCTTACCATCTACAGTTATACACAATCCTTCGGTACACGGCATCTCAGACCAAGAATGTCCATTAGCTTTTTTGTTTGTATCAAACGCTCCTACTAATTCAGTTTGGAAAACCTAGATATACTGGTATATTCCAGCCATCAAACTTATTACCATTACACAAACAAAGATTACTAAATATTGTTTTTTCATGTATCTAATATAATAAAATAATTAATTTATACTATTAGTATACCAAAGAAAAGAAATTATTGTCAATTAATTAATTGACAATGATCAAATGTAAAAAATTGTTCAAATTAAAAAGCTTAAATTAAATTTAAACGTAAAACAAAAAGTCCAAGGATTAATCCCTGAACTAAAAAATAAATATTTAATAGCAACCGATTTGGATTCTTTCACTAGTATAGGTATTCCTACTACAACTAACCGAACATAAATTACAGTTATTACGACAACCCACATCACCACACGAAATAAATCCTTTACAACCATTCTGGCAACAATCATAACTACTGCCACATGAATAATATGTTGCTGACTCTATTCCCATACTATAAGAAAATTCATGCGATCCGCTATCGGTTATCCCACACTCTGGCACAACAACAGCAACAGGTATAGTTGTTGAATAGCCAGTTTCTCCCCAATAAGAAGGACACGAAGTTATTGGTGCAGTTAAACTACCAAATCGGCATTGATGCAGTCCTGAATTATGAGCAACGATCACACCATGATTGCCACGAAAATCAACTGCATTCGTACATTCCAATTCTGTATGTTGCTCATTAAAAAGTAATGGCGTACCATCATAAGTTAAAGTTTTGCCACACATAACTTTTACTATAGTTCCACTAACATTATTATTACTCCAATCATACCATACACATGGAGTGCCTATGCACTTCATAAGAGTATCGGTTCCTGCTTCACAAACAACATTATTTCCCGCTATTACTTTTGTAGTAGGACTACTAAATGATGATAAATATCCTTTTGTTACAACGGTATTACTAGAATCTGTATTAACAGTTTCTTGTTGCAACATAATCTTTCCATCAACATTTATATTTCCCACAACATCAAGTTTACCAGACGGATTATCAGTTCCTATTCCCACTTTGTCATCTTTTACGCACAATCCTTCAGTACATTGCATTTCACTCCATGAATGCCCATTAGCTTTCTTGTTTTCATCATACGCTCCTTTAACCAATTCGGTTTGAAAAACCTGGATATATTGATATATTCCAGCCATCAAACTTATTGCCATTATACAAACAAAGATTATTAAATGTTGTTTTTTCATGATTATTATTTAATCTAATAAAATATTAATTATATAATAATTATACCAAAGAAAAGAAACTAATGTCAAATTAAATATTTGCTAATAAAAAACTGGAAATTCTTCCAGCTTATACCTTCCATCTTTCAGCTTCCTTCTGCAGTTCAGCTAATCCTTTAGCTTCTTCTGCTTTCAATCGCGCCCCTTTATCAGGATCATCTTCTCGCCGTCTTTCTTGCTTGGCAATATCATGCCTTCGCATAAAAATGTCCTGGATTTGAAGCCACCACTCCTGATTGTTGCTAAAAGCATCAACCCTACCATCCTTGTCCATATCGGACTGGTAATAAAACAGCAGAACTGGCTCTCCAGATTTTTGCGGCCCGTCCCAGATAGTAAAAGTATTTCCCCCCACCATGCATTCATTGTATGAAGCACGGAAAAAGAACCCGCCAAATTCAAACTCATATACAATATGCGTATAAGAATTTTCCTTTTTTTCCTGAACAATGCTTCCTGCTCTGTACTTCTCAACAATTTCACCTACAAGGAAAATCACCAATTTAATGTTTTTTTTCCTTTCTTTTATTCTTTTTTTAATTTCTACTGCATTCATAGACATCCTCCTATGTACTATCATAAATATAGTAATATTTTGTCAAAAAGTCAATCACAAAAATATTGACTTTAGATGAATAAACGCATCATTAATAGAACTTAAAGGGGCTATTATAGCTTTAAGCGGAGGATTCGCAGCCTTATTAGCTATGCATTAACCCAATCACATTATTTTAATTAATAATACAAAAAACGCACTGCCTTAACAGTGCGCTTTTAAATTAGAAACTATTCCTTATCCGATATCTTTCTTCTAGCTTCTTCAATAATTCTACCAGCAACTTCTCTGCCACCCAAGCCGAATGACAAACCTAGTGCTAAAGTTAGAGTTCCAACAAAACCAATAATCAATACTTCAACAATTTTTGGAGTAACTCCTAACTGTAATAATACAGCTAAGCCAGCAAATATATATATTGCCCATTTAACTATTGATCCTAAGAAATTAACTGAACTAACTCCCATTTTCTTAGTAGAAACCTTAACTAATTTTTCAACAATATCAGCAATAATAATCGCTACAACTAAAATAATAATAGCGACTAACAAATTTGGCATCCAAGCAATGATTTTTGCTAGCAATCCAGCAAAAGCCACCCAGCCCATAATGTCTGTTACAATCATTAAAAAAACAACAACCAGAATCCACTTACAAATTGCCCCGATAAAGCTTGAAGGCTCTACTCTAATGTCAGCATTAGATAAAGCATCTCTCCAGCCAGTTTTCTCAAAAATACTATCGAATTTAAGCTTTTTCAATATCTGGGCAATTAGCTTTCCAATCCAGATAGAAATAATCCAGCCTAAAACAAAAATAACTATTGCAGCTAAGAGATTCGGAAGGAATAAAAGTATTTCTTCCCAGGCGCCCTGCAAAGCCTGCATAGTGATTAATGACCAATCTTGTATCATATATTTTTCCATCTTCTTATATTTCTCAAATCAATAGATAAAAGAAACTCAGAATGAATGGACATTATTATGCGCTCATTATATCAATACCTTAAAAAGCAAGCAAATAAGTTATCAACAGCTAATAATCTTTTCTTTTTTCTTCAATTCTTTAACCGAAAAAAACATAAACACCCCAAGAAGAACAAGAGTACTTACTGGCGCAATCCAAAAAGGAAATTCTTGACCAAAACTCTCAAAAGTCATTATTGTTCCCAATAATCCAATTGAATACATTGCTCCATTCTTTAAGTAAGCATATTTACTAATACTATCAATCCCTTTAAGCGTTAATTGCCTAACAATAAGCGCACCCAAACCGTTTCCAATAATAATTAAGGGAACCGACATGGTAAAAGCAAAAGCTCCGATTACGCCATCAATAGAAAAAGATGCATCTAGCACTTCTAAATATAATATCTTGCTCCAAGCACTCATATTACCACTCATCAGTTCCTTCTCTTTTTCTTCAGCATTTTTTTTAAATCCATCGGTAATAAAAAAAGCTGAAACTCCAATTGTTGCCGCTAAAGCTAAAATAGGATTAACCTGCACCGCAAAGTAAACTATTGCCGTTGTAAATATCGAAGCAATAGCATAAAACCAAACTCCTTGTTTATGAACAAATCCCTCTACCCAGAAAGCATATTTTTTTTCTTCTAAAAACAACCAAGACAAAAAGACTAAAAACAAATATGCGCCGCCACCTAAAAGAAGCAATGGCTTTGAAGCTTCAAGAGACTCCGCTACCATTCCACTGTTAGAAGAAGAAAAAGCTGAAGTAAATACTTCAATAATTGATAATGATGGATTACTCAACCAAACAATAATAAAAGGCAGAAGCCCTCTTACTGCAAACACTGCGAAAATAATTCCCCAAAACAAAAATATCTTTCTAAACCTCTCGGGCATTGTTTTTAAGACATGCGCATTAATAATTGCATTATCAACACTACTAATAATCTCAAAAACACAAAGACCAAGAACAACTACAAATATTTCGAAAATCATATATTTTTATTATATTAATAAGTTTATTATACCAAATAATAAAAATAAAAAAAGAGGCCAGAACATTTTTGTCCTAACCTATAAAAGCTCCATTGATAACTGAATCAATAATATTATTGAAAAGCTTTTCTTGAGAAATAAAATTAACGTTTTCTCTCCGGAAGTCCTTTAAAGCATCATCAAAAACTTTCTCAGCTTCCAAGTTAAAATACTCCTCTTCAGAAACTAATTTGTTCTCTACGAAAAAATCATTCTTCAAGATAATTTCTTTTAAAAACCTTCTTGAAATTAAGGAAGCGGCTGCTTCTTTAAAAACATCTGCTACGCCAATCGAAATAATTTTTCGATCTTTTCGAACTCCTACGGCTGAAAATGACATTTTTACAAAAATCTTTTGAAAGAGTTTAATTGCAAAAACTATATCATCCGCCACTTGCTCAACAACAACACCTCCGAATAAAGAATCTTCATGAATGCTTTTTTCGGAAACCAAATGTATGTGACACAAAGGAATATCGATAATTTTATCTCTTTTGAAGAAAATCATATATTCCCTTGCAGCATTGACAGCCAGATTGATTATAAAAATATCTCTTGGGGTTTTTTCTAATTCAAAAGGTAAGGATTTTCTTCTTCCTGTTTCTGAAACATTATTCAGAAAAGAATAAAATTTAGAAATTCCTGCATTTTTTGAATAATGATCATACTCCCAATCAGATTTAAAATCAAACACAGCTAAATCCCAGCAATGAAGCTCAACCATAATGTACCTCTAACATTAAAACATATTATTATGGAAAAGTAAAGACCGCTGCCTTTTGTAATACGCCCTATCATGATTAAAATAATTATATATTTAAAAACAACAAAACATCCTTACGGATGCTTTCTTTGTGGACCAATGGGGACTCGAACCCCAAACCCCCTCATTGCAAATGAGGTGCTCTACCAATTGAGCCATTGGCCCCTCATTAAATATGCGAACAGTGGGTATGCCTGGACTCGAACCAGGGACCTCGTCATTATCAGTGACGCGCTCTAACCAGCTGAGCTACACACCCTTTGATAAAATATATAAATGTTCTTTCATTAGCTTTACTCCAGAAACGCTTCTTGAGTATAGCACTTTTAATCCCATTTTTTCAAATTCACTTTCCCACTCTTTTGTTTTTAAAAACCTTCCTTTGTTTTCATTGTTTTGAAAAAAACAAGCAAAAGAAACTCCATGGAAATAACAAAACATTTTACTCAACCATCCTTCAGGGATATTTTCATAAATAACAATAATATTTTTGGTTACCCTCTTAGATTCTTTTAGCAGTTCTAACGGATTTTGACAATGGTGCAAAACAAAATTTATCAACACTGCATCATAACTATTATCTTTTAAAAAAAATAAATTATTTCCATCATATCTTCTAAAGGGAATTTCAATCACTCTATTGTCAATAATATCTAAACCTAATATCTCTGAATTAAAAAACCTACTAAACTCTTTGCCAACAATTCCCGACCCACAACCCAAATCAAGGAGAGACGAATCTTCCTTGATAAATTTAACGCAATCTTCGCACATTTCTCGACCAGCCTTTTCGTATTGTTTACGAAAGAGACGGTATTGGAAAGGTCCAATGCTTTTCATTTAGGATAATAGTTAGTTTCTTAGAGTTGTCCCGCTCAAGATAATCTCTTGTTTAGGTAGAGAGATCAATACCTCGTAATTAGTTCAGTGATCACTCAAGAACTAATTTCGGTCGTCAATTTTGTAAAAAAATAAATGATCCACGAGCAGCTTCCGCTACCCGTGCCTTGTTACG